>Ga0315289_10009143_pt1 | contig 14282 bp, 24 predicted proteins | sample YL17G11_40_MG_FD_203452 | JGI IMG/M metagenome (GOLD analysis project Ga0315289, IMG submission 203452) | Sediment microbial communities from Yellowstone Lake, YNP, Wyoming, USA - YL17G11_40 | ecosystem: Environmental > Aquatic > Freshwater > Lake > Sediment | place: USA: Wyoming | collected...
AACTACGGAAAAAGGAGCAAAGATAGTAGCTACTCCTCAACCGACTACCGAAAAAGTCCAGATGGGTTCAAATTTAGACGCAATGTTGGGAAGTTTGAATGATATGGAACAAAAGTTAAAAGACCCTAAGATATTATTGCGTAACTTAAATCCTTTTGCTGAAAGAGAGTTTAAGGCAATTCTCGATACTTATGATAAAACTGCCGCTATTGCCGCAGGTGGAAAACAATTAACCCAGACAGAATTGAATTTAATTAAAAAAACCAGACCAACACTTTTAGATTTCAGTAACCCCAAAGCAATTGCATATAAAATAAATAAACAGAGAGAGATTATCCAAAATGCAAGAGCAAGATTAGGTGGTGGAACACAACAACAAACCAACGACCCCGAATATCAAAAGTATCTACAAGCAATAGGACAATAAAATGCCATTAACCCAAGGGCAATTCCAGAAAGCAAGAGACGCAGGTTTTTCTACTGACCAAATTATAGAATTTGAGAAAAAGAGAGTCTCTGAAGAAGAAATAACTCCAGAGGAAACTAAGATCCCCTCTTACCAAGAACAGCGTTCTCAACAGGAGAAAGAACGCCGAGCAAGATTAGAACAAACTCCATTCGGTAAGGCACTTTATAAAACTACCGATTATCTAACACCTCAATTTTTATCAGGAAAAGAATTTGCTCCTGGCGAAAGAAATATCTTTGGAGATGTAGGTGAAAGACCTGGTTCTGCAATCAGAGGATTGTTTTTTCCCAAAGAAGGCGAAAGTAGGCTTGGAGCATACAAACGAGCAGCAATAACCCCTGAAACCCAACCAAGTGCCGCAGAAAGTCTTTATCTAAAATCAGGAATACAACCGACAGGAAATAAACTTTTAGATGTAGCAAAAGCCTATCCTTCTGCATTTGCAGGACAAACTATGGACATAGCAACACAACCTATTAACTGGCTATTGGGTATGTTTGGGGCAAAAGCTAAACAACCAATAGCAAAAGAATTTGGTAAAGCAAAAGAATTAGTCAAATCTACCACAGAGGAAATTATTTCTTCTCCATTAGGAGAAACCGTCAAAAGGGGATTTGTCAATGCGGTTAATAATGTCAAATCATTAGGAAATAAATTCCCTAAAATAATGAATAGGGATTGGCTTATTTCTCAAACCCAGAAAACTGCCAGTATGGCAGATGATACCATAAACGGAATACGGGGCGAGTATGATGAACTGTATAAGATAATCGGTGAAACAAAAATCGATAGAACAGAAGTTAAAAACATAATCGCTGATTTATTAAGAGGTGCGACAAAAGAAGAAGCAGATGAGATATTAACCAATCTTAGAAATAATCTCGGTCAATATGCTAAAGCAGATTTGAATACAGTCAAGAAGATAAAAGATATTGTGCAGAGTGATATTCCTGAGAATGTTTGGCTTAAAGGCAGAAAAGGAATAGATTTGACTCCTTTACAACAAAAGAAAGTTAATGCCTATTTTAAACTAAAATCAATCACTGAAAAAACATTGACGGGGACAGAAGAAGGGAACTATTTATCTTATCTCGACAAAAAAGCGACAGATGTTTATAGATTATCAAAAACAATCAAAAGAATGGTTATTGACCAGACAGGTCAACCTACAGAAACAGGAAGATTGACACAGGCATTTTCAGGTAAAGCAGGGCAAGCAGGAAAAGAAAATCTATTTTATAGATTAAGGGAATTAAACGAAGATGCCCAAGAGATTATTACTAATATGAATAAATTTAGAAAAAGACAATTTTTAAAGAAGGCAGGAGTTACAGTAACTGGTGGATATGGTCTTTATGAATTAGGCAGAAGAATATTCGGAAAACAAATAAGTCAATGAAATAGATACAATTATTAACCAAAATAATATGCCCATATCTAAAATATAATCTATTTTTACCCAAAAGTCAAGGGAAGAAGAAAAAATAAATGGCTAAAGCAAACAAAGTAAATATCACCGCAGGGCTATTTACCGCCTTTGCGTATGAACAACTCTCGGTTACCGACTCGGTAAAGACCCTAACTGAAAGCATATATTTAGACCCAACAGACAGCGAATACGCTAAAAGGGCAATCATCACAGTTGAAGACGCATCTATCAGGTATAACTATGATGGTTCGACCCCTACCTCTACTTCTGGGCATCGGGCAAACGCAATGGATAGTATAGTTCTCATTGGAACTAAAAATATCCAGAATTTCAAATGTATAAGATTAGGTTCTACAAGCGGGGAGATAAATTGTTCCTACGAAAAGTGAGAATTATATTTATTCTACTGGGATTATTGCTAATTCCAGTTTTTTCTTATGCTCAAGAAATTACAAGAGGGGGAACTCTTTGGACAGAAACAGATGGAGCACCCGCCCCTGAACCTTGTTGGCAGATGACAGTTACCAATGGAACTCTTGGTAATACTGGCGGTGACTGCACTCTTACCACTGGTGGTGGCGGTGGTGGTGCTCCCACCGACGCAGACTACCTCGTAGGCACTGCCAATGCCTCTTTGTCCGCAGAAATCGTCGTAGGCACTTCACCAGGGGGTGAGTTGGGAAATACTTGGGCTTCACCTACGATAGATGACAGCGTAGCAGTAACCTCTTGGAACTTAACTACACCTACCATCACCACAAGCCTAACTACCAGCACCCCTACTACACTGACAGCAGCCGAATTAGACCGATTAGATGGATTAACCTCTCCAATTATAGATGACGATAAAATAGATACCTTTGCCGAATTAGACGTTATCGTAGCGGATAAGGCATTAGTTAATAAAGCAGACGGTGCGGTGTGGTTAGGGGTTCACGATTTTGGCGGGGCGACTTCTTTAGAAGTGCCTAATGGTGCACCAACAGTTGACACCACTGGCGAAATCGGCATTGATACTACAGACGACCAATTATTATATATGGGCGGGACAGTCCAGAGGGTAATCCCTTATACTTATGAGAAATGTTTTTCCTTAGAAACCCCCGCCGTTGCTGATGACAACTGGATAGTATTTCTTCCTGTAGACGCTATTTCTATTACCAGTATGTATTGTATGGTCAATGGCGGGACTTCTGCCGAGATACAGATAAGCGATGGGACTAATGCTTGTGAGTCAATAGTCTGCGATGCTGATGGACAGGCAGATGATAGCTCTATTGTCAACGGAACTTTCACCGCCAATGAGAGAATGGAATTTGATACGATTGCGGTAACGGGGACAGTCCCAGAGGTAACATATTGTATTCGATACACGGTAACGGCACAATGAAAAAACTTTTACTCTTAATATTGTTTTTATCCTTTACCTTACCAACTTATGCCTCACAACAGGTGATAACAGGCGGAGAACTTACTCTTGATGCTACAAAATTTTATCCTATTCAAGGATTAGCAGGGGAAGGGATTGAGGATAGATTTCTTTTGTATTCCTCTACTGCTGGGACGATGGGTGCATTAAGAGTAGAAGTAACCAATGCTCCTGGGGCTGGTAATTCTTGGACTTTTACAGTGAATAATAATACGAGTCCAACCGCTTGTGCTTGCACTATTTCAGACTCGGCAACAAGTTGTAATGATACTGATACCTTTGCGGTTGTTGCTACCGATAAAATTTCCTTAGACCCATCTTCAACAGGAACTCCTACTGCTACGGGTGCTCAATGGTCTGTGATTTTTAATGGAACGACTTCAGCGGAGTCAATCTATGGTAATACAACCCAAGCGACAGACTTAAGTGCTACTGCAACTCAATATGTTGCCTTTGCGGGTGCTGGTGTTCCTACTACAACCGAATTTAATGCTGAAACCCTTGCCCCGACTTCTGGGACGATTAAAAATTTATATGTTAGATTAGGAACTGCCCCAGGTGCAGGTTCAACTCGTGTATTTACACTTCAAGAAGACAATTCACCCCAGACTCTTACTTGCACAGTCTCTGGGACAAATAAAACTTGCACTGATGTATCTAATTCCTTCACTATTGCCACAGGAAATTCATTTTGCCTTATGTCTGTGCCAGACGCAGGAACTGCTCCCGTTGCAGGGGTAGCTCAATTCGGCGTAACTTTTGTCGCAGATACAAATGGAGAGTTTATGTTTTTAGGAACTACTGCTGCCAATGCTTTCTCAAATGCCAGTATTGAATATATGCCCATATCAGCCTCAAGTGCTAACCCATCAACAACCGAAGCAAATCATCAAACCCTCGTTAATGCCTGTTCAATAACTACCATAAATGCAGAATTAGCAGGGACTCCAGGAACGGGGAATTCCTATGCCTTTGACTTACACCAGAATACTGGTCATACTGCCGATATTGCTTGCACTATAACCAATGGAGCAGGGACGACTTGTAGCGATACGGGCAATACCGCACTTTCTGCCGATGATAATATGGATACAGAAATAACCCCTGACTCGACACCTACAGCAAGGACTGGCAGAGTCAGTTATACGGGCTATATTGCACCAACAGTAACAGGAAGAAGGATGTTTTTAATTTCGGAGGAAAAAGATGAAGAAGATACTATTAACAAGTTTAATGATTTTGCTTTCTGCGAGTCTTGCCTTAGCAGAGGAAGTCTGCGTAACCCTTGATATTTCTGGCTTCACACAGCACCAGAAAAATATGGTCAAGGCATTTGTTTATTCTTTAGGTTATGAGGCAAGTGGACAGGATGTTATTCCGACTGTAAGTTGTAATGATTGTAATTCCACGAAGGTCTGTTTCAAAGACCCGACCTTTGATGTGGCGACTATTATCACAGGGCAAAAGATTTTGGATAGGTATGCAGTAGAAAAAGCCAAATCAGATGCAGAAACTGCCAGACTTCAAGTTTTGGAAACAGAACTCAACACTATAAATGATGGAATGAAAACAGACGATACTAATTGGACGAGTATGACTACCACTCAGAAATTAGTAGCAATAAAAAAGTTATTAAGGCGAGAAGTCTTAAAAAGGGAATTAGGGCAATGACCCGATTTGAACGCATAAAGCAGAGGGCAGAATGGAACCCATAAGCAGAGAAGAATTTAATCAGAGTTTAGCACGTATTCATGACAAGGTTGACAACATTGCCAAGACGACTATCCAGATTGAAACTTCGGCTAAAATGGTGCAGACCTCCGTTGAAAAAATATGCGAGTGTGTTTATGGTAATAGTAAAGGCGGATTGACTTCAAAGATAACGCAATTATTTGAGAGAGTTAGTTTGCATACTAAATTGATAATGGGTATATTTTTCTCTATTTTGGGGATAGCCTTTTATATAATAAGGAATTCTATAAATGGACACTGACCCCGTATACCTCAAGTGCTTTAATTGTTGCATCAAAAAAATCATAGAAGCCCGTGCATTTGAGATTTTTTATTACCGAGATAGCAATGGGATAGAGGGAGATGAATTAGACGACTGGCTTGAAGCGGAAAAAAATGTGATGTTGAAATTAGCCAATAAAGAATTATGAAATAATTATTTAATTTTTCGTTTAGGGTTAAATCCGTGAGGATAATGTAATTTTATATGTTCACCATTATTTTTAAACAATATAAGATTTTTAATCCTATTATCCGAAGGATTGCCATTTATATGATGAATTACTTCTCCAGGCTTCAAATATCGTTTAAGATGTTTTTCCATCACAAGCCGATGTTCATAAATATAATTTGCTGTGGTCGGAAAAGGATGCTTGGGTTTATAAATATATATATACCCAAATCCATCTTTTCTTTTGCCGCCTTTCCATCTCGGATTACCACTACCTTTACATTGTATTTTTGCCTTATCAGAAAGTATCTTTTTAGTTTTCTCAGAAAGATGTTTACCAAAATTCCAATTATTCTTTCCAGTTCTCGATTTGCTCATTCTTTCTTTAGCCAATTGAGAATGTTTTCTTCCAATCGTAGATTTATGATAACATTTCTTAGAACAATATTTTCCATCTCCATTTTTAATACAATAAAGTTTAGTAAAAAATTTCTTTCCACAATTTTTACAATATCTTTTTATCATTTTTTTACCTCCAAAATAAAGGCGGTTTTCAGGTATCTAAGAGGAAACAGATATGTTTCCGACCTTACTCGCCGCCTAATGTGGACACAAAAAAATCTGTTCCCCTTAGATAATTTGAGTATAACAGGTTTTAATAATTTGTCAATATGAAAAAGAACCAACAGAGAAGATTTAAAGTTTGTTCTCACTGCAAAGAATACAGTTTGCAGAAAAAGACTAAATATGGATGGCGATGCGTATCCTGCGGAATTTTAGAGCGGTAATCCGTGATTGGTATAGAACTAAGGTCTGGCCATACAGGTATTTTACTGCTAACTGGTTTATAGCGGCGTTAATTGGCGGGGCAGTAAGTGGTTTAATCATAGCAAGTGTTTTGTTGTGGTGTATGAGGGGGTGAAAGATGGATATTAAGATAAAGGAGAAATTAATTTCTGGTAGATACTTTTTGACTGTGATTGCGGGGTTGACTTTTGCTTATGCGGTATATACAAAATTATTAGGTGCAGAAGCGACAGCCGCAATAATAACGATGGTCTTTATCAATTATTTTCGACAAGATAGAACACAAAACGGAGGAGGGACGCAGAAATGAAACGGATTTTAGCATTATTAGTAGTAGGACTTTTGATGTCAGGAGGTTGCCACGATTTTATGCCACAGGCGATAGGACAGGAAATAAATCTAAAACAGGGATTTCTCTATCTCTGGAAAGACGGCGAGATTTCAAATCTCACGACTGTAGAAGTCGCAAAGACTAAACCTGTAGAAAACTTCGGTAAGTGGAATATCTTATGGGATGGTTGGACTCTGGATGCGGGTTTTGCCTATAAGACTTCTTCTTTGCAAAATGTGGCATTAGTTCTTGGCAGGGATTTCGGGACATTGGGTAAATATCTTCCAATAGATTTTCCATTTAAAGATAAAATCCAGATAACATTATATCCTATAGGTCTGTATGTAAGAGATATCTTTGACCATCCGACTCTTACGGGATGTTCTGGTGGCGGTTTTATCAAATTGAGTATTAAATTCTGATGGAAGAAATTAGAGCAAAAGATACCAGATTTAGATATAAACTCAAACATTCCGCATTAAGAACTGGTAGTATCCTACCTTGGCTATTGCTCATAGGGCTTATTGGCTATGGACTTTGGATTGCTTTCAACAAACCCTCTCAACAAGTAGTAGCTCAAAAAGGGTCTAAGGTTACAGTAATAAATAAACCTTCAAGATTCTTTATTCCGTTTGTAGAAGGTGGGGTAGAACAACAGAGAAGTAGCGAATTGGCTACTTATATTAGAGTGGGATTAAGGGTTGAATTTTGATGATTAAGATACTGGTTTGGTTGGTAGCACCTGCACTCTGGGCTTGGGGTGGCTATAAAAACCATTGGATTAGGCGTATAGGTGTGCCTTTAGTCCTTACCTTATTATGCTTACCTTTGCTTAAATGGTGGTCTTTTCTGTTCTTTGGGTTATTATTCGGGGCAACGACGCTTCCGTATGGAACGGAAAAAACAGATCTTCCCCGTTTTGTTTGTGGTCTTGCCTATGCCATACCCCTTGTTTTTATAGCCTATTTTCGCCACAGTTGGCTTCTGTGGGGCGTTCAGGTGCTTATTAGTAGTCTGGGTAGCCATTTTGTAAATAACTGGCTAAATACCCGAATTAAGTGGCACTCGGATAGGATAACAGAGTTTTTGACTGCTTTTTTTAGTTATTGTTTAATACCTTTTTTAATTTAGGGGCTGTGGTGAAAACCAACGATTAACCAGCTCTGGAAAGAGTATCGTGTTTGGGCTACCGTATAGACAGGTAGTAGCCAGTCCCCTTTAATTAAATTCTAATGACAATATTTTTTCTCTTAACCTTCCTTTTAATCTTTCTTACCTATCTTGACTTAAGAAAACAGATTAAGAAACACGGGCATATTTATAAGGAATAAAAATATCTTGACAGATAAAGAAATATTGGTATAATTTTTAGTGTAAAATAAAAAGGTTAATAAGTGAATATCCGAATAGACATTTGTAGTATTATTTTAGGCGAAAGTTGGGGCGAGAGTTTAAGCCCAGCCAATTGCAAGTGTTGGTTCGGAAAAGACTTTCGCCTTTTTTATTTGGTATGCGGTGTCCTATCCTACAAACCTGACCGCCTTAACAACTCAGCGTGGACTTATCTTTGGGATAAGCCACTTTCAATCAGAGAGATAAAACGGACTCGACTAACGGAAACAGAATACTTGCCAGGCGAACCCACGTCTGCTGTTTCTCTTTCAAGGTTGGATGTATATTTTACAAAATCATCTATACTTCAAAAGGCAAGAGTATAGATTGATAAGTAAAAGTATGGATATTAGTTAAAGACAGGTTAATAATACTTGCCTAATAGTGGGGTTATGTCAACAATCAATTCTTTTCAAAAGAAAAATAGTTTGAAAGATGGGCGACAGAAATCTTTTATTTTTCCCTTGACAAAATAATAGTATGTGTGTTATACTTAAATCACAATGACAAATACGAAGATATTACATATACGCATTACCGATGAACAGCATACAAAATTAAAGAAACTTGTAAAACGATTAAGGATTGGGTGGAGTGATTTAATTAGACTTGCAATCGAAGGATTTATAAATAAATTCAAGGAGTAAGCAATGAGAGCCGTGGGGATAAAAATAGGGCAGGGTATAAAGCACAACTTCATTAGAGGGTGTGCTTTTTTTGTGTCCCACGGCACAAAGCCCTGCCTTTTTATTGGGAAGTCTAAATGGGTTATATGCTCTTCTTTTCCTGTCTTTTAGGGTTAGTTCTCTATATTTGTTTCTCTCCGCCAAGGTGGCGATTATAACAGGGAGGCTCTAATGGAAATTGATACCATAAAACTCAAACAATCCTTAGAAAAGCAAAAATTCCCCGAACGTGAAAATGACCCTACTGGCGTTGTGGAACGAGTGTTTAATAGGGGAATTAAGACAGCGATTGAAATAATTGAAATATATGAAAAAATGGAGGTTTCAGATGGAAACCCCTAAACAATACCTTACAGACCAATTCTTCGATAAACTCCTCACCACCATAGAAACCCAAGCATTGGATGCTTTAAGAAGAGTAGATAAGTTAATCGAGGAGAGGGAACAGTTCCTTAAAAACCTCGAAGAAGATAAGAAAAGACTGGAGTGGTTGGTATGGAAAGAAAACCTGAATTGATTTATTAACCTAATTTAAGATGGGATATAGATAATGGAAGAACTCTTTGTGAAGAATGTCATAAAAAAACCAAAACTTATGGGAGAAACAAAATGTATTATGTCTAATATATCTTGGGGATTTGCACAGATTTGGAATCAGTCTCTTGAAGAAGGAAAAGCTGAAAGGGTTTTAGAACCTCGCAATAAAATATGGGCTTTCGAAATCGGCGGGGCTTATGTTGACCGTTTCTTAAAAATGACTGCTGTTCAACCCTCTAATCCTTTTAATCCCCGAAGTCTGCGTAAATTCGAAGCAGGCAATATTTGGGAAACAATCGTTGGGTATGTATTGTCAAGGGCAGGGATACTCATTAAAAAACAGGAATGGTTAAGTTATCAATACGATGGACTATTCCCTGTTACTGGAAAATTGGACTTTTTGGCGGGTGGAAAACCCGATTATGAAAAAGTCTTTTCTGTGATTAACAAGGAATTTGATTGGCTTCCAGAATTTATCTCAAGGGCGACTAAAAAAATAGTTCAAAGATTGCAAGAACAATATCCCGAAGGTTTGGAAAACATCATCTTGGAAATCAAAAGTTGTTCCTCGTTTATGTTCGAGAAATACGAAAAAAAGGATACCGCCAACCCTTCGCATAAACTTCAACTCTTTCATTACTTAAAAGCCAAAAATATGCCAGAAGGACATATTGTTTATATTTCTAAAGATGATGCCCGTTTGCTTGAGGTCGGGGTGTTCAATCCCTCGCCGATAGAGGAAGAATACAAAAAAGACATTGAATATATGACTGATTGTGTTTCCTCAAACCAGCGACCCCCACTAGAAAAGCCCATTGTTTTTGACAAGGAGTGGGGAACTTTTTCGGCAAACTATAAAGTGGGTTATTCTTCTTATTTAACTTATCTTTATGGTTTGCAAAATCAAAAAGAATTTGATGACAAATACAAACCAACAGTAGAGAGGTGGAATAGAGTTATTCAAAGAAAAATTGATGGTAAAGAATTTACAGATAATAATAAAATGGCTTTAGACGAAATGAAAGCACAGGGATTTGATTTAGAGAGTTTATGGGAGGGACTCCGAGAATAAATGGATATAGCCAAAATTAACCGTGTGCTTGATTTAGCTCCCCAAAAAGCCACAGACCAAGCAAAATTGGAGATTGAACAAAGAGCCATTAGAGATACCGCCCATATCGACTATAAGCGTTTACGAGCCAAGAAAGCCCTTGAACTCAAAGCCAAAAAAGAAGAAAACAAGTTAAGCGAAAAAGACAGGGAATATACTTTAGATATAGATGAAGAACTTTGTAAAATCGAAGATATGCAATTACAAGCCGAAATCAAAGAAAGGGCTTATAAGGTTGAGAAAGAATATTTTGAAAAGAAATTCGAGAGTGCAAAAGCACAGAGTTATAACTATGGCACAGAATTAAAGATGTTGGGGGATACGGTAAGCGAACCAAAGAGAGGATAAAAATGCCAATAGGAGTTTATACAAGAACTAAACCTGTAAGGAGATGGGAAGTTTGGGGACGACAATAAAATGAAAAATTTTTATAAGGATAGTGAAAAATTTAAACAATTTAGCGATAATCTTCCATATGAACAAAAACAGGAATTTTTAGAGATTGTTGGGGAAGCAATTCAATATGGAATAACCGTTCTTTTTGAGAAATTAACCAATGAAACCTCCAAGAAAAAGGTTGGTTAGGAATTGTGATAAACTTTGGTCTTTATACATAAGAACAAGAGACGACTTTGTATGCCAATGGTGCGGAAAACAAGGTAGAGATGCCCACCATATCGTAACAAGAGGTAGTTGTGGGCAAGTGGGAAGGTGGGAACTAAAGAATGGAGTTACCCTTTGTTTCTATTGCCATCAGGTTAGGAAAAACTCTAAATCGGTAGAATATGCGAGATGGCTTGAGGAATGGTTGAAACCCTTGTCTTACGATAAATTGAATGAAAAATCTGCAAAGATAGTTATATATAAATTAGACGACCTTATAAACCTAAAAACCAAACTTGAGGGGAAACTCAAGAAACTAAAGGAGAGGAAAGAAAGTGAGTTGTAAAACTTGTGGGCATTACTCCCTTTATAAAATGATTACTTCGGGCGAACCTTATGGATATTCTGGAGATATTCCTTGTTTTAGATGCAAAAGATACCAAATATTGAAAGACGAACATACACAAATAAAGGAGGAGAAAGATGGAACGGACTTGTGAAAAATGTGGTGGTGCGATGTGGAATAATACAGTAAACAAGAAAAACCCCAAAGGACCAGATTACAAATGCAAGGACGTGAGTTGCGGACACGCAGTATGGCTTAACCCCAAACCCAAACCTTCCCCGCCAGCCACGGTCGAAGATATGAGAGCAAAATTTCTAATAGAGGCGTATAAGAAAAACACAGGAAGGAATGACATAGAAACCGACCTTCAAATTCTCTTGGACATCTATGCGAGGAAACCCATAAAGACAGAAACAGAAGAATTTAGCGAGGATAGTTTTTAATGTTGTCTGTAACAATCCATTCCCCAATTTGGCACGATAGAAGTATCAGTGTCAGAAAATCCCTTATAAACCTTGCAGTCAAAAAGGGAGTAGCTTTACAAATCAAGATTGAGGCAAAACCTTACAACGCGACTTACTGGATAGACCCCTGTAAGGCGTTGAGTGTGGGCAAGAGTTGGTTTGTGAAGGGAACTGAACTTATAAACTTCCCAATTTTTGAGATGGAAATGGAAAATCCCAAAGAAGAGGGTTTATAAATGTCTACCACCCTCATCTACTTACTGATTGGGTTTTATGTAGTGATATTGGTTGCCTCGGCTTTTGAGGGAAAATGGTGGATGTGTCTATATTGGCTTTCGGCGATAGGGATTGTAATGGCGGTGAGGCATATTAAATAAATGAGAACCATACGAAGAACAATAAAACCAGAAGGACATATTTGTTTTGCTGACGATATGCACCCTTATAATTGTTTAGGAAAAGGTAAGTGTTTACATTGTGATAAAAAAACAACAAAATACCATAATCCCTTAAAATGCGAGTTATGTAAACAATGATTACCCTATATCATTGCTATACTTTTGTTGATTTAGTTGATTATCGCCCAGTTAAAAAATTATGGCTTTATGTATGCCAATGGCGAAAGAGGAAAACCTTTAAAAACGGAGGTTATCTTTTAGGATGTTATTGTTATAAATGCAATAAATATATTTCTAAAGATAAAATTCATTTATCCTATCCTAATTATAATAAATTATTAAGATGAGTGAAATAAAACTTATTAAAGACCTTTTAATTATTTAACCTAAATTTTAGGGATTTTTACGAATGAAAAAATATCAAATTATCTATGCTGACCCACCGTGGGATTTTTCTCACAATATGTGGAGTGCAGGTAAAGGAGGATACTATAAAAAAACGGAAGAAGAATATCAAGTGATGTCTACAATAGATATTTGTAAATTACCTGTTAAAGAAATAACAGATAAAGATTGTATTTTATTTTTATGGACAACAGATGCTCATTTACCAGATGCTCTTAAAGTAATTGAGAGTTGGAGATTTGAATATAAAACAATAGGATTTTATTGGTTAAAAAAAGAAAAAAGTGGAAAACAGGTATGTTATATGGGATGTTGGACAATGAAGTGTGGTGAAATATGTTTATTAGCTACAAAAGGCAAAATGTTGAAATATTTAAAAGTTAATAATATTCGTCAATTAGTAGAAGCATCACGAAATAAAAATAGTCAAAAACCCGATGAAGTTAGAAATAGAATAGTAAAAATGTTTGGAAATTTACCCCGCATAGAACTCTTTGCTCGTCAAAAAACAGAAGGTTGGGATTGCCTCGGTAATGAAATTTCTGGCAAAGATATAAACGACGAATTGACCAAACAGTAGAATTATTATTTTAGGAGTTAACGATGTCTATGTTGGGCAAAAAACATTCTGAGGAAAGCAAGGAAAAGATTAGAGAAAGTGAAAAAAGGACTAAACAGGGTAGTAAAGTTTATACTTGTTTAGTTTGTCATAAGATATTTATAAAAAATAAATATCGAAATAGTAAATGCTGTTCTCTTGAATGTAGTAATTTGTTAAGAATAGGAAAACCCACTTGGAATAAAGGGAAAAAATATCCTCAAATTTCAGGAAGTAAACACTATGCCTGGAAGGGTGGTATTACACCTCTTCATTTTAAAATAAGAGGAATGATAGAAAATAGACAATGGATAAAATCAGTATTGGAAAGATATTGTTATACTTGCCAAAAATGTGGAAGACAAGGAAGTTATCTAATTGCCCACCATATTAAACCCTTTTCTTTAATTTTTAATAAATTTCTCCAAGAATATAATCAATTTTCACCAATAGAGGATAAGGAAACCTTAATAAGATTAGCGATTAATTATAAACCTTTTTGGGATATTGATAATGGTATTGCTTATTGTTGGGATTGTCATAAAAATTTACCTAAGAAATTACAAACAATAGAACTAATGTTTTGAGGATTAAATGAAAACAATCTGGGATGAGTTTACTGATACTTGGATTTTTGGGGCAATTTGTGGGGTTATAGGCATTGGTCTTGTTATCTGGTTCATATCTTGGTTTGTTAATAATTTTGGCGGAGGGTTAAAATGAGAACGATAATGATATGCCCAAAGTGTGAAGAAACTGCTTGGTCAGTTATGGATAGAAACTATCTTGATAAATTTGGTCAATGTTGGTCTTGTGATAAAAAACTTTGGGAAGAACATAAACTTACTACCAAAGAATTTGAAAAAAGAGAAAAACAAGCATTAGAATCTTACCCCTAAATAATCTCAAGAAAAAAGGAGGAAAATAAATGAAAGAATATAAATCTCAAACAGAGTTTGTGGCACAAATCAAAGACAATGTTTTTAGGTCTGAAGAAAGTATAGATATTACTTCTTTTAATTTAGACATTGGTGCAGGAATTGAAGTTGCGGGGAACATCAAGGCGGGGAACATCAAGGCGGGGGACATCAGGGC
>Ga0315289_10009144_pt1 | contig 14281 bp, 9 predicted proteins | sample YL17G11_40_MG_FD_203452 | JGI IMG/M metagenome (GOLD analysis project Ga0315289, IMG submission 203452) | Sediment microbial communities from Yellowstone Lake, YNP, Wyoming, USA - YL17G11_40 | ecosystem: Environmental > Aquatic > Freshwater > Lake > Sediment | place: USA: Wyoming | collected...
CAGCATCGTGCGGTGATGGCAAATTCAGAGGGAAATTCACAAGAAAAAGGCCCAAATGAGCCTGATATGTCTTCACTAATATTAGTAGCGGGGGGGCGCTTTGAGGAGGAAAAGATGACATGCTTCAGAGCCGCAGCCTTCAGAAAATCCTTCCCCAATAGACTACATCATACCGCACAAGACTGGAATCTCAAGGCTCTCATTGCTTTGGGGTGAGAACGCCGTTCGGGGCGCAGATTAAGGTCTTCCCAGAACGATCTTCCATAGCAACGCAAACCGGCCAATTCAATGGCCGGAGATACTTGAACATAGTAAGAGGTCGGTGGTTCAAAGCGAGGTAAGCTGGATTTCCCCTGTCTGCATATTGCCAACAAAAACAGGACAAAAATAAAAATTAGCTTGACAGTCCTCAACTCTATTTATTAGGTTTGCATAGATCACGGAATTTTCCCTAAAGCAAGGAGAAGCTTATGAGCTTCCACAGCCTGCGATCAACTGCTCCCCAACCAACCATGGTTGCATTGTTGCTTGTTATTTTCATTGCCTCCCCCACCCTCGCCCAGTGGTCTGCGCCTGTGCGGATATCGGAGCCCGGGGATTGCTGGGACCCACAAATAATAGCGTCAGGCGATACACTGCACGTTGTGTATGAGAACACCGGGGCGGGATATGACAAGATAAGTTATGTGCGCAGTACTGATGCTGGCCTGAGCTGGAGCGAGCCGATTAGGCTTACCGAACGGCGAGGGTCCACCGTTTTCCCTCGCATCATGGAAAATGGGTCACAACTTATGGTGGTATGGGAACAGGTATTTGATTCAGGGTATGATCGATACAATGTTGGCTATGCAATTTCCGGTGATGACGGGGCCAGTTGGGATTCCGCGCATTATATCTTTAACCCGAACTGGGCAGGCATTCAGAGCATGGTAGCAGCAGGGACGGGACCACTTGCGGAAGTGATTGTAGGTACTCAGGTGGGCTACGATTTTGTCTTTTATGAATCACATAGCACCGATTTTGGACAAACCTGGTCGGATACGAACGTGATATTTACTTGTTACGATGCCGGTAAGCCCGATATAGCTGAAATGGATTCCGTTATTCATTTTGTGTGGGATGGCAGATTCGAAGCGGGTCCCCCGTGGGATATCTACTATAAAAGGAGCCTTGACGGGGGCTCGACCTGGTCCGAGAACTTAATGTTGAGCACCTTTGATGAGCACGGCTCGCAAGAGCCTACCATCAGTCTTGGCGGCTCGAACGCTGTGGCGGTCGATTGGGCAGATGGAAAGTACTCGCCCTACATGCTTACAGGTGATGTCCTCATGAGGGTAAGCGGTGATACCGGGACCACTTGGGGTAGTGAGACGCAAGCCACTTTCAATCATTTTGTTTTGAAATCGGACGTGGCGATCAGGGGAGATACGATAGATGCCGTCTGGATGGACTTGTCAATTGGATTAGGTCGCGCTTCCATTTATGAAACCAGCAGTCATGATGGCGGTGCCTTTTGGTCTGAACCTATCCGGTTGGACGTGACGGATCATGATTCACATGACCCTGCAATAATCAACTCACAGGGGAGGAAGTACGTCGTTTGGGCAGATGCCCTATATCCGCCAGAATCAAGCGGTGTCTTTATTTCTCGCTGGCCGGGAGAGCCAGATGCTGTTGACGATACCAGAGACATGGATTTTCCGGACAAAATCGAGTTATCCGCTTATCCGAACCCATTCAATTCCAATGTGACAATTAGCCTTTATTCGGAGAAAGGGGGTGAGGTCAATATCTACGATGACAACGGAAGGCTTATTAGAAGCTTATTTGTAAAGCCAGGTAACCAAAAAACAACATGGGATAGAAGGGGGGTCAATGGCGAGGACCTATCGTCGAGTGTCTTTTTTGTAGAATTCGAGAGCGGGGGGCATTCCAAGTCGATGAAGTTGGTATATGTAAAATGACCGGAGAAACCTTAACAAGAAAATGAGGGAGTATAAATATGAGTAGGTGTAGACTTATTCTATTAATAGTGGGGGTCTTTACTCTTGTGTCTCCGTCAGCCATTGCCCAGCACCAGTGGACCAGTCTGGGTGACGTATTTTGGGTCAGCGGGGCAGATGTTGCCTGTGGAATAAATTGGGTAAGTCAGACAGGAAATCGCTACCTCATAGCAAGCAATGCCGGAGATAGCCTTTACTCTTGGAGACCAGTAGACAACGCATGGAATTGGCCTCAAAATCGGCCCGGGGCCAACAAAATCATCTCATTTAAGGTAATTGATCTTGAACACAACTTTGGCAACATTGCTTTTTGCAGCGCTTACAACGATAGAATTTATTATACAATAGATGGCGGGGTAGATTGGTCACAGGTTCCAAATTCACAAGACCTTGCCAACAAGCATTTTACGTCCATGGAGGTACCCAACGGTATTGAGAACGTGGGTAACATAGTTATGGTGGCGTGCACTGGAGCAACAGGCATCAAGTGTTCAATAACGACGCCATATCAATCTCATACCCTCGTTTGGCCTCAAAGGGGGATACTCTCTTTGTGGCCTGCTTAGATGAATTCAACATGCTTTTTTTCAGAAGCTTCGATAACGGTCTTACCTGGCATGACGGCACGGTAGCCGATATCGATACCGGGATGGCCTATCACCCTACGATCCTCTATTCCCAGGAAAGGCTGCATTTGGTCTACGAGCTAAACCTCTCGGAAAGCCGCGCGGGGTACAAAATCTACTATTCGCGAAGCGACGACCTGGGCCTTAGCTGGTCGCCCAGGATCACCCTTTCATCAGTCGAGGTAGGCCCCCCTTATAATCACAGCCAGTTTCCTTCTGCATACGCCGATGGGGGGGGGCATATCATAGCCACCTGGTTTGACTATCAATATGGCAGCATGTGCGGCACTACAGGGGATATCCTTGCCAGGGTTTCAACCGACAATGGAGAAACCTGGCTGCCGGAGAGCAGGCTTACCTATACGCAGTCAGGGACGGCCTCTTCATGCCTTATCTTAAATGATGTTATCTATGTAGCCTGGGACGATGCCTCGCCCTACGGCTGTGATTGTCGAAAAATAATGCTTTCGAGCTCATCCGATTGGGGGTTAACTTGGAGCCAACCCGAGGTGATAACGGGAAATCAGCCCGTGGTTGAACAAACCCCTTTTCTTCTTTATAGTCTGGAGAGGAATGACACATTGTTGCATTGCCTCTATGACGTCTACGATTCCTCTTATGGGTCGGACCTTTATTATATTAGAAATAAATCCTTTTATTCCGATAGAATACTGCTTCCAAGAGATATTCCAGAAGTTCTAAAGCTCAGAGCCTATCCCAATGTCTTTAATTCTTCCACCATTATATCCTATGAAAATTCCGGAGGGGATGAAGCGGAGGTAGAAATATATAATGTCTTGGGACAGAGAATTTGGTCAAAGAGCATCGGTGGAAAGGAGGGAAGTATTATTTGGGATGCCAAAGACATGAATGGAAAAGGCGTCTCAAGCGGAATGTACTTCGTTAGGGCGACAACAGGCAAGAATGTAGCTACGGCAAAAATACTATACCTCAAATAGCAAGCTTTTAGATGCTGCTGGAAAAGGCAGGCTTATTTATGAAAGCAAGAACATTTCTGGCCGTCGTATTTATTGGCTTGATATGGACATCATTGGGCAAAGCAGATGATGGCACTTGGGTGAGGATTGGCACTCCTGCGAATTTGACAAAATTCTCCGATATCAGCGTCTGCTATCAAAACAACCAAAGACAAATATTCGCGGCGGAATCCTCGGGGGTAAGCCACATTTGGCAGTCAACTGATGACGGATTGAATTGGCTAAGCCCTATATATCCAGTATCTGGCCATTACTACAAGCAGATAATCATGGATCCTACCCTTGGACAGAATGGCTGGGCGCTGGTCCCGGGTAACAGCTATACCGATCAAGAATCCGGTCCTTATAAAACGACAGATTTGGGCCAACACTGGAATCTACAAGAAGAGGGACTGGAAAACGCGAAATGGGTAAAGTGTCTTGCAGTTAATATTAATTCGGAAAACCTAAATGTAGCCTATGTGGGTTGCGAGGCGAATCCAGCGTACAATGTCAAAATCCTAAAGACAACCAACGGTACCGTATGGAATGCCTCCGATGTCGGATTGCCAACCGAACTAGGGGGAGTGAGAGATATTTCCCTTTGTGAGGGATACCCGAATCACCTGTATTGCGCCTACATAGCCGGACCAGGCGGTTCGCAAAGTGGGCTTTACTATTCCTCTGATTCTGGCCAATTATGGCAGCTGAAGCTTTTTGACGGAGATGCCTATCCGTTTAAGGTGGCCGTCTCCCCCACTGATCCCAATGTCGTTTACGTTGTTGAGCATTTTCCAAACTATGGTAGGATTTACATGACCACGGATGGAGGAACATCTTGGACATATCTTCAAAATAGCAGCCCGGGCGCAAAAGTCAGTCAAATTAAGTTCACCAGGCAGGGAACCAATCAACGAGTATATGTCGCATTCTCCAGTTCCATTGACGGGCAATTTCAGAATCATCCTTGGGCAATGGAGACGGGCGTAGACGATCAGCCAACCTATCTCCCCTCCGCTGGCAAAATCCCGGGCAATCGATGTGCGTTTTCCGTCGGTGTAGATCCCGTGAATCCAGACCACGTGTTCGTTGGTTGCCAACGGATGCTCTACGGTTCATCCGATGGTGGAGATAGTTTCACAGAAATGCCAGGTATTAATCCATTGCCTGTCCCGCGGCTGGCAGTCGATTTGCCAGTCATGTTTGTACAATCGGATAATATGACATTCTCATGTGAAGATGGCGAGCAAGACTTCGTGTCGGAACCAGTGGACACATTCAGCGCAGGTGCAGTTGTCCGGGACTGGGGCAGCGATAAGTGGATACTTGGCATCCGCCATGATGTTGGTCAGATCGGGGGAAATGGAAGTCTCTTCTATTATCCTTTTGATTTTGATGGAATAGGGCCCTTATTGCCGGGTTGGAAACAGATCGATTCGTGGGATGGCACTGCAATCAACTGTGTAGCTACCGATCCTACAAATGACTATATCTATGTTGGTGGCAATGGGCCGGGAATGGAAGTCGGACGCTTTTATTATGGTACTATCGAAGGCGGCTTTCAATTTTCCAATCCGCCAGAAGGTTTCACTACTGTCATACCGCTGGCAATAGACGTTCGTCCGGGGAGATACACTGTTATAGTGGGAGGCCTAGATTTTTGCGTAGGGCGAAGTCCAGATCATGGTCAAACATGGGAGCAAATCGGTCACTGGTTGCAATGTCTCGTGCTTTCTTTGCAGTATTGCCCTTATCAACCTAAGATTGCTTTGGCGGGCACTGAATATTTAGGTGTTTACAAATGCAGCAATATGGATGCAGTTAACATAAGGCCGAATTGGCCTATTTGGAGCCAGTCGCTTTATGGGATAACACAGGGGCATAATCCCGCGCTCAAGTTCCATCCCAGCGACAACTCGATCGTCTATGTTTCTGTTGATTTGTGGTGGGAGGAGGAGGTTGGCCAAACCTTTTTGTCAGCTGACACTGCCAGAAGTTGGATACGAATGGATAATGGTCTAGGGGATCTCATCATTCATGAGTTTGCGGCAGACATCGATTATCCCGACACCTGCTATGTTGCCACGGATGACGGGGTTTACAAGCTCAAGAACCCTGTCAAATCTGGCGCCCTCGTCGAAAGCGAGATCTGGGGTCCGGGCACCATCGTCGTAAATGGCGACGTAATCATTCCTGCCGGCGTTACACTTACAATTGAGCCGGGCACGACCGTCAAGTTCGTTTACAATTTTGACAAGTTTGGTAGCGGCTCCAGCAGCGTCAAATCGGAGATTCTGGTATATGGGACTTTGAATGCCAATGGAGAAACGGGTAATGAAATTGTGTTCCAGTCCTCCAGGCATGAGCTGGACCCCAACGGCAACGACTGGTATGGCATTTATGCCGGAGTGGGCTCTAATATCACCATGAACAACTGCATTGTCCGGGAAGCGGATTACGGTATCTTTGGCTATAAGGTTGGCGACCTTACTGTTCAAAAGTGCCTTTTCGACCATATCGGGAGCACAGGCATTTATCTGAGCCTGTATCAGTATTCCAATCCTCCGCAGGAGTCGTTGCATCTCAAGGTCCTGCAAGGATAGATATTACCGAATACATTGCAAGGTGGGCGGATGGCTCTTATCCTAATCATGGCATCGCCATAAGAAAGCCGAATGACTCTGATATCAGATTCCAAATAGTCAGGTTGGACCCAAATCGAGAGGATATTGCGATTTTGAGAATCGTTTTGGGTGATTGACGCGGAAATCGCCGCTTAGGAGGCCATTCGTCCTCTCCTTATCATTTGTATTCGCCGTCCTAAGAATGTACCGAGCTTGGTTTTGAGATATCCCTTTGCAGGAGAATCTAATGCCAGCACAATTTTCAACCACCCCTCTTCTAATTGGGCAGTCGATAGACCAAACGGAGCTGTTTCTAGAAGAATGCTTGAAGGCGGTTATTGGGACAAATGCCGCATGGTGAGACAAATCACCGTCAAGGAGAAAGGGTGCAGAATTGTGGTTCAAAGCGGGGTGAGCGGGATTTTCCCTTTCTGCACATTGCCAACAAAAACGGGACTAAAATCAAAATTATCTTGACAGCCCATGGCTCCATTTATTTATTTTAGTTAGATCACGGAATTTTCCCCTGAAGCAAGGAGAAGCTTATGCGGCCTCAAAACTGGCGACCAATTACTCCCACGTTAATTGTGTTTGTTGCATTGCTCAGTATGCTCTTGAACACAGGGGCCCTCGCCCAGTGGTCGCCACCCATGCGCATATCAAATGACCTCGCCTGCTTCAATCCCCAAATCATGTATTCAGGCGAGGTCCTCCACCTGATATATGGCTCGGGCCTGAACCGGGCCTTCTACCAGCGCAGCACTGATAATGGCCAGACATGGACCGATCCCTTCCGCATAGACCAAGGTGCTGGCGGGACATCGGCCAAGCCTGCCATGGCTGCTCGGGGAGATACTGTAGTTGCTGCGTGGTACCATACTCTCCAAGTCGGCCACAATATTGGTTTCCGCCAGTCTACGAATGGCGGGGCGGGTTGGAATGCCGTGAGTTTCGTATTAGCCTCTGACTATCTGAATTTGCAAAAACTGTCCCTCACCATTTCCGACCGCAACGTTTTCCTGGTCTTTACTTATGCGGACGACAGTATTCGCTTCTGCCTGACCAGGAGCACAGATCTGGGAGCCAGCTGGTCGATCCCAAACGAGATGTTTCGGGTACAGAGCTCTGAGGGGATGAACTTGTTGAATCGCGGTGATACGCTGTTGTTGCTATGGAGCGCGGTTTACTCTTGGCAGGATTTGATGGAACTCTACTTCTGCCGGTCCACTGACGGGGGTACCAGTTGGTCGGACATCGCCCTTCTTTCCACTGATGATGACCACGGCTCCCAGAACCCGTCTCTATCCCTCAATGATCAGGGGAGGTTAGCCGCCTTTTGGACCGACGGCAAATACTCCCCTTATGCTTGGACGGGAGATGTCTTTGTGCGCTGTAGCGACGACCTTGGGGTGAGTTGGACTGATGAAGTGGCCCTCACCGACGACCATCTGGCCATTTTCCCCTGTGCGCTCTGGGAGGGGGACAGTATCCACCTAACTTGGGAGGATTACTCTCAGGACCCAGGCAACATCTCATATATGTACTCATCGAATAATGGCCTGACCTGGGAGCAGCGCGAGGCTGTCGATGACACTAGCGCCGACTCAATGAATCCCGGCTTGGCCCTGACTCCTGGGCGGGTGCACATCGTCTGGGACGAGCGCCGCAGTTCCGAACAGGGCGTTTTCTACAGCTATCGGTTGGAGGAGCCCGATGGGGTGGAGATGGAAGGCAGCGGTTTTTGGCCAGAACAAATAAGCCTGCAATCATACCCCAATCCATTCAATTCAAATACCATAATAGCCTATTCAAGCCTGAAAGGAGGTGAGATTGCGATATTCGACATCAAAGGACAGTTGGTCAGGACCTTTTTCACAGGAGGTGAAAATGAGGGGAGAATAAGATGGGACGCTACCGATGCCATGGGAAATAAAGTCTCATCAGGAATCTATTTCGCCAGAGCAAGCGCGTCCCAAGATTCTCAAACCATCAAACTCCTCTATTTAAAGTAAAGTTTCAATTACACAAGTCAAGGAGGAATCAATGCGAAAAGTAGTTCTTTGCATTGGGATTGGCCTATCTTTGATATTCTGCTTGAGTGACACTCAGGCACAATATCGATGGACAGATTTAAGCGGCCCGTACTGGGTCAACGGTATCGATGTGGCCATCAGCGGCTTTTCGACTCTCGAACGCAGCAGATTTCTTATAGGAACAGATAATTCCGAAATGAATGTATTCGCTTGGAATTCAACCGAAAGGAAATGGGACTATCCCAATCCGACTTCAAGTTCTGCCAAGAGGCTAATTTCATATAAGGACAACAGTGTGGCGAGGGTATTTTGGGCATTCTGCGCCTTGTATGATGGTCCCACTCTCTGGACAAGGAATAACGGAAATAGCTGGGCCACTGAGCTTAGTGCACCAAACGACCGTTACACCAGTATAGAGGTCATAAACGATGAGCGCGTAGACCCGCCCGAGGGTCCCGTGACGTTATTTGTCGGCTGTGAGCCCGATGGGAATCTCGCCACCGCCTATTATTCCATTGATGCGGGAAATAACTGGGATAGGCTGGGGGGGCCGCCAGACGGGCAAGATCCGGACCCTTTCTACGGCGTGCGCGTTTACGACATCGAGACCATGCAGAGTTCAAAAATTCTGGCGGGGACAGAGAATGGAATCTATAGGCACAGCCTTCCAGATTATGGTTCAAATTGGGGTGAACCGGTTGCATTCACGGGACAGCATGTACCCGTTTTGGAAACGGGCGATGGCCACGCCCCAGCCGAGATTGCCGCCGTCATCGACGGAGAAACTTGGAAGCTATACTTCTCTGTTAGTGGAGATGGCGGCTATGAAGAGATAACCCATGACGGGCAATCATTCGATAAGGAAGTGTGCGACCTGGCCGCTGTGGCTACTCGCAGCCAGCGATTCTCCTGCTATGCGGCGACTTCCCAGGGCTTGTATCTTCTTGATTTCAGCATAGAGGACCCTTCCGATTGCAATATCATAGACCTGAAAGAGGGCTCCTCTACAAGCGGTTTCCATCCAATGAAATATGACCAAGACATTGAAGCCGTTGACCTCTTCCTCATGGCAGGAACTCCCCCATTAGTGAACGACTCCATCTACGTGTTGGCAGCCACCCCCTTCAATATCTACGAGATAATCGAGGTGCGTGACGTCAACAACAACCTCGTTGACCTCACAATGTCAGACGCCGTAACCGGGACATATTTGTCGAATTCTGTCGCGGTAGCCCTGCCGGGCTATACAATTTCGCCCAAAACGGTTTTCACTGAATCCGTCAACGGACTTGTCAAAGAGCAAGACGAGATGAATAAGGATTGGAATTTTGTAGGCAAAGCATTTGCGGAGGATTCGCCATCGAGGATTGGGACCGACATTGCTACCGATTTTGAGGGGGGAACAGATTACATATTGGCTCCATCCTACCAGGCCACCGAGGGAACCGTGATGCGGTCTACCAGCGGAGGGGCTTTTTGGCAGAATAACAGCCCGATCAACGACCCAGTCATACAGGCGGTCTCGCTCGACCCCAATTCCGAATACGCCTACGCCGCCGGCGCGGGGGATCGCATCTGGTGGTGGACCGAGACCAACGGGCATTGGACAGCATCCAATACTTCATTTACCAATCCCGATTTTCATGATGTTATTCCCGACCCCGACGGAGAGCAAGGCGGCAATGTATACGCCTGCGGTTCGGGGAATGCAAAAGTTGTCATGTCCACTGACCATGGCGATTACTGGAGCCCCTTTGAAAATGGCTTGGGAAGCGTCACCGATGTGAATCAACTGGCCAAAGGGGGAGCTGTTAACTGGCTTTATGCGGCCACCAACTTGGGGGTTTACAAAATAGACATCGGGGCCGCAACGCCAACCTGGATGCCACGTACCTATGGCATCGGATCTCCCAATTTGGGTTCCATCGTAGTCGATAAGCACGACCCTTACGCCTTGTTGGTGGCGACGTCGCCGGAGGCCGCATCCCCCCATATCTGGGCCAGCGGGGATTCTGGGAGAAGTTGGATTGAGCTTCCGCTGGGGGACATACCCTCAGAGAATTGTCATATTAATAGGCTGGCCGCCTCTGAGGATGCTAACGGCGGCTTTGTGGTTGGCACAGACCTGGGAGTCTTCTACATAGGGGACATATTTAAGAGGGGTGATGTTTCGGGACCGCCCGAGGATCATACTGTAACCTGGGGGCCTGGAATAGTCATTGTTAATGGCGATATTGCAGTGCGTGAGGGTACTCGACTGAGAATCGAACATCCTTGCACAGTTTACTTCACTTACAACTTCGATGCAAGCGGTGCCGGAAGCGACCCCAATAGGATCGAGCTTCATATGCTTTCCAACGCCAAGTTGGAAGCAGTTGGAACTTCTTCCGAGCACATAGTATTTACATCGTCGAAGCCGGCCGGCAAAGCCGCGGGCGACTGGCATGGAATTACGCCTTACGTCAGTACGGAAGTGGATTTGGAGTACTGCGATATCCAGTATGCGGTAAAGGGGATTGAGGATGTCAATTTTACCTGGAGTCTGGCCAGGCTTATTGTCTCCCACTGCACCTTCAGCGACATGCAGATGGCGGGGATAGACCTTTATCAATCCGCGTTATTAGAGGATGTGCAGATCGAAAGCTCCATCTTTACCAATTGCGGAAGCTACGGCATTAGGGTGCGGCATGACGAGGATACGAGCTCAAAAACTATGACAATCTCTCAGAATGAGATCTCAGGCTGCGGCTACGGCATTTGGTACAGCGGCAACGCCTCTACGGGAGACTCGAAGAGACTCAATTTGTACGACAACATCATCAGCCGCGCGGTGCCGTCTGGGTACTACGGCATTCACGTTCAAAGGTCATTGTCTCAGGGGTTCTCTCCCATCGTTGATGTCCTTTCAGATTCGGTCATATATTTCGCTCAGGGGGGCATACGGTTGATAAATGTCAGCGGAACATCGACTCTTATGAAGAACAAGGTCAAGAGAAACGGAGTCTATGGCCTCAGATTGGAAGGTTCGTCGCCGACCATAGGCAGCTCCTCCCAGCAGTCTAACAACGCTTTTTCCTTTAATCAATATGGGATCAGCTGTGATAAGGGGAGCAATCCCGTCGTTAGGGGTACAAAGATAAAGGAGAATACGGGTGGCGGTGTTCAGATCGAAGCCAGAAGCGGCCCGGCCGCGCCCAATTTCGGGATAGGGCCGGACTTTGGAAACAACTCCATCAATACCCAGGTGCCGATTCCTCCGGGCTATTACGACATGCGCAATTACAGCCCTTCAGTCATAGTAATGGCCGAAGGGAACTGGTGGGGAGGGCTCACCGATTTCGGTCCCATCATCGGCTTCATAGATTATACCCCAAGCTTGCCCTCCGACCCGTTGCCGGGAAATGAGAAAAGGGACAGTGGTATTGCCGCGTCGCCCTCAGCAGTCACATTGGACCAGAACTTCCCCAACCCGTTTAATCCCACGACTGAAATATCATTCGCCCTCAAAGAGGCTGGCTTTGTGAGCCTCAGAGTCTACAGTATCACGGGCCAACTTGTGAAAACTATCACGTCAGGAGAATTCGAGTCAGGCGAACACTCGGTCATTTGGGACGGAAGGAACTCAGAGGGAAGAGATGTCTCGTCCGGCATTTACTTCTGTGTGCTCTCTACTGATAACGGCAGGGCCTCAAGATCCATGACGCTCTTGCGGTAACCGTGAGATGGAATTATTTAAGGAGGACAAAATGAGAACGAAATACTTTGGTGCAGTTGTCATGGCATTGTTGGGGCTTGCCATTCTAATGAGCGCTGCTGTGGCCGATGAAATTGCTTACGACATTCAAACGCCGACCGTCATCGCATCCGATGACCAGGGCAGCCGCTACCTCGCAAGGCCTGAAGTCAGTTTCCCCGATACCGCCATGGTGATAGACAAGGCGATCCTCGAACTTTGGGTGGAACCCCAGACCGAGGACACGGTCACTTACGTCTCCGTCAGAGTTTATCCTATCACCACAGATTGGAATGTAGATGCCGTTTCCTGGATATCTCCCTGGACAAATCCCGGTGGAGATTTTGACGATGTGTTCTACGCCGAATATGCCATAGGTTCAATTGGGGCACAGGAGATTCAAATCGACATGACCGATCTCTGTATGAGGTGGGCTGACGCGAGACTGCCTTACTACGGATTTCTCGTTGGCGTTTCCGAAAGCTCACTTGCACCTGTGCAGTTCCTAAACGGCCCGGATGGAAATTGGCCCTTTGCGACTTTAAGGATTTCCTACACAAGCATACCTGAGTAATGATTCAAACGCGGCCAACAGACAGAGAAATACTCAAAGGGGCGGCCCCGCGGTCGCCCCTCTGGATTTGAGATGAGATGCCCCTGAGGGTCAAGGGGGGATTCGAATTGTATCTCCACTAATCGGGAGTTAGTGGCAATGATGATTGGCTGCGGGCCCAAAACAGATGGCTGGGCCTTCTTGCCACCGTCTGGTCACCTTCCAGAAGCTCATGGGCCATGCTGATATTCAGACCACGATGATTTATTCACATTTGACTGCCGATCATCTGGCAGAGGCGGTAGAGAAGTTGCAGTTTTAGTGACTCTCAGGACGAGTTCGAGTCTCGTCTGCCCCGCCATAGACTTCAGCCCGCCTTCAGGGGGTTTTTTTTATTTGTCACATTATCGAAAATATGATTTTGGGTAATGAGAATATGCAGGAACGCAGAGCTCCTGCCTTACGAAGACTCAGAGAGGTGTTGTCAGCTTGACGGCAATTATCAGTGATGGTATCATGCATGTCAATGGAGAGGAGATGATGTTAGTGAAATTCGTGGTCGGTGCGGCGCGCTTAACACTTACCGTGGTTTTGCTTATCTGCGGATTTGCACACGCCAGGACGCAGCTGGCCAGTCCATATGATAGCCGGGATCCGCAACACCTGGAACAATTGCTAACGCCTGTACGTTGCCTGACCGATTTCGTGGACACTGCCAATACATATCAAAGAGAGCTAATTAAGATTCCCAGTGGGGATATTGAGCTGGCGGGAACTCTATACCTGCCTCAAACTCCGGGCGTATACCCCGCGGTAGTATTCATGCACGGGGGCGGCAACGACTATCAGCTAATCATGTCAGGACCAAGGTACTATGCTCCGCGCCTTGCCAGCTGCGGCTTCGTAGTGCTAATATATGACAAGCGGGGAACCGGCGAGTCGGGCGGCCGCTTTCAGGACGCTACATTTGACGACTTTATCACCGATGCCGGTAATGCTGCGCTCTTTCTTTCCCGCCACGGTTGGGTTGACGGAAAGAGAATTGCAGTCTGTGGTGGCAGCGAAGGAGGGCGGTTGGCGCCCAATGTGGCTGTGAGGTTTCCGTTTATTTCTGCTGTTATAAGCATTTCCGGCCCCATAGGAAGTGTCGCGGACCAGGCGACCGTCAATATGGAATATGCTCTCCGGGTGCGCGGATACGCCGATTCGCTGGTGGAGCGCGTCATGCCTCTATGGCGAAGGCATCACGCCGCCTGGGCTAACAATGATACGCTCGAGTTCAGAGCGCTGGCACGCGAGGTGATCGGTTTGCGGGATTCCCTTGATCCATTTCTTCTCCCCTCCACACACGATGAGATTCTTACCGACAGTAATCTATATTTTCTCCGCCCTGGATTCAACTCCATGTCACGAGATTACGCTAGAGAGCTGAACGGGCTGCAGGTGCCTTACCTGGCCATTCTCGGTGAGCTGGATAGTCTGATCAGTATCAAAGAGACCATTGATAACATACAGAAACTCATGCAAACGGCCGGCAATGAAAACTGCGACATTTTTGTAATTAAGGACGCCGATCATTTGCTGTTTGATAAGAATACCCACAGGCAGTTGCCCGTGGCGCGTATTCTCATCAACTGGCTCCGGGAGAAGTGGAGTATTCATTAAGAAATACGCGAGTTTCTTTTCCGGATGGTCGGTACGATCTCAATTATTGAGCTGTCACATTCATAAG
>Ga0315289_10009145_pt1 | contig 14281 bp, 12 predicted proteins | sample YL17G11_40_MG_FD_203452 | JGI IMG/M metagenome (GOLD analysis project Ga0315289, IMG submission 203452) | Sediment microbial communities from Yellowstone Lake, YNP, Wyoming, USA - YL17G11_40 | ecosystem: Environmental > Aquatic > Freshwater > Lake > Sediment | place: USA: Wyoming | collected...
GGACTATCACATGGTCTCTGTCATCGTCGATCTGCTGGCGCGCGGGCATGATCTCCCGCTCCACAAAGCTGCGGATGACGTCCACAACCATCCGATCCTCATCCGTCAAGAAGATGTCGAAGTACTTCATGATCACCCCTCTGCTGAAGACTACCCCTATGGCCGTCTTTACTCTGGTTCTTGCAGGGGAATCCGCTACTAAGAGATTACGTTTTGTGTAACCTCTATCGTGACTCCATTCATGATAGTCTCAGCCACAGGACAGCGGCTCTGAATGAACGCGACGAATTCATCAATCCTATCCTTGGGCGCGTTGGCCTCTACGCTGATCTTGAGTCTGATTCCCTGAAATCCAGGGCGGGTGACCTCCTGTCCTTTCAGGAATCCCTCGGGATTGATGTCTCCCTCCACCGAGACACGAAATCCCTTCAGATCAATGCCCTGCGACACCGCAAAAAGTCTGGCAGCAATGCACTCGCATGAGCCGAGAGCGCAGAGGAGCATCTCAACAGGACTCATGCCGGTATTCTTTCCCCCGATGTTCTTGGGTTCATCAGCCCTGATGGTAAAGTCGCGTGAAGTGCTTTCGACCGCCATACCCTCTTTCAGTATCGATTCTGCCTTGAAAGTATGAATTGCCATGGCCCCTCCCTACCCGGAGTCGCGCGTGAAGGGCGCACCCCCTTCGACCTGGTCGTGTCCTCGGCCGCTGCTGCGGGGCTACGAATCGTCCTTGATGCCGGCGAGGCGGCGGGCGATGGCTTTCTTCGCCTCCAGGTCGTAGTTGCCCAGGAGGGCGATGGTCTCCATGACCGGCGAGCCGCCGCCGTGGAGGCCCGCTATCTGCTTCACGCCCGCCATTCCGGAACATATGAGGTCGCTGATCATGCGGAAGCAGCGGTGCTGGTTCTCCGCTGTGATCTTGGGGTTCCGCATCATGTACTTCTCCAGCAGAGGGCCTGTCACCTCGTTGTAGAAGTCGCCCTCGGGTGGCAGGGTTGCGGCCAGGCCGCCCGCCAGGTCAGCAACGATTTCGTGCTCGTGGTAGATGTTCTCCCCGGCGTGGCGACGGCCGACGTTGCAGTAGATGATATCGGGTACGTAGGTGCCGGAAGGCGCCCGGTGGCCCGTGACCGCCCCGGCGATACCGGCGGCGTAGACCAGCTCCGCCATGCCGATGAGGTCGGCCAGCTTGTGACGCACGTGCTGTGCGGCCTCGACGCCGTTGTACTCGGCGACGAGGGCGGCGGCGCCCAAGAGCACGTCGGAGGTGGCGGGCTTGCAGCCCGTGTAGCTGTGGCGGTGGTAGAGGGCGAAGAGAAGGGCCAGGGGCCCGGCGAACTGCCTCTCGCCGCACATGAATACACGCTCCCAGGGCACGAAGACGTCGTCGAAGATGGTGAAGGACTCGACGGTGCCGAACTCGGCGAAGGGGGCGTGCAGGCGGGTCCGGGGCCGCGGCGAGGAGGGCCGGCAGATAAGGTGGACACCCTCCGTGTCGGCGGGCAGGGCGAAGGCCACCGCCCAGTCGCTCTCCTCCTCGGTGAGGAAGCGGGTGGGCAGGGCGATGATCTCGTCGGCGTAGGGCGCTACGGTGTTGTGGGCCTTGGCCCCACGCACCACTATGCCGTCGGAGCGCCGCTCCACGATGCGGAGATAGAGATCGGGGTCGGCTTGCTGGTGGGGCCGCTTGCTGCGGTCGCCCTTTACGTCCGTCTGGGCGCAGTTGGCGCAGACGTCGTTGGCCTGGAAGTACTCCAGGTAGGCCAGGAAGCGCTTGTTGTAGTCGGTGCCCAAGGCCTGGTCCATGTCGTAGGTGACGACGGATAGGGCGTTTGTGGCATCGATGCCCATGCAGCGCTGGATGCAGCCTCCGCTGCGCTGGCAGCAGAGGCGCGTCATTCGCTGCTTGGCCAGCAGGTCGTCGACGCTCTGGTGGACGTGGCAGAAGCGGTTGATCTTCTCGCCCGTCAGGTGGGAGGTGGCCGTGGTCACCGGTTCCAGCTCCGGGTCTCGGGCGAGGTCGTAGGTGAGGGCGGCGATGTTGACGCCCGGCAGCAGGCGAGGGTCGTCTCGGAGGACCAGCTCCCCATCTATGTAGACGTTTTGCTTCATATCGAGAAGCCGTTCGCGGTACTGCTGAGAAGTGATCATGACCTGTGACCTCCGGGGTCTTCGCGCAGGGCGCCAGAACCCGCCCTTGCCTGAGGCTAAGCCTTGTCTGACGCGCCCATTCTACTCCCTTCTTCCTGCACTGTCCCCTCCGTTGGGCACTGAGCGTGTTGCGCAACTCCTGAGGGCCAGGGTCTTAGGCCCAGTGGCAAAGGGGGCGCGCGGAGGCCGCACGTTTCGCAGCGGCCCCGGCACTGGCGAGAAGGGTTGGGGCAGGGCATAATCGCCTTGGGCGATGTCGGCGCGGCGGAAAGGCCGCTCATCGCCGGGAAGTTACGATGAATGACGCGGTCGTGCCAATAACCAGTGAGCGCCGGTACCGGGAGGTCATTGCCCGCTGGGATGCCTTCTGGTTGCTGGAAGACGTAGGGCGGCCACTTTGGATGATCCCCACTACACCCGTCCTCTCCGTGGGTGCCACGGGCCGCGTGCCCTGGCGGTCGCTGCTTCAAGACAGGGAGATGCAGCTCAACGCGCAGGCGGGCCTCCTGCAGTGGCGCCAGTCCCTGGATGTAGGGGACGACTTCGTGCCTCACATCCAGGCCAACCAGGGCGTGACGGTCTTCGCCTCAGCCTTCGGCTGTGAGGTCGAGTTCTTTGACCACACGCTCCCTTGGGCCCACCCGGTGATCCGGCCTGAAGACCCGCCGGAGAGGGTGTACGACCTGCCAGCGCCTGCCATCACCGACGGCCAGCTAGGCACGATTCTGGAGTGGGGGGACTACTTCGTCGAGCAGACAGGGGGGCGTTACGCGCTGGCGCTGACGGACCTTCAGGGTCCCCTGGACACCGCGTACCTGGTGTGGGAGCCGTCCGCAATCATGCTCGGCATGTACACCAACCCGAAGGAAGTGCACCACCTGATGCGGCTGGTGACTGACCTCATCATTGGGTTCGTGCGGGAGCAGCGCTCACGAGTCCCCGAGTTCATGCCCTGCCATTACCCACCCGTGTGGCTCCCCGACGGCCGGGGTATCAGCGTCAGCGACGACTGCCTGGCTGTCATCAGCCCCGCCTTGTATGAGGAGTTCGCCCTCCCGTACTTGAATGAGCTCTCCGATGAGTTTGGCGGCGTCTTTGTCCACTCCTGCGGGAACTTCGCGCACCAGTTAGACAACCTGGAGAAGGTGCACAACTTGAGGGGCCTGAACTTCGGGGTCACGGAGATGCCCTTCGAAGCCGTTTGGGAACGGTTCGGCGGCCGGACGGCGATAGTCACTCACCTGGGCCTGAACAAGGATATCCACTTCGACTTGGAGGCCGACTATGTGCGGCACGTCCTGCGGGTGAGGACCCATGACCGCGGCCTCTGCATCCTGGCCGTTCCCCCGGCGCGTCGCAGGGCCGAGGCGCACGGCGGCGCTCCAGCGGAGGCTCCGGAGGGGCCGTCTCTCCTCGAGTTCGCCGAGCAGATGAGGGAGCTGGTGGCCCCTGTGAGCTGACACCTTTCGCTATCTCATGCGGGGCTGAGCACTGTCCGGCCAAGGCATGTCCGCCCCTCGTCGAGCCGAACGAGATCAAGACGTTAGAGCGCCGAAGGGGCCGGCCAAGCCGACCCCTTTCCGCGTGCGCCTCAGCCTGATAGTCTAGCCGTCTGAGGCCATCCCCAGGATGCTACCGCTGGCCGCGTCAACCTTAACGTCTTTGTCGCCCACATCGACGTTGAAGATCAGCCTGCCCTGGTAGTGCTCCAAGTCAACCTCGCCAATGTCCCCGCTCGCTGCACCCTTCGCCGCTGCGATAGCTTGGTCGAGAGTGATGGAAGCCTGCGGGAGCAGGTCAGCGCCATCATCGATCTGCCCGGCGGAGACCTCCCCATCGACGTCTCCATCCCCACCCTGTGGGCCGCACTCCTCCTCGACGTTGTCGGTGTCGGCTTCCTTTGCCGCGCTCTCACTAGCGTCGTCGGCCTCGTCCTGCTGGTCACAGGGCTCTACAGCATCAAGGTGTGCATCCGTACCCTGTGGGCCGCACTCTTCCTCGACGTTGTCGGTGTCGGCTTCCTTTGTCGCGCTCTCACTAGCGTCGTCGGCCTCGTCCTGCTGGTCACAGGGCTGGACGGCGGGTGCGGGGGTAGGCTCGCCCGCCGAGGTGACGCGCGAGGTGAACGTGATGGCGGTGCCAGCCAGGGCCATCACCGCCACCAGGGCCAGAGTCCAGTAGACCCGCTTTCCGAGGGTCATGTGTGTTTCTCCTTTCCCATCTTTCCTTCCGTCCTACTCTGGTAGCCTAGCAGGGCTGCATGAATCTGCCGTGAAGTGAATATGAAATGTGATCGCCGTCTAGTAGCTGACGAGATCGAGCTGACCGCCAGGCGGTTCTTCGCGTACCAAGCCCACGCCGGGACAGTAGTACTTGAACTCGGTTACATTGTCCAGGGGGCTGAAGTCCTCGGTCTTGACGCAGCCGGTGAACGTGCCCGCCGGGACAGTAACTGTTTGGCCTGTGGCCACTACCTTGGACCTGTCCTCCGCTACGCCGGGCGCCTTCTCCTGCTCGAATGTGGCACCGACTGCCGGCTCAGCGGGCATGAACACGCCGGGCTGGTTTCTTTCTTGACCGGCCAGCCACTGTCCCTTGTGGCCGACGACTTTCCCTCCCTCGTACTCGTCCACTCGCTCCCCGAAGTACCATACGGAGCCATCCTTGTGCTGGGCGAAGTAGTCCAGCGTCGACTCCATCAGCTCTCCGTCCTCATAGTCCTTTTCCTCGAGCACAAGGACTTCGACACCCGCCAGCACGTCCGTGTCGGGCAAGACCGTGGATTCGAGGCGGGTCTTGATAGTCTCGCTGGTATCCGGGTCCTTCTCCTCGCCCTCAAAGACCTTGGGACCCAGGAAGGAGAGTGGGGAGAGCGGATTGTCTATCGTGGCCTGGAAGTCGGCCGGGTCCAGGGAAGAGGTCTGCTGCGCCGATCCGTCTGCTCCGCCGCAGGCACCAAGCAGCGCCACTCCCGCGATCAGTACGCCGAGTGCCACAATGTATGGCTTCATCCGTGTGCCCTCCTTTCTGGCGATGTGCTCTAGACCATTGTTGGGTACGCGCATTAAGGGAAGGTGAAGTTGGGGAGGCCAGGACAGTGTTAGGGACGGCCAGTGGGAAGGGCAACGGTAAAGGTGCTGCCCTGACCGGGCGTGCTCTGGACCGAGATGGAGCCCCTATGGGCCTCCGCTATCCAGCGGCAGATGCTGAGCCCCAACCCCGCTCCACCTTCCGCACGGCTGCGGGCCCTGTCCACCCGGTAGAAGCGGTCGAAGATGTGCGGCACGTGCTCGCTGGCGATGCCGATGCCGGTATCACGAACCCACAGCTCAACGTGTTGACTATCCAGGCTCCAGCCCACGGTCACTTGGCCCCCTGTCGGGGTGTACTTGACCGCGTTGTCCAGAAGGTTGAGCAGAAGCTGGAGCAGCAAATCCTCGTCGGCCTGCAGGGTGACGTCCGGGCCCGGTTCCATCCTCACCTCAAGGCCCGGGCGCCTAACTACGCGGCGTATGTGCTCGACGGCGGCGGCGATCAGTTCGCCCAGCCTAACCGGTTCCCAGGCGATGGGGATCTGGCCGGCATCAGCCTTCGCCAGGGTCAGCAGGCTGCCCACAAGCCGTGTCAAGCGGTCCACTTCCTCATTGACCGCCTGAAGAATCTCTCGGTACGCCGCGGCTTCGCGAGGTCTCCCGAGGGCGACCTCGATCTGGCCCTTGATCGCCGTGAGGGGCGTCCTGAGCTCGTGGGAGGCGTCCGCCGTAAACTGGCGCTGGCGGCGAAAAGCGTCATCGAGGCGGGCGGTCATCTCGTCGAAAGTGCGTGCCAGCCGCCCCACCTCATCGTCGGGCAGCCGGAGGTTCAGCCGCTGACTAAGTCCCTCGGCCGATATCCGGCGCGCTAGACGAGTCACCTTGTCGATAGGGGACAGCGCGCGGCTGGCGAGGAATACGCCACCGAGGCTCGCCAGTGCCAGGGTCACCGGGTAGGCTATGACTAGAATGAGCACAAGGGTCTGAAGCGTCTCGGACACGTCATCCCGGGACTGGCCGACTTCGAGTACCCCGCTTATCTTCCCATCGCGCTTGATGGGGAGGATTCGGACCCGGAAGGCGTCACCGCTCACGCTAATGTTTCTGGTGACCGTTTTGCCGGCCAGCGCCGCTTGGATCGCTCGCCGGTCGACGGGCGCGCCACCCGCCGCCGCGCTGTTGTCGAAGGTTAGCTCTCCCGAGGGATCGAAAACCTGAACGAACTGCTCCCCCTGATACGGGTTCTCTGACGGAATGCGTTCGGACAGGGTAGGACGCGCCCCTTCAAACCGCACGATCGTCAGAAGGTCGTTAGCGCGCGTCTCGATGGAATTGTTGAGGTTTCCATACAGGTTGTGACGCAAAGTCGCGTAGATCCCAGCGCTGAAGGCAGCCAGGATGATAGCCAGTAGCAGGACGTACCAGAGAGTCAGCCGCAGGCGAACGGATCGGAGCGCAGGCACGGTCACTCCGTTGGCGGCACTGAGATCCGATAACCAGCCCCTCGCACGGTATGGATCAACTTCGCTGGAAAGGCGTCATCGATCTTCCGCCGCAGGTTGCGGATGTGGACATCGATTACGTTGCTGGCGTTGTCGAAGTCGTAGTTCCACACGTTCTCTGCGGTCATCGTGCGCGTGAGCACTTGATTGGGATGGCGCATCAGGTATTCGAGGATAGCGTATTCCTTGGTCGTCAAGTCCATCGGGATCCCGCCTCGGGCTACCTCGCGCGTGGCCGTATCGAGGACTAGATCGCCTACCTGCAGGACAACACCTAGGACGGCAGGCTGGCGACGGGTCAGCGCACGGAGCCGCGCCAGCAGCTCAGCGAAGGCGAACGGCTTAACCAGATAGTCGTCCGCCCCGCTGTCCAGCCCCCGTACCCGGTCTTCCACAGCGTCCTTGGCAGTCAGCATGAGGACGGGAGTGCGCACTCCCCGCTGCCGCAGCACGCTGCAGACCTCGATTCCGTCTCGCACGGGTAGCATCACGTCCAGGATGATCGCGTCGAATTCGGCTACTGTCGGCCAGTCCAGGGCCTCGTCACCGTCACAGGCGACATCGACAGCGTAACCGTGTTCGGACAGCCCCTTCCGGATGAAGTCCGCTATCTTGCCCTCGTCCTCAACCACTAGAACACGCATGGCCGTCGCCGAAAGAGGATACGTTTCAGAACTCAGTATAGCGAACGACAGATGAAGGGGGCATTAACTCTCGGGGCATCGCGACAACCCCGTACTCCGGCGGCCGCGGGGCACGCGAGCGCCGGCGCGCTAATGCCTTCGTTGCGCCTGCTGGGGGCTGGGGCGATAATGGGGCCGGATCGATTTGGCCTCGCGAGTAGCCATGGAGGAGCAAGGTGGACCTTTCGGTGATCAAGCAGCGGTTGGTGAGTGGGGACGCTCAGGGGACGGCCGAGGGCGCCCGAGAGGCACTGGCCGAGAAGGTGTCGGCGGAGACCGTCCTCAGGGAGGCGCTCATGACGGGGATGGACGAGGTGGGTGGCCTCTTCGCCCGCAATGAGTACTTTGTGCCCGAGCTCCTCCTTTCCGCCCGCGCCATGTACGCGGCTCTCGACGTCTTGCGCCCGCTGCTGGCGGGGAGCGACTACGAGCCGGCCGGGAAGGTGGTCATGGGGACCGTCCAAGGCGACCTGCACGACATCGGCAAGAAGCTGGTGTCCATGATGCTGGAAGGCAGCGGCTTCGAGGTTGTGGACGTGGGCACTAACGTCGCCCCCGAGCGCTTTGTGGAGGCCGTCAAGGAGAGCGGTGCCAAGCTGGTGGGCCTGTCGGCCCTTCTTACCACTACCCTCCCCGCCATGGAGGCGACGGTGCGCGCCATCCGTCAGGCGGAGCTGGCGGGCGAGGTGCGTGTCATGGTGGGCGGCGCTCCCGTCACCGACTCCTTCGCCCAGCAGATCGAGGCCGACGGCTACGCGCCCGACGCCTCTTCGGCCGTCGCCCTCGCCCGGCGACTGGCCGGCGTGCGCAGCCCTTAGGCGGGCACCGCCTGAGAGCCCGTCCAAGCAGCCTGACGTTTCCCGGAATTAGGGGCTTGTGGTGCCCTTCGCAGCGGGGGTTTGGCATGCAGCGCCAGCCTAACTTCGACAACCTTCGTCGGACCATGTTGCGCCAGGGCCCGCCAGGCCCTGTGCCGTTCTTTGAGGTGCTCGCCGACACGGGCATGGTCGAGGCCGTCTTGGAGGAGAAGTTCCCCGTCAACCTGCACCGCTACATCGAAGAGCCCGTCTTGGAGGTCTCTGCGGATGAGCTCCCGGGGCTGCTGAAGTCCCTCGCCATGTACGTCCGCTTCTGCTGCGAGATGGGCTACGACTACGTGTTCATGGTGACGGGCTTCGCCCTCTCGCGGAGCCTCAAGCCCGCCGCCGATACCGCCGTGGTCCAGAACTGGTCCGATGGACAGCGTTACTGGCAGGATGAAGCCAGCGGCCCCATTCAGAGCTGGGCGAACTTCGAGGCCTACCCCTGGCCCAAGGTCGAAGACCTGAGGCCTGCAGCCCTGGAGTACGTCAGCGCCATCGTGCCGGAGGGGATGAAGATCGCTGCCTTCCTGTTCGGCGGCATCTTCGAGCACTCCACCTGGCTCATGGGCCTGCAGTCCTTCTCCTATGCCCTCCGCGACCAGCCAGACCTGGTAGAGGCCATCTGCCAGCGGGTGGGTGAGCTCACGATTGCCGCCTGCGCCCAGGCCGCCGCCATAGACAAGGTCGGCATAATATCGCTCGGCGATGACCTCGGCTTCCATAGCGGCACCCTCGTTTCGCCGGACGTGATCCGGCGCTACATCTTTCCTCGCTACAAGAAGATCGCCGACATCACCCGCCAGGCTGGGAAGCTCCTCGCCTACCACTCCTGCGGGAACATGTACAAGCTAATGGACGAGCTTATCGATGACATTGGTATCGATGCCAAGCAGTCGTTCGAAGACAAGATCATGCCGGTGGTGGAGGTCTACCGTCGCTGGGGCGACCGAGTCGCTATCTTGGGTGGCGTGGACATGGACGTGCTCGGTCGGGGCACGGAGGAGGAGGTGCGCGCTCGTACTCGTCAGATCCTGGAGGTCTGTGGCGTCAAGGGCACCGGCTATTGCCTGGGCACCGGCTGCATGGCCGCCAACTACATCCCAAGGCAGAACTACCTAGCTATGCTGGATGAGGGGCGTCGCTGGAACCGAGAGCACTTCGGGGGCGCCTAGAATGCAGGCGTCACCGGCGCCCTTGCTGTCTCGACGCACTTCACCGCTTTGGGGACCGCTCCTATGATGGGGTCGCTGTCCATGCTCCCCCGGGAGCGGGTCCTCACAGCCCTCAACCATGAAGAGCCGGACCGCGTCCCCATCGACCTGGGCAGCACGAGGGTGACCGGCATCTGCCTGGGTGCCTACGCCGGCCTGCTCCGCGCCCTGGGCCTCCGCCCTCGCGAGTCGCGGGTGGTGGACAGGAGCCAGGGGCTGGCCGGGCCTGACGAGGACGTGCTGGAGGCTCTGGGAGTCGACTTCCGGCCCGTGTGGACGAACCCGCCTTCAGGGGGCGAGGCGCCCATCGTGCAGGAGGGGGAGTACGAGGTCTACGTCAACGAGTGGGGCTGCCGGGTGAAACGGCCCCGCGGGGGCGGGCTCTACTTCGACCTCGTGGAGCCGGCCATCAAGGAGCCGAGCCTGGAGGCGCTGGAGAGCTTCCGCTGGCCGGATGTCGATGATCCTGCGCGCTACGATGGGCTGCGGGAACGGGCGCGGCGGCTCCGCGAGGAAACACCCTACGCACTGGTCGGCCACTGCGACTTCGGCCAGGACGTACTCGGTTTCTTCCTCGGCGTCCGCGGCTACACGGAGGCGATGCTGGACCTCGCCGCTCACCCGGACTTCGCCGAGGCCTTCATGGATGGGGTGGCGCAACTGGCCGTGCGCGCCTGGGGGCATTTCCTGGAGCAGGTGGGTGACCTGGTGGACGTGGTGGCCTTCTACGATGACCTCGGCATGCAGGACCGCCCTCTGGTGTCGCCCACGATGTACCGGCGGATGATCAAGCCCCGCCATGGACGCATCATCGCTGCAATCCGGGAGCGCACCCGCGCAAAGGTGTTCTTCCACAGTGACGGTGCAGTGGGCGAGTTCATCCCGGACCTCATCGAGATGGGGGTGGACATCCTGAACCCGGTGCAGGTGTCGGCCGCCGACATGGGAGACACAGCCGTCCTCAAGAAGCGCTACGGCAGGAACCTGGTCTTCTGGGGCGCCGCCTGCGACTCGCAAACGATCCTCCCCCGCGGCAGCCTGGAGGACGTTCGGGAGGAGTCGCGCCGCCGCATCGCCGACCTGGCGCCCGGAGGCGGCTTCGTCTTCGCCCCCATCCACAACATCCAGAACGACGTAGCAGGCGAGAAGACTTTGGCCCTCTATCAGACTGCCCGCGAGGCCGGCCGCTACCCGGTGGCCGCGCCCTGACCTCTCACCATGTCCGACCGGCGTCGGCGAGGCACCGTTCGCGTCTCCTTCCAGGGCTTCGACTCAGAGGTGGAGATGGAGGGTGGGAAGACCGCGCTGGAGGCGGTGCGTCAGGCCGGCCTTGCCCTGGAGTCGGAGTGCGGCGGCCGCGCCACCTGTGGCACCTGCCGTGTCCGCTTCTTGGAGGGGGCTCCCCCTGCGAGCGCCGATGACCGCCTGCGGCTGGGCGATGACGCCGTTGCCGAGGGCTGGCGGCTGGCCTGCCAGACTTCTCCCACTCAGGACTGCCGCATCGCGCTCCCGGTGACGGTCGCCGAGGGCGGGCTGCGCATCCTCACCGAAGCCTACGGCGTCGCCGAGACGCCACCCGCGATCCCTGCCGGGCGGGTCGGAACCTATGGCGCCGCCGTGGACGTGGGGACCACCACGGTGGTCTGTTACCTAATGGACCTGGGACATTCCCGGCAGGTGGACGTGGTCTCCTTCGCCAACCCGCAGCGACGGCTCGGCCCGGATGTCATCTCGCGCATTGTCTATGCCCACCAGGGGCGCGAGAAACTGCTTGAGGCGCGCGACTGCCTGGTGGATGCGCTGGACGAGGCGCTGGCGGCTCTCTGCGCCAGGCACCGCGTGCCGCTGCGGGCCCTTTCCCGTATCACCGTCGTCGGCAACCCGACGATGCTCCACCTCCTGCGCGCCGTGGACCCCTGGCCCCTGGGCGTGGTGCCCTACCAGCCCGTCTTCACCGAGGCGCCCCCCGTCGCCGCGGCCGAGGTGGGCTTCCGGCGGCTGGCGTGCGCCGAGCTGACACCGCTGCCGGGCGTGGCCGGGCACCTGGGGGCCGACGCCGTCGGCGGCCTGCTGGCCCTCGACCTGGCGAGGCGCCGGGGGATCTTCCTCTTTTTGGACATGGGCACCAACGGCGAGCTGGTGCTGGTCTCGGACGGGGCTGCTGTCGGCGCTTCCTGCGCTGCCGGCCCGGCCTTTGAAGGGGTGCACATCTCCTCGGGGATGGCCGCTCTCCCGGGAGCGATAGAGTGGATACAAGAGGAGGAGGGATGTCTGTCCCTGCGCACCATCGACGGGGCAGAGCCGCGCGGCATCTGCGGTTCGGGGCTGGTGGACGCCGTGGCCCTCTTAGTGCGTCGCGGCGTGCTGACGGCGAGCGGCCGCCTGGCCGAGCCCACCGAGCTGCCCGCCGACCTGCCGCCGGACCTCCGCCAGCGCCTGCACGCGGACGACGATGGCAGGCGCTTCGTGCTCTACGAGGGCTCTGCGGGCCCGGCCGTGGCTCTGACGCAGCGAGACGTGCGCGAGGTGCAACTGGCCAAGGCCCCCATCCGCGTCGGAGTGGAGGTGCTGCTGGAGGAGGTCGGCGCCCGCCCGGAGGAGGTGGACGCTGTGTTCGTGGCCGGGGCCTTCGGCAGCTCCATCCGCGCCGCCAGCCTGCTGGCGCTGGGCATCCTGCCCCCCGCCATGGCGGGCCGCATCCATCCCGTCGGCAACGTGGCCGGAATGGGGGCCAAGGTGGCCCTCGCCTCTGAGGAGCGGCTGGAGGAGGCTCGCCGGCTAGCGCGACGCATCCGGCACGTAGAGCTGATGCTGCGGGAGGACTTCCACGCCCGCTTCGCCCACTACATTCCTTTTCCGGAGGCCACGTCGACATGAGCAGCGCTGAAGGTCCAGGCCGCCCCGTCCTAAGCCGCGAGCGCTTCCGCCGGCCGGTGGTCTACGACGGCTCGAAGGGTGTCTACCTGTCGGCGCGGCTCCCTGCCGTCGGGCGCTCGCCCGGCGACGCCAGCGAGTGGTTGAACCTCCTGTCGCCGGAAGCAGTCCGCGAGATGCACCGCGCCTACATCGATGCCGGGTCGCAGATAGTCCAGACTAACACCTTCAACGGCAACCGGCTCCGGCTCGATGTCTATGGCTTGGGCGACCGGGTGCAGGAGGTGAACCTGGCCGCCGCCCGGCTGGCCCGCGAGGCGGCCGGAGATGACGTGCTGGTGGCCGGCGCCATCGGCCCCAGCGGGAAGCTTCTCGCCATGGGCGAGGTGGACGAGCAGGCCCTGGTCGACGCCTTTGCCGAGCAGGCGGCGGCCCTGGCCGAGGGCGGCGTGGACCTTTTCCACGTGGAGACGATGAGCGACCTGGCCGAAGCGCGGGCCGCCGTCGAGGGCGTCCGCTGCGTCTCCGACCGGCCGCTCCTCCTTACCATGTCCTTCGACACCGGCAAGCCGGAGGCCCTGCGCACGATGATGGGCGTGGCGCCGGCGCAACTGGTGGAGCTGGCGCGGGAGCTGGGCGTCTTCGGCGTGGGCGTGAACTGCGGTCGCGGGCTGGAGGGCTACCGGGAGGTCGTTGGGGCGCTGGCCCAGGCGGGCCCCGAAGGCGTGCTGGTCGCCAAGCTCAACGCCGGCATACCGCGCATGGAAGGGACCGAGGTGGTCTATGACGGCACGCCGGAGCGGATGGCCGGCTACGCCCTCTGGTGCGCCGAGAACAATGTCGGCATCATCGGGGGCTGCTGCGGTAGCACGCCCCGACACATCGAAGCCATGGCCCGGGCGCTGGAGGGGGCCTAGGGCGGCGCCCGACCGGTTGCGTCCCTCACCTCGTCACTGAGTCCATCCTCTCGCTCCGCCTACCCCAGCCATCGTCGCCTGGCGTACCACGCGCCGACGCCCAGCGTGACTACGGCCGCGGTCAGCGCCGCCGCCGCGCCAGCCAGGATGCCTGCGTTGCCGCCCGACGAGTCCTCGGCCTCCAGTGGGGCGGCGTCTGCGGCCGGCAGCTCAGCGATGCCGCCCACGGGCTCCACAGTACAGTTGGGGTTCCCGCAGTGGAGCAGCTTCAGGTCGCGGTTCGTGTAATCCTGGTAGCTGACCACGGGGTTGCCGCTGCCGTCCAGGGCCAGCGAGCTGGACAGGCCGACATCGCCAGGCCCCTTGTCGGGGGTGGTGACGCTGTCATCGCCGCCTGAGCAGTTGGGGTCGTTGCAGTGCAGCACTTTCAGCTCGCCGTTGGTGAGGTCATAGTAGCTGACCGCGGGGTTGCCGCTGCCGTCCAGCGCCAGCGAAGTGTAGCAGCCGACAAGTCCGCCCGTGTCGGGCGAGGTGACGCTCTCACCCCCTCCGGCGCAGTCGGGGTCGTTGCAGTGCAGCACCTTCAGGTCGCCGCCGGTGGCAGCGAAGTAGCTTACGACCGGGTTGCCGCTGCCGTCCAGCGCCAGCGACGTATCCCGGCCGACATCTGTGCCCATGTCGGGGGAGGTGATACTGTCGCCGCCTCCGGCGCAGTTGGGGTCGTTGCAGTGCAGCACCTTTAGGTCTCCGTTGGTCGCGTCGTAGTAGCTGACCACCGGGTTGCCTGAGCCGTCCAGGGCCAGCGAGGTGTACCAGCCGACATCGCCGCCGGTGTCGGGGGAGGTGATACTCTCATCCCCTCCGGCGCAGTTGGGGTCGTTGCAGTGCAGCAGCTTCAGGTCGCCGTTGGGCCAGTCGTAGTGGCTGACCACCGGGTTACCCGAGCCGTCCAGGGCCAGCGAGGTGTACCAGCCGACAACGCCGCCGGTGTCGGGGGAGGTGATGCTCTCACCCCCTCCGGCGCAGTTGGGGTCGTTGCAGCGCA
>Ga0315289_10009146_pt1 | contig 14281 bp, 8 predicted proteins | sample YL17G11_40_MG_FD_203452 | JGI IMG/M metagenome (GOLD analysis project Ga0315289, IMG submission 203452) | Sediment microbial communities from Yellowstone Lake, YNP, Wyoming, USA - YL17G11_40 | ecosystem: Environmental > Aquatic > Freshwater > Lake > Sediment | place: USA: Wyoming | collected...
CGATTATTGACCCCTCACCTTAGTCCTCTCCCCAGAGGGGAGAGGGAAGGGTGAGGGGGAACAGTTATTAATGTCGGGTGCAAAGTATGCTGAAACAAGTTCAGCATGACAAACGAAGCAATCTCGTCTTTTTGCATTTTGATTTATTATTTTTTAATAAGAGATAAATTTGATAATATTTTTTAAATGTGACTTATGCAATTAATAAACAGTATAAGACTTTCGATAACAAGTCTAATCAAAAGACCTGTAGTAACAATATTAATTCTTATTGCATCTGCAATGGGAATAATTGTTGTTGTCGCCTATATTGCTTTATTTAGGGGTTTATATAAGTGTGTTATGGTAGATATTAATAAAAGTGGAATCGGAAGCTTGCTTATTACAAGAAAGATAGTTACGCCCGCAAGAGCGAGTCATTTTTTAAAATTGTCAGATGTAGACTATGTTAAAAAGAATGTTGAAAAAATAGAAGAAGTTATTCCTATTATTTCCAATAGATATTCTGTTTATTCATCAGATAAAGGAAGAAACACAACTACACAAGCGTTTGCAACTAATGAGAACTTTATGAATATTTTCAATAGCAGGGTTTTAGAAGGGAGAAGCTTTACAAAAGCAGAATTTGAAAGTCAGTCGAATGTTTGTGTAATAGAGAAGAATCTTGCCATAGATTTATTTGGAAACTATAAAAATTCTATTCGTCAAAAAATAAAATTGGAATCGAGTTCAAGAAAATTAGAACTCGAAGTAATAGGTGTTGTCGGATTAGAAGATGCAGAACAAGCCACAGCGATTTCTGATTATTATAGTTTTAAAAACGTCATTTTTCCTATTTCACTTGTCATTAATTCACCTAATACCCCAATTAATTCAATTTTAATAAGGGCAAAAAGTCTTGAAGATATACCCGAACTTAAAGAAAAACTGACAACAACTCTAAGTAAATTAGGACGAGCAGTTAATGTGAACTTCAACCAGTTATGGTTTGACAGGATGAAATTATTATTAAGGGTTTTTGGTCAGCTTGGTTTTGCCTTGACTATTGTATGTTTGTTTTCTGAAGGTATAACTATAATTACTATAATGATTATATCGGTTAAAAGTAGATTTAGAGAGATAGCTATCAGAAAGACAGAAGGAGCAACAAAATTTGATATAGTAAAACAATTCTTGACGGAAGGAGCTGTCTTGTCGTTATTGGGTAGTTTTTTTGGTATTCCTATGGGTGTATTAATGGGAGGTATATTATCCAAATATACTGTTCATTGGCCCGTAATTATTTCTACAAACATAATAGCCCTTGCTATTTTAGTTGCTCTTATAGTAGGGATTTTATCGAGTGTAATTCCCGCAATAAAGGCGGCAAATCTTGACCCAATTGAAGGATTAAAATATCATTGAGGCGAGGTCACGTAACCTCGCTTTCAGTAGCGGTCGCATTTATGTAATGTTTTATACGTTGATTGCACATCTACATTTGAATTGAGAATAGAAGAGAATTGTTATACTATTGTTTATTGTGAGCCCAATTTATGATTCATTTAACTGACATATCAAAGGTCTATCAGATAGGTTCAACGAATATAGAAGCTCTTAAAGGAATTACTCTTGATGTTAATAAAGGAGAATTTATTTCCATAATAGGTCCCTCAGGTTCGGGTAAGTCAACTTTACTTAATATTATTGGTTGCCTTGATAGACCTACGAGTGGAATCTATCTTTATAAAGGAAAAGAGACTAATAAACTTACAGACAAAGAATTTGCTAAAATTAGGAATAGGGAAATTGGTTTTATTTTTCAGAGTTTTAACTTGTTATGGTATGAGACGGCTTTGCAGAATGTTATGTTACCTTTGTTATATCGCCAGGAAAGTATGAATGGGAAAAAAGAGTTAGCGATTGAATGTTTAAGAAGAGTAGGGCTTCAGGATAGGCTGAAACATACTCCATCACAGTTGTCAGGTGGAGAACAGCAGAGGGTTGCGATAGCAAGAGCGTTGGTTAAAAATCCAGAAATAATTCTTGCTGATGAGCCGACAGGTAATCTTGATACAGAATCAGGGATTATTATTCTTGAAATCTTTAAAGAGCTGAATAAGAAGGGTATGACGATAATTATTATTACTCATGAAAAGGAAGTAGCAGACCATTCGGATAGAATTATTTTTTTAAGAGATGGTATTTTGGTCAAATAAAATATACTTTTTTGAGTTTTATGTCGATAAAATACAATAAATTCATTTAATAAAATATCTTGTATTTGTTATTTAAAATTAGGGATGAAATATTGTATTTCAAATCCCTGATTAAAGAGGTTTATTATAGATGTCGCAAAGGGATTATTATGAAATATTGGGTGTTTCCCGCAACGCTTCAGTAGAACAGATAAAAAAGGCTTATAGAAAATTAGCATTAAAGTATCATCCCGATAAAACAAAGGGAGATAAAGAGTTAGAAGAAAAGTTTAAAGAATTATCTGAGGCGTATGAAGTATTAAGTGACCCGAATAAAAGGGTAACTTATGATAGGTATGGTCATAGTGGATTGAAAGGTGCTTTTAGTTCGGGTGGATTTACCTGGTCGGATTTTTCTCATTTTTCCGATTTCAGTGATATTTTTGGTGGTTTTGAAGACCTTTTCGATGGATTATTTGGCGGTGGTTTTACAACAGAGAAAAGGCGGAGGGCTTCTAAGCGGGGAAGGGATTTACAGTATACAATAACTATTACTCTTGAAGATGCCGCAAAAGGGGTAGAGCGAAGTATCACAATTCCTCGACTTGAGACTTGTTCGGTTTGCTATGGGAGTGGAACTAAGGATGGTGCAGCTCCTCAGACCTGTTCAGTTTGTAAGGGAGCAGGGAATGTAAGATACACACAGGGATTTTTCACCATTAATACTACTTGTGACCATTGTAAAGGTGAAGGAACGGTAATTGTTGATGCTTGCAAGGTTTGTGGAGGAAGAGGAAGGATTGAGAATAAAAGAACAATAAAGGTTACAATACCTCCTGGGATTGATAATGATTCAAGATTAAGAATTGCAGGTGAAGGTGAGGATGGTCCCAAGTGTGGACCTAAGGGAGATTTATACATTAAGATTGAGATACCTGAGCACAAAGTTTTTGAAAGGCGTGGTTCTCATCTTGCTATGGTTCAGGAGATATCCTTTTCTCAAGCGGCTTTGGGTGATGAAATTGAGATAGAGACGGTTCTTGAAGAGAAGGTAAAACTGGAGATACCACCAAGCACACAAACTAATGAGGTTTTTCGATTAAAGAATTATGGTATGCCCAATCTTAATAATCAGGGCAGAGGTGACCTACATGTTCAGGTCATTGTTAAGACTCCGACAAAATTAACTCAAAGGCAAAAGGAATTATTCCAGGAACTTGCAGCAACTAATAATGAGAAACTTGCTAATGTTTCGAAAGGTATTTTTGAAAAAGTTAAAAATGCTTTTTCAAAATGATATGCTTATTATGTGGTGCGAGATTTATCTCGCAGTATTTGAAACACGCTGCGATATAAATGTCGCACTACAATGTCAGGGGTAGCTTACCTTTATGGCTTCTGAGGAGACAAGGGAATATAATCGATGGCTAATTTCTTTGGAGAAAAGAGCCATTATTCCCATCAAATGGTTTATCTTTCTTATTAGTTTTATAAGTTGGATGTGGATGGAGCGGTGGGTCCTACCAGAAAAAGTCATTTTTACTACCTTTCTCATTTATTTTATGCAAAATGTTTTTTTTACTTATTGTTTTTATTTGAGTCGTGTTACAATCGATGAGGTTCGCTTTTTTAGTTACATTTCTTTGGTGTTTGATACAATCTTTGTAGCTCTTCTCTTAATATTTTCTAACACCGTCACTTTTGGGAAGAATATTGAAATAGATTATTATGTATTTTATTTTCTAATCATCTTAAGAGGTTTTGCGATATTCCGATACAAAGGTGAAAATCTAATTTTAGGCTCAGTTGTTTCAATATTATTCATTATGTCAGTTTATCTGAGTGAAGAGAAATTTGATGCCATTGTTTATACAAGTTACTTATTAAAGTTTTTTTTGATTTGGGCAGTGATATTGTTGTCCTGGTTTCTGATTGATATTATTAATAAACAAAAATCCGAAATTATAAAAATTAAGGAAAAGCTTATCACAAGTGAGGATTTGGCGGCGGTGGGAGAAATTGCGGCAGGTGTTGCCCATGAGGTTAATAATCCAATAGGAATTATTTCTGCTTATTCTGAATATTTGTTGAAAAAAACTTCTTCAGATAATCCGTTATATGATGATTTTAAGACAATTCAAACAGAAGCAGCAAAATGTAAAAAGATTGTTGAGGAATTGCTTAATTATGCAAAGCCGTCAATGGGTGCATTTCAATATTGTGATTTGAATAAAATGACTGAAGAAGTTATTTCCTTTGCCTTTATGGGTAGTAAGGAAGGTGAAATTAGTATTGAGAAAGAATTTTCCGAAGGGGTACCTAATATTTATGTTGATGTTATAGCGATAAAACAAGCGATATTGAACATTTTGTTGAATGCGAAACAATCTATTAAGGAACCAGGGGGGACAATAGCTGTTTTTACATCTTATGATAAGGGAAACGAGTTAGTTAATCTTGTTATTAAAGATAGTGGAGAAGGAATTTCAAAGAATGACCTAAAGCGTATATTTGAGCCTTTTTTTACGAATAAAAAGGGTGGGACAGGACTCGGTTTATCAATAACCAAACGTATACTTGATGCGAATAATGGGAGAATTATTGTGAATAGTGAGGTGGGAAAAGGGACGGAGGTAGTTATAAGTTTGCCAACTACAACAGCTAAGTAATTAATTTTTCTATAAATGGTTTTTCTAATCTTTGCGATTTATAATTTGATTCATTCTGCAAATTGATACTTCTAAAGAACTGATACAGTTGCCACGAAAAAACACTAAATCACACTAAAATCCCCTCTTGAGAGGGGATAGGGGTGTATAATGAAAGTATTTTAGCGGAAAATGTCATTCCGAACTTGTTTCGGAATCTCATTAGATGCTGAAACAAGTTCAGCATGACAAGAAAATGTGATTGACAGGGCAGGTCACATTTAATTAGAATTCTTATTGAATAAAAATCATAGAATAATAGTCTAATATATATAAAAATAAAAGATATGAGGTGGTCTAATATGAAACAATACAAATTAATCTCTTTGGTTATTTGTTTTGTTGTATTAATTGTTTTATCTAATCCACTTGTGGCTCAGTCGAAATATCGACAAGTAAATCCTTATAATAACTCGGGGCAATTGAATCCGTACAAAACAAATAGGGTAGATGGGATGGATAGGAGTAGAGCTTCTCAGTACTCCAAGATGCAATCAAAGTATATAAATAGTGAAGATTCTAATATTAATGATTTTTATAATTATAATACCGGCTCGGTTACGTATAAGACAAACCTTTATGATACTGACCATTTTGGAAGAAATGATGAATTGGGAAGAAAATATGACAAGTTCTATGATTATGAAGCTGGTAATCCTATCTATAAGAAGGAAGTTTATAACACCGATTATTTTGTAAGAACTGATACTTTCGGGAATAAGTATGATAAATTTTATGATGTTAAATCGGGCTCAACAAGTTATAATAAAGATTATAGACAATTAGATTATTATAATCAAACGGATGAATTTGATAATAGAAAGGAAAAATATTTTAATTTGGATGATGGCGTATATCAATATAAGAGAGATTTAGATTCTGAACGCGAAGCGCGTGAATTTAAGTCGAAGACAATAGGCAAAAAACTTAATTTTGAAAATGATGATGAATTGAGAAAATTGCGTGGGACAAGAAGGGATGAATATATAAAACAAAAGTATGAGAATGTTATAAGAGAAAATACGGATCCAAAGATTTATCAAAATTACGAAAAAACAATTTTATCTCAAAAAAATTATGATATTGATTTAAAAAGAGATAAAATCCAGCAGGACAATTTTTATAAATATGATAGGTATGGTAATAAATATGATAAATTTTTCGAGACCCCGGTAAATAAACAAAGAACTGATTCTAATGAATTCCCAACTGTCCAATCTAAATATAATAAAGAAAAATACTTTAGGAAAAATGACGAGATCCAGGATAAGAATAAACCTTATTCCAAGTATTCTTCAAGGGATAAATTGAGAAAAAATAGAACTCGTCCAAGACAATATTCTACTAAAGACCAACCTGATAAACATAAGATTATTATTTATGATGATGATAATTACTATGATGATTGGTATTATCCTTATAACTATTATCGTACTCGCAAATACCATCCTTATCGTGTTTATGACCCTTATTACTATTATTATGATGTCAAGCGCTATCCGAGACATTATCATAGATATTATTATCCATATCGTTATCATCGGAGATATAATCCAGATAACTACATCGATTTTTATTACAACCATGGCAAGTGGTCATTTGGTTTAGGATTGAATATTGGGTATCCATATTACTATGAAAATTATTATGATGACTATGTCTATTATGATGATAATGATTACTATTATAGCCGACAAGGTGATAATAATGATTATTATAAAGATCGCTACTACGTTGGGGTTGATAAATTTGATGCGAGAAAGTATTCAGAAAAGAGTAAACCCGGTCTGGGTGTAGAAAAAGGTGAGAAAACCTTTACACCTTTCAAAGAATCCCTAAAGAAGAAACTTGTTGATGAATAATTGAGAAATCTGAAGTGTTGTGATTAATATTTACGAAATGATAAAGACTTATTTGATTAGATAATATAACAACACCATAATCAAAAAGTGTGAAGGGGACGCATATATGCGTCCCCTTTTTATTATAGTCAGTTGTAGGGGCGGTGTCTCACCGCCCAATTATCGAGGGCGAGGAGACCGCGCTCCTCCAATTAGTTAATTTTTCAGAGGTCTCTCTTGAAATCTTTGAAATACTTCAAATTAAGATTTTACAAACCCCTTTCCTAAGGGGGAATTTAAGCTACTAAGTCTCCCTTAGAAAAGGGGGATTAAGGGGGTTGTTGTTAAGTTACTCGATTTTTCAGAGGTCTCTACTTAGAATTTATTAAGCAGGGGGAAATTCATTTCTTGTCTTTGTGCAAGGTAAAGTTTTGCAACTCTTTTTGCCAGATTTCTTACTCTTGTAATATAGCCTGTTCTTTCGGCTACGCTTATTGCACCTCTTGCATCGAGCATATTGAAACAGTGCGAGCATTTTAAAACACAATCATAAGCAGGAAGAACTAAGCCGAGTTCTGTTTGTTTAAGGCATTCTTCTTCATACATTTTAAAAAGCTTTAAATACATTTGCACATCTGCAGTTTCAAAATTATATTTGGAATATTCCACTTCACTCTGATGATGTATGTCTCCATATTTAATGTTATCGGTCCAGATTAAATCAAAGACGTTATCTATCCCTTGAATAAACATAGCTATTCTTTCTAACCCGTAAGTAAGTTCAAGAGAAATGACGTCTAACTCGATTCCACCGATTTGCTGAAAGTAAGTAAATTGAGTTATTTCCATACCATCAAGCCAAACTTCCCAGCCAAGACCTGAAGCACCAAGCGTTGGTGACTCCCAATCATCTTCGACAAAGCGAATGTCGTGTTCTTTGGGTTCAATACCGAGGAATTTTAGACTATCGAGATAAATGTCCTGAGAATTGTCAGGAGCTGGTTTTAAAATAACCTGGAATTGATAATAATGCTGAAGACGATTTGGATTTTCACCGTATCTACCATCTGTTGGTCTTCTGGATGGTTCTACATAAGCGACTTTCCAGGGTTCAGGTCCAAGCGACCTTAAAAATGTGGCGATATTAAATGTGCCAGCACCGACTTCTATATCTGTTGGTTGTTGAATAATGCATCCATAATCTGACCAATATTTTTGCAGATTCATTATCACATCCTGGAAGTTCATACTTAAATACTCCTTAAAAAATTAGCCACGAAAGAACACAAAATAACACGAAAGATGAACCAAATAAAAAATTGTATTTTATCTGTTATGTGATTTCTATAAATATATCAAGAGTTATTTGAAATTACGTGTTCATTTATTTATTGACTTTCGTGTTTTCTTCGTATTAGTATTTCTATTTGTTTTTCTATTATGTGGAGTGCGGTAGCTTGCTACCGCTTTTCTGTAAGGAACAGTCACGACTGTTCCCTACAATAGTGGTTGTAAGGGACGCATATATGCGTCCCCTACAAATAAATTGTCATTCCTGCGAAAGCAGGAATCCAGTGTGGTGCGAGATTTATCTCGCATCATATTGCGGCAGGGATGTCACACCACAGTTTTTCAGAGCTCTCAATTCGTGACCTCTGAAATACTTCAAAAGTAAGATTACTTTATCTGTCATGCTGAACTTGTTTCAGCATCCAAATTGAGATTCCGAAACAAGTTCGGAATGACACAGCGTTGTTTGTTAGTTTTTCAGAGCTCTCAATTTAGGAAATGAATATGCCTAAGAGATTTATTAAAATTGAATCTACTAATACTAAATCATTCATTCATCTTCATTGTCATTCTGGTTTTACGATGCTTGGTGGTGTTAATAAACCGGAAGAGTTAATTGATTTTGCAAAGTCTCTTGGGATGGAATCGATTGCTCTTACCGATACAAATGGATTGTATGGGGTTGTGAAATTTTATCGATATGCAAACGAATCAGGCATCAAACCTATTTTAGGGGCTGAAATTGTAACTGAGACAGAAAAAGCTGTTTTGATAGCTGAAGATAATGGTGGATTTAAGAGGATATGTGAGATTGTTACTGCTTTACAGCTTTCACAACAATTTCTTTCTAATTCAGGTTTGATAAATCAAACCGCTACAACGAGATTGCTTCACGATAAAACGGTTCGTAATGACATTTCCCCCTCTCCCACCGAGGGAGAGGGTATGAGGGGTGTTATTGCGAGGAGCGATAGCGACGAAGCAATCTCAACCTTTATATATAATAATGGAGGGGACAGGCATGCCTGTCCCCTACGAAAAAATAATCATAGATTCAATTTTTCTCTCATAGAGGCTTTAAAAAAAGATTCTAAAAGTGTCATAATAATTTCTGAAGATGAAAATTTATTGAGGAATCTTCGTTTATTCATTCCTCAAAATTATTTATATGTGGAACTAATAGCTCATAAAAAATCTTCTCATCTTAAAAGATTATTATCTTTAGCCAGAGAATTGAATCTTCCCGTTGTAGGAACCAATGATGTTTATTTTATCAATGAAGAAGATTACGAAATTCATAAGATTTTAACTGCGATTAAAGAGAGAGCAACTATTGATAGTGTTGATGAAAACTTATTAGCTCAGGGACAAGCATTCTTGAAGTCTTCTGATGAGATGAAGAATCTTTTTTCTTTATGTCCAGAAGCAGTTTCCAACACTTATCAAATCGTGGAGAGATGCAAGATAAAACTTCCTATAGGTAAATTAAGATTTCCTAAATTCAAGGTACCTGAAGGAGAAAGTGATTTTTCTTATTTACAGAAGCTGTGTTATCAAGGAGTAGAAAAGAGATATTTTCAGTCAAATCGGCGTGATAAATCACGCCCCGACAGTAGGGGTTTGATTCATCAAACCCGAAAAGATGATAAAGTGACAAATCGTCTCAATTATGAATTAAATATAATTAATCAGATGGGTTATTCATCATATTTTCTAATTGTCTGGGATATTGTAAATTTTGCGAAGACTAAAGGGATACCAACAGTTGGGAGAGGATCTGCAGCGGATAGTATAGTTTCTTATTTATTAGGAATCACGAATGTTGATCCGATAAAATATGACCTCTATTTTGAGCGATTTCTTAATCCTGAGCGAATTGACCCACCTGATATTGATGTAGACCTTTGCTGGAAAAGGCGGGATGAGGTTCTAAATTATGTTTATGAAAAGTATGGAGCCGAATATGTGGCGATGATTTGCACGTTTGTAACATTTGCAGGTAGGTCAACAATTCGTGAAGTCGGTAAGGCAATGGGATTATCGAATTCAGAGCTTACGACTTACACTCAGCATATTCCTCATCGTTCCGCAAAGGCTATAGAGCAGGCGATGGAATTACTTCCTGAAAGTCGGGAATTGCCCGTTGATGATGAACTATTTAATACAATTCTTAGAGTTGCAAAAAAAATTGATGGGTTACCACGACATCTATCAATTCATCCCGGTGGAATTGTGATTTCACCTGAACCACTAACAACGAATGTCCCGCTTCAATATACTACGAAAGGAATTGTTGTAACCCAATATGATATGTATCAGATAGAAGATTTAGGATTACTGAAAATTGATTTGTTGGGACAACGCTCATTATCAGTCATTGCTGATACGGTCAAGATGATTGAGAAAAATCATAATATAAAAATAGATATACAGAATATTGATTATGAAGATGAGTTGCTTATTTCTCTTTTAAAAGATGGTAAAACAATCGGCTGTTTTCAGATTGAATCTCCGGGGATGAGGGCATTATTAAAGAAATGCAAGGCAAATAACTATGAATTGGTTGTTGCTCTATCTTCAGTCATAAGACCGGGACCTTCAGACAGCGGAATGATGAAAAAATTCATCAGAAGACATTTAAAATTGGAAAGAGTTCGATATACTCATCCATCTCTTGAAGAAATTCTTAAATCTACTTATGGGATAATGGTGTATCAAGAAGATGTGTTGAAGATTGCGAGTTCAATAGCAGGTATGAGTTTAGGCAGAGCTGATTTACTTCGCAGGGCGATGAGTAAGAAACGTTCTGCGGAAAAAATGAATGCAATGAAGAAAGAATTTATTCAAGGCGCTATTAATAATAATGTTTCAGAGAGGATTGCAAAAGAGATATGGAGACAGATGCGTTCATTTGCCGGATACGCATTCTGTAAGGCGCATAGTGCATCCTATTCAGATATTTCGTTTCAAGCGGTATATCTCAAGGCGCATTATCCAGCAGAGTTTATGGCTTGTGTGATTTCGAATGGTGGCGGCTTTTATGATACTCACGCTTACATTTCCGAAGCACGAAGAATGGGACTAAAAATTCTGTTACCCTGTGTGAATGAAAGTGAAATGTATTGGATAGGGAGGTTGGGAGAGAATGAATCTGACTCGAAATTAACCCCCCTCCCTTGCCCTCCCCCTCAAGGGGGGAGGGGAGGGTGGGGGATAAGAGTGGGATTGATTCAGGTTAAAGGTTTGAAGTATAATACCCTTGAAAGAGTTGTTAAGGAAAGAGAAAAAGGACGCTATAAATCATTTTTAGATTTTTATAAGAGAGTTCAGCCCACATATTCAGAATGTGAAACATTAATTAAATCAGGGGTGTTTCACTCTTTCAATTATACAACTCCTCAGTTGCTCTGGCAACTTGACCGGCTTAGTAATGCGACATTTATGTCGCAGGGTTCGCACGAGATGAATCTCGTGTTACATAAATGTAACGCGAACTTTGGTTTGCAGAAAAAATTACACACCCCGTCTGCTTCGCAGACACCCCTCTCAAGAGGGGATTTGTTTGTAGTACCTGCTTTAGCAGGAAGTTTTTTGCCCACTAAAGTGGGGACTACGAACTGTCACGCAGGAGGGGATTTTAAAAATCACGACATAAATGTCGCGCTACGGCGAGATGAATCTTGTGTTATGTCTATTCCGGAACTCCCCGAATATTCTGATAAAGAAAAACTTTTAAATGAAATATCAACGCTTGATATAGCCGTTTCAAATCATCCGCTGATTCTCTATAAAGGGTTGAGAAACATTTGTGGTGCGACATCCCTGCCGCAAGGTTCACACGAGATAAATCTCGTGTTACACCAAGATGGTCTGATTTCATCAATCGAAATGAGAAAAAATATTAACAGAAAAGTAAAGATGGTTGGCTGGATGGTCACAAATCGTAGAGTGTATACTGTAAAAGGTGAGTATATGAAATTTTTGACTCTTGAAGATTTTGATGGAATTTATGAAGCCGTGATGTTTCCCAAAGCTTATCAGAAATTCGGCAATTTGGTTATAACAAGAGGACCGTATATTATCAGTGGAAAAATAAATAATGAATATGGCTATCAAACTATAATCGTTGATGAAGTAGAATTAGTTTCGGATAAACCTTTATCATCACAAGATATAATTGAAACATCGGAAAGTGAATATTTATGAAACAAACTGAAATACCTTAATGGGTCTGTGGGTATATAAAAAAGGGAATAACCTATATTTATGAATTCTCATTTATATGTTATTTGCATTACAGTTTTACTAAACGCTTGACTTAATAATAGTGAATAAAATATTATTTTTTAAGTATCTGAAAAAATGTAGTGCGACATCCCTGCCGCATAGTTGTGCGAGATAAATCTCGCACTACAACAGGTTTTAGAATATGAAACGAGCATTGGATATGAAACAATTCAATAGTTTTATAGTCATCGGTCTAATTATTTTTTTTATAAGTTGTGCTTCTACAAAGGAATTCAAATCAGCTTATAATAGTTTGGTAAGAGAAGAGAGAACAGAATATAAATCTGGTAATCAGGTTTATACGAAAGAAAAACTGCCCACCTTGAATGAAGAATCTTCATTGTCTGATTATCTTATCTATGCGGGATTGAATAATCCTGGACTGGAATCGGCATTTAATAACTGGAAATCTGCCTTGGAGAAAGTTCCTCAAGCTAAGTATTTACCCGAACCAGTTCTGAGTTATGAATATTCCATAAAAGAGGAGGTATCAGTTGTTCGATTGGAGCAGGAATTTCCCTGGTTTGAAAAGCTTGATTTGGAAGGGAAGATGGCTCTTCAGATGGCAAATATCGAAAGACAAATGTATGAGGAAGAAAAACTCAAACTTTTTTATGAAGTCAAGAAGACTTATTATGAATATTACTATGTATCTCGTGCTATAAGTACCACAGAAGAAAATATCCAACTGATGAAATATTTTGAAGAAGTGGTGAGAACTAAATATAAAACTGACCTTGCTACATATTCAGATGTTATTAAGGCTCAGGTTGAACTTGGGAAACTTGAGAATGAGTTGCTTTCTGTAAAATTTTTACAAGAACCAATCCGGTCCAAGCTGAATGCTTTATTAAATCGACCTGTCGACTCAGTTATTCCTTTTCCGAAAACAATTCCTGAAGAAAAAGTAAGTGTTGCGGATGAACAATTTATTATCTGGCTAAAAGAGAAGAATCCTGAACTTAAAGCTATTGATTTTGAAATTGAGAAGGAGAAAGTAGCTATTGAACGAGCAAAAAGAGAATATTATCCTGACATTATGTTAGGCATAGAATATATGGATTCACCAACTCCAGCAATGCCTGAAGATAATGATTATGCTGCAATTACTGGAATGATTTCTGTGAATTTGCCTATATGGTTTGGAAAATATAAAGCAGGAGTAAGGGAGGCTGAAGCAAGATACACATCTGTACAGAAGAAGAGAATTGATAAGGAGAATAATCTAATTGCTGATTTGAAAATGGCACTGTATGAATTACGAGATGCTGAAAGAAAGATAGACCTTTACAAAAATACGCTCATTCCTAAGGCGGAGCAGTCCTTACAAGCAACTCAGCAGACATTCGCAGTAGGTAAGATAGATTTTCTCGATTTGATTGATGCCCAAAGAATATTTTTAGAATTCAAACTTTCTTACGAAAGAGCATTAACTGACAGTGCGCAAAAATTAGCTGAACTCGAAATGCTCATTGGGAGGGATGTTACGGAAATTAAACAAGGAATTGTAAAATAATGATTTTAATGTTACAGGATTAAAAAAATTATAAGGAGAAAATAATGATTACTTTTTATCATAAATATTACAAGTATATTAATGGAATGATGCTATATATCCTTATTATTGGAGTTTTTTTTATTGGTGGTTTTTTACAAGAAGAAGCATTAGCTCAAACACAGACTAAGAATACATCACATTCAGAAGAACAGGCAAAAATTAAATACTGGACTTGTTCGATGCATCCGCAGATTCGTCAACCGAAACCGGGAAAATGTCCTATCTGTGCGATGGATTTAATTCCTGTGATGAGTGAAAGTCAATCTGAAGATGAAGGACCAAGAGATTTGAAACTTTCTGAGAATGCACAAAAATTGGCTGAAATTGAGGTAGCCTTAGTAGAACGGAAATTTGTTTCTGTGGAAGTGAAGATGCTCGGGAAAATTGAATATGATGAAACTCGACGTACTGATATTGCTG
>Ga0315289_10009147_pt1 | contig 14278 bp, 13 predicted proteins | sample YL17G11_40_MG_FD_203452 | JGI IMG/M metagenome (GOLD analysis project Ga0315289, IMG submission 203452) | Sediment microbial communities from Yellowstone Lake, YNP, Wyoming, USA - YL17G11_40 | ecosystem: Environmental > Aquatic > Freshwater > Lake > Sediment | place: USA: Wyoming | collected...
CGTTTTAATAGCTTGATCACGCCATCCTTGCCGAGGGTGAGCCCAGTCATGATGACCGAAGCGAAGACAAATCCCCAGCCGAGAAAGAGGATTACCACTAACGGGATTTGGATAGGCAGCACGCCCGAGTTTGCCAGGTCTAGTGGCCAGGTGAAGAGAAACATGAGCACGATGCCGAGCACCAGTGAATGACGCTTGAGAAATTCAGTGAGCATTTTCATTGAAGACTCCTTTGTTTTGTAGAAAGTTTTTATAACTTGATTTGATATGGCGGATTGTGCCAGGCAAACTTTGATTACGATTGGTACAGTATGCCTGCGCCAAAGAAAATGAAATGAAAAGACTTTTGGGTAATTGGATTGGAGAACAGTCCGTAATAACACACTATCCTTTCTCATCAGCGTGTTGCAAGTCACAATTGCCTTCGCTCAAATCTATCAAATACGCGAACAGCTGCTCGAGACTCGCAAAACCAAGGCGTTTGCCTGTTTCAGGGATTTCCAGGGAGGCCCGCCAATCGGAAGCGTTGGACTGATCGACACGCCATAGACGGAGTATGTATGAGCATTTATGAATGGGTTGCATAGGTTGATCGGGTTGACGTATTTTATTTTTCATTGTGATCCCAGTTTAACTATATGCCGTCAGTGCAGCATCAGGGCATCGTCAGGAATATGGCTAATTTCCCCTGACGGTCATTAATATACTATTAAGGTAATAGTGCTCTAATTAGGGCAATAATGGCACACCTATCGATTGGCGTGTTAGGATCATTGCAGGTTTCCATTGCCGATACTCCGATTACGACCTTGGAATCGGTTAAGGTGGGCGCGTTGCTAGCTTATCTGGCGGTGGAAGCTGATCGTCCACACCGTCGCGAGACCCTGGTCGGACTCCTGTGGCCTGAATACCCCGAGGAAGCTGCTCGTCATAATTTGCGCCAGGCGCTTTTCAACCTCCGTTTGATCCTTGGCGACCATACGTCCAATCCCCCCTATCTGCTCATTTCACGTGATGCAATTCAGTTCAACCGGGAGAGTGACTACTCACTTGACCTTGTCCAATTCAATCATTACTTTTTTACGTGTGAAGATAATCTGAGCCAGTGCATCGAGGATTGTTCAATACACGCCTCTCACCTGGAGGAAATGGTAAAGCTGTATCGCGGCGAGTTCTTACAACAGCTCTTTCTGGAAGACAGTGTGGAGTTTGAGGAGTGGACGCTGATGCAGCGGGAGAGTTTGCACCAAAGGATTCTTGAAGCCCACGGCTACCTGACGAACTATTACGAGCTGCACATGGATTTTCAAGCGGCACGCCACCATGCCCTACGGCAGCTGGAGCTGGATCCGTGGCGTGAGGAAGCGCACCGCCAAATGATGCGGGTGCTGGCGCTGGATGGACAACGAAGCGCTGCACTGACCCAGTACGATACCTGTAGACGCGTACTGGCTGAAGAACTGGACGTTGAACCATCGGCTGAGACGAGAGAGCTGTATGAGCAGATCCGGCTTGGTACACTAAGGCTTAAAGCAGATCAGCTTTCCTATGTTTCTTCCGCTCCGGTTAATAACCTTCCTATCCTGCTTACCCCCTTTATCGGGCGGGAGCTAGAGCTTGCCCATCTAGGGCAGCTTATTACCGATCTTGAATGTAGATGTATCACACTTAGTGGACCTGGTGGAATAGGCAAGACACGGCTCGCAGTGCAAGCAGGTGGGGATCACCTCAATGAGTTTGCTCATGGAGCAGCCTTTGTGTCTCTGGCTTCTATTGGATCAATCGGAGGAGTCATTCCAGCGATTGCGAATGCCATCCATTTTACCTTCTATGGCCCGGGTGACCCCAAAGAAGATCTCCTCAGCTACCTGCGTGAAAAACAAATGCTTTTAATTTTTGATAATGTAGAGCATTTGTTAATTGAAGCCCCTCATCAAGAGAATATTGCACAGCTTATGATCGAAATTCTACAGCAAGCACCAGGGGTTAAACTGCTGGTCACCACGCGGGAAGCACTCAACCTGCAAGAGGAATGCTTATTCGAAGTCCAGGGGCTGGCGTTTCCAGAGATAGCTCAAACGGAAGGATTTGACGAATTTGACGCCGTATCGCTATTTGTTCAGCGCGCCCGGCGAGCATTTCCAAAATTTGTGCTGAATGAGGAAAACCGGTCGGATGTAGCCCACATATGTCGTCTGGTAGAAGGAATGCCGCTCGCACTTGAGCTAGCTGCTACGTGGATGAGGATATTATCACCCTCAGAAATTGCAATAGAGATCGAGGAAAGCCTGGATTTCCTGAGTTCATCTGTACGAGACCTGCCAGAGCGGCATCGCAGTATGCGGGCGGTGTTCGATTATTCATGGCAAATGCTATCGGCAGACGAACAACAAGCGCTTTGCAAACTCTCGGTCTTCCGAGGTGGGTTTCAACGCCAGGCAGCTGAGCAGGTGGCAGACGCAACACTGTCGATATTATCGACGTTGGTGAATAGAACGCTGCTACGGCGTACCGCGGCTGGTCGCTATGACCTGCATGAATTGGTTCGCCAGTATAGTTCCGCTCAGCTGGCAAACGACCCTCGAGCGAAAACAACGGCACAGGAACGGCATTATCACTTCTATCTCGCTCTGGCAGAGACTGCCGACCTGGAATTGAAGGGCAGGAAGCAATTGGAATGGTTGGGCCGGCTGGAGCAGGAGCATGATAATTTACGGGCGGCGTTGGAATGGGCACTTGAGGAGGATGGTTTGGCGTCGGATGGCGGTGAGAAAGCCTTGCAGCTGTCAGCAGCATTGCGCTGGTATTGGCGGATGCGCGGCCACTTTCACGAGGGCTGCGACTGGATAATGGAAGCCTTACGTCGATGCCCGGAAAGACGCAGCGCAGCTCGGGCCAGTGCTCTATTGGGGATGGGCCTGCTCATCAATGCTCTGGGAGACCTGGGGGCGGCACGCGCACCAGCCGAGGAAAGCGTGGACATCTATCGTGAGCTGAACGACCAGAGGTGTCTCGCCGAAGCCCTTATGGTAGATGGACTCAACTTGGTCTGGCAAGGTGAATCAAGCATGAGTCATGATCGGACAAGAGAAGCCCTGGCAATCTGCCGCAAAACAGGTGACCGGTGGGGTGAGGCGCATGCTTTGTACAGATTAGGGAGTTACCTGGCGGATTACAGCGGGGACCCTGCTGGGCGGGCTATGCTCGAAGAAAGCGCAGCCATCTCGGAGGAATTAGGTGATAAGTACCTCTTAACCAGTGGGCTGATTTCGCTTGGAATTGTGGACATGAGCAATGGAGACTACGATATCTCCCAGCAACGTTTTGAGCGTTGTCTGGTTGCTACCAGAGAGATAAGATACCCGTGGGGAATTGCGGATGCGCTGACCAATCTTGGCTGTCTTTATCGGATAAAGGGTGAGTATGCGCGTGCTCAGGCTCGCTTCGAAGAAGCTCTTCAGGTGTATCAAGAGCATATGCGCAATGTATGGGGGACTGATGTGCTTTGTGCAATGACAGAAAATGCTCTCGTTCAGGGAGACTTTTCTACTGCCCACTTCCATCTCCAGGCAGCAACCAGCCTTTTGGGGTCATCCGAGAACAAATGGTTGCAAGTCCTGATGAGGTATTTCCGGGGCTTGCTGGCGTACTATGAGGGTGATACGGAGCAGGCTGCCGTGTTGTTGGGAGAGACAACCGTGCTTGCTCGGGAAGGTCAATTCAAGCCTGATCTGGCGCGGTCACTCGTGACTCTGGCGCGTGTGAGACTAAAGCGCGGCGAGAACCTGCTGGCAACTGAATTGCTTCGAGAGGGTCTCAGTCTGTTCCGTGAATTTGGCCATAAGCTCGGCATCGTAAACGCACTCGAGGCCCTGGCGAATGTCAGCGCCGTCTTGGGTGATGATGCGCAGGCGGTGAGGCTGTTTGCCACGGCACATAACTTACGTGAGGAGTTGGGCGCACCGCTCCCGCCGATTGATCGCAATGATTATGATTCTACTGTCGCTGCGTGTCGCGCTCAACTTGGTGACGCCGTTTTTGCTGACTTATGGGAGCGCGCTTCAGCCAGACCCTATAAAGAAGTGGTGGAAGAAATACTGAAGGCGGACTAGATGAGTTGATGGGGAATTCTAGAAATAATTAGATAAATAAGATTATAATAACCTTGATATTTGAACCTTTGTTCTTAACTAGCAACGATCTATGGATCATGATTCCTGGAGGGACAAAATGGCAGCGACTCATCCTCTCGTTTTACAATTGAAATTTACTCGCAGCGAGTTCAAACGAGCACTCAAAGGTTTATCGGAGCAGGATGCGAGTAAACGTCTCCTGCCGATGAACTGCATCAGCTGGAATGTGGGGCATTTAGCCTGGCAGGAACAGCGGTATTTCCTTTACTACGGGCAGGGACTAATTCCATATCCGGATGTGCAGGAGGCTTTTGCCTATGGTGCTCCAGCAAGCACACCTTCGTTGCGTGAGGTTCTTGCCCTGTGGCGGAAGATTACGAAAGCAGCCGACCCATGGCTGGAAAGCTTGACCAGTGAGAAGCTGCAAGCACATATTTTGAAGAAAGACGGAACTCCAGGTGAACCGATATTTGGATCGCTTCTTCAACGGACAATCTACCATTACTGGTACCACACCGGTGAAAACCTGGCGATCCGGCAAATGCTGGGGCACACTAATCTACCTCAGTTCGTCGGCGATATCGATGACCAGGCTCCTTACACACCGGAATAAGCCTCTATAAAAAAAGGATCTCTTATGAATGAATTAGCCCAACTGCATTGCAGTGTGGTCACATCAACCACTCCACGACTAAATGAGCGCGACGTCAGCCAATACCTCGCCAAGCTTCCGGGCTGGCAGGTTTATGAAAAAGAGGGTGAGCCGCGCCTGGAAAAAACTTACCAATTCAGGGATTTTAATCAAGCAATAGCCTTTACCAACCGTGTTGCGGGTGTGGCCAATGAAGAGGACCACCATCCCGCCATACTGACGGAATGGGGAAAAGTGACCATCACCTGGTGGACTCACAAAATCAAAGGCCTGCACCTGAACGACTTCATCATGGCGGCGAAGACTGACCAATTGTACAAGGACACTTTATAAAACGCTCTTTATATAATTACTCAGTACTTACTCACCAACCCATAATTTTCACCTCACCTGCATAAATTTGAATGAAGATAATCGGAAAACAGGAATCCGCAGGTGGTTTTCCCTGCGGATTCCTGTTTTCCGGCCTCTTTCCCCCCTTCCCAAAACTTTGGGAAGGGGGGATAAAGGGGGGATGGGTGAGTAATTACATTACTCATTCACTTATTCAGACCTATTCGGTTGTACAGGATGCTCTTCGTACGCTCATTGAACCTAGCAATTGAAGCGAATTTCTGGCTTCTGGTTGCTGCACGCAATTGGTTAACAGGCGGGTGAACTAAGGTACAGCGTTCTGTTAAGGATAAATCTTCTCATTGTTTGCTAGCATCTCGATATACTTATTAATGCGCTGCGCACGGGTTTCAGGTTTTTTCGCAGCCCGAATCCTATGCAGGATGGCATAACGGTTGATACTATTCAAAGTGCTGAAGAAATCCTTCGCCTTTTGATTACTATCCAATTGGCTTTGAAAATCATCCGGGATGGTGATTCGGCTTTGCGAGGTATAAGCCGCTTTCCAGCGACCATCTTCCTTTGCCAGCTCTACCTGTCGGATTCCAGCTGGCTGCATTCTGCCTGCTGCGATCAAGGCTTCGGCTTTCTCGCAGTTCATTTGAGACCATTTGCTTTTCGTCCTGCGCGGTGAAAATTTTTGCAGCCAGTATTGGTTGTCGAACGAAGCGTTTTGACTATCGATCCAGCCGTAACAGAGGGCGCTTTCTACGGCTTCATCATAACCTACCGATGAGATGTTGGAACCTTTTTTGGCGAGCATCAGCCAGATGCCCTTCTGCTCGGTATGGTGTAGCTTGAGCCATGCTTCCCAGCTGGGTTGATTTTCAAACGAAAGTACAGGCAGGTCAGGTTTCTTTTGGTCCATTATGTTCAGCGTCCACCTGTAAGTGGAGTGGATGCGCTGCACCTGAGGAGTTTATGTTCCACACAGGTAAGCTTTGGCGCTAGCCTTATAACCCATGCCGGGTTAGCGAGAACCCTTCATCTCAGTACTGGGTGTCGGACGCTGTTCAGAGGTTTTACCATGAAATACCAGCCCAGGACTCCATGGTGTGCCCAGGTCAATCAACACCCAGCGATCCAGTCCCCACCAGCCGGCAGTTTTCCATGCCAGCACCAGGAAGATAGAGAGGAAGAGCAGGATGGGATTGGTGCTTAATGAACCTGCCAACATGTAGTTCATGTTCATAAAAAAGCCAAAGAAGGCGGCAATGCCGGTAAACACACCCAGAATCAAGCCCAGCCCTACCAGCACTTCTCCAAAAGCCACAACATAGCTCCAGAAGCCTACGATAGGCAGGATGGCAAACTTCACGAATGCAGCGTACCAGGCTTGGACTGCTGGGTGAGCGCCAGTTGTGAGGGTGACGGCATTGTTCAGGAACCCCTGTAAGGCAGTGCCAGCTTTTGCACCAACCCAGGCAGGGTTGATGATCTTATCCCATCCGGCCACAAGCCATTCATAGCCCACATACAGGCGGATGATCAACCAAATCCATGCCCAGCGCCAATCTCCAAATAATGTCTGGGCAAAAGGTGGGTCTGTAATAATAAACTTCCTGGAAAGCGTGCTCGTTTCTGATTGACTGTTCATAATTTATACTCCATTTATTATTTTGATATCCATGTCGCATGGATAGTCAATATTACATTTCGAAACAATATATTATAACCCTAATATGATATAATATACCCATATTGTCTAATTAATAGTTTTAGGAGGGCAAAATGAGCGGTACGTTCCTATCCCGTGGTTTTATGAGTAAACGCAGGCAGGATGGACCTGCCGACCGGGTCCCTCCCGGGCAGTACCTCACCCGTGATTTTCCGGTGCTATCAGCGGGACCCACCCCACACACTCCCCTGGAGCGGTGGAGCTTTGAGATCAATGGTCTGGTCAGGCAGCCGGTACGGTGGTCGTGGGCTGAATTTCGACTCCTGCCATCTCGCTATTTCACCGTGGACATCCATTGCGTCACCAAGTGGTCGAAGCTGGATACCCAATGGGAAGGCATCAGCGTTGATACCTTGCTGGGGTCAGTGGAAGTCGATCCCAATGCGCATTTCGTGATGGCTTTCTGCGATGGGGGCTATACCACCAACATGCCTCTGAGTGAGTTCATAGGCGGGAAAGCCTTCGTGGGTTACCAGTATAATGGCGTCTCACTGGCACCTGAGCATGGTGGTCCGGCGCGCCTGGTTGTGCCAGCTCTCTATTTTTGGAAAAGCGCCAAATGGGTGCGCGGATTAACGCTCATTGAAAAAGACGAACCTGGCTTTTGGGAATCGTTGGGATATAACAATCACGGTGATCCGTGGAAAGAGGAACGCTATCATGGAGACAGAACTGATTAAGGATGAAGTAACGCCACGTATATTGGATTGGCAGATTTCCACTGTAGTCAAGGTCAGGCAGGAGACGCAGGGCGTCAAGACCTTTACCCTGGCATTGCCACACTGGACGGCTCACCGGTCTGGTCAGCATTACGACGTGCGCCTGACGGCACCGGATGGTTACCAGGCTCAGCGCAGTTATTCGATCGCCTCCGGCCCTGAGCAAAGGGGGGAAATTGAGCTCACCGTTGAGCGGTTGGAAGAGGGGGAAGTTTCAACTTACTTGCATGACGTTCTCATTGTGGGTGACCAGGTGGAGCTACGCGGTCCAATTGGAGGATATTTCGTGTGGGAAGCGAGCATGGGAGGACCGCTCCTCCTGGTGGCAGGTGGCTCTGGCATTGTCCCGCTGATGGCGATGATCCGCCACCGGCGTGCAGTGAAATCGAATGTACCTGTACGATTGCTTTATAGCTCCCGCACTTATCAGGATATTATCTATCGAGATGAGCTGGAAATGCTGCATAAGGATCGCTCAGGCCTGGAAGTTATCCATACCCTGACGCGTACGCAACCGCAGGTCTGGGATGGCTACAACCGCCGGATCGATTTGCAAATGCTGGAGCAGGTTGCGAAACCACTCGGGAAGGACCTCAAAGCATATATCTGCGGTCCAACAACACTGGTGGAAGGGGTGGCGAACGGGTTGGTGACACTCGGCATCCCTGCAGACCAGATCCGCACAGAACGTTTTGGTCCTACCGGGACTACCTAATGGGAGGCAATCCATGGATAACATGCTTTTTGAGGAAACCGTTTCATTTATGCTAGATGGCAACGCCTTAGCGGGTTTGTTGCATGAGCTGTTCGATGTGGAAATGACCGTTGCCCCGGTTGAATGTGCTACCTGTGGGCGTAATGGCGAGCTGGGCAGCCTGTGGGCATTCGCTGAAAGCCCAGGTTATGTATTACGCTGCCCAGCCTGCCAGAATATTGTCATACGCATGACCGTCACTCCCCACCAGTTCTATCTGGATGCGCGTGGGGCGGCATATTTGCGTATCCCCAAGAGAAATTAGCTTTGATTCGCAGGCAAGGATATCTTCTTAGCCTGGCGTACTAAAAGACCATCGATGGCGGGTAGGATGACACCCACCAGCAACGCCCAGGTGATGGCTGACCTGGATAAACCCGTCTTCAGCCTGCTCTACAGGCAATATCTGCTGTTGTGGGGATTGATGAGTCTCCTGGGGCTGGGGTTGGTCGTTGGGCTGGTTATTCCGGAGGTAAAGCCTCGCCCGGTGACCCCGCCCCCACCAAGGTCCTGAAGGATTAATTTGTAGAGACGCCTCGCTGGGGCGTCTAAATTTACGGGGCTTCTTATTTATCGCATTGGTATTGAATCTTATGGTCGGGTGTTTCCACCTGGATCGGGATCCCGCGATCTTTAACCCGGTAATCCTGTAAATGCTCCTGGACTGAATTCAGGGCTTCCACCGCTTTCCAACGTGGGTAATTGAAAGACCGCCAGTCGGGGGTTGAATAATTTTCATACTCGTCGTAATGGATGTAGCACAGCAAGGCTGCCCCAACCCCGTCATGGGTGGCAGCTGGCAGGGATGGGTCCATAAACGCCTGCGCCAGCTCGGGCACTGCGTCTGCGGATAGCGAGGTCAGATAGTTCACATTAAAGTGCTTGCCTTCGAGGGTGCGATAGACGTTATGCCTCACAATCGAGGAATCCACATTGATCGCGCTGATCGAGACGGCGAAACCCAGCGCGGCAACTAGCATGGCAAAAGCAAAATAACGCTCACGGTGGATGATCTCGAGCACAATCACCGCCACGAACAGGATACCCACCCAGATGAGGAAGACGCGTGGATAGAGCCTGAGGCGCGAGAAGCCATGCCAATCGATGGCCAACATCAGGCGCTGGTAAGCCGAGACCAAAATAACGATCACCAGCGCCACAATCCCCACGCTCAGTCCCGAATAAATGCGTTTCTGCCGGTCACTCTCACGCCTGGTGATCGTGCCCAACCCGAGGATCATCAGCAGGCTGAAAAAAGCCACCGTGATCAGCTCGCTGAACCCGCTACGGGCATACTCTGAATAGGTATAACCTTCCACGCCAATGTTCACTTCTCCGCCAAAGAAGTAACGGAATTGGACGATGACGAATAAGAGGAATAGCAGGCTGACGCTTCCCAGGACGATCGCTGCCTCGGTAAACCCCAAAAAGCGTTTGATGATGGGCTTGTCTTCGCCAACCAACTTCTCGTCTTTGCTTTTCAACGCGGCATGCAGGAAGACCCCGGTGAGGACATAGGCCCAAAACAGGATGATGATCAGCCGCAAGATGTATTCGGGAATCCTGCTGGCGTCAAAAAGTTTGAAGAAATTGATGATCTGCTGTTTGAATACCAGGTCTCCTGCCGCCAGCAAGATGGCGAAGAACACCACCACCGGGATGGCGATCAATACGCCGTGTGCCACCGGCTTGAGGGGCAAACGGCGGACGCTTGATATATTGGGTTTCGTCTGCCTGATGAAATTAATCGGGAGGGCGAGAATACTGCTGATGAGCAGAAAGAAATTTCGGCAATAATCGAACAGGCTGTAGCGCGTCCAACGCCCGCCCAGGTAGGTGACCGTCAGCAGGCCCAGCGAAACCAGCGTAAACGTATATCCCAGGAACATCGTCAGTGGTTCCTGGCGCACAACTGTGATGATTGCAAAGAAGACAAATGGCACGATCAGCCACAGGCTTTTGAATGCCGGCATCAAACCATTGGCGAGCAGCAGCAGGGTACCTCCAAGCAGGCAGGCGGTTAAATATATGGGAAAGTTGATCCCTACCGGCTTGCCCCAAAACAGGAAATCGAACCCCCACCCCAGCACGAGAACCACGATCCAAACCAGATTGGTGTGTTTCTGCATAATGAATCCTCCGAAGATGTATGGCTCTACGTGGCTCCCCCCACCATTTGATTTGATGCTCTACTACTATACATCGATTCGAGCTTTCGTCAAGGCACCGGGGGTTGGGGACAACGCATCCCAAGTCCTTGGTAGATCTATTCCCGCCATCAATGCTCTCGAGGTAACCGCAATCCACCGACGCCCCGATCGACGCCACCGACCGCCAGATCGACGCCTTGGTGTATAGGCTGGATGGTCTAGGATTCCCTTCTCCATTTGCTATCTGACGTAATGGGGTGTATATTTGTAGTGGAACGGTAAAAATCTTTCCATATCTTCCGATCCACTACAACAACCCAATGCCCGCTCCAGATACCATCCTTCAATTAGTCGACCAGTTCGCCTCCCAGCTCGCCTCCTACCGCTCGCTGGAATACAACGAAGCTCAGGCGCGCCGTGAGTTCATCGAGCCCTTCTTCGATGTCCTCGGCTGGGATATTTATAACAAGCAGGGCTATGCTTATAGCTACAAAGACGTGATCTTCGAGGACGCCATCAAGGTCGGTGGTGCCACCAAAGCCCCTGATTACGCCTTCCGCATCGGTGGCACGCGCAAATTCTTCGTCGAAGCCAAGAAGCCCTCCGTCAATGTCAAGGACGAAATCACTCCCGCCTACCAGCTGCGCCGTTATGCCTGGAGCGCCAAGCTGCCCCTTTCCATCCTCACCGATTTTGAAGAGTTCGCCGTTTACGACTGCCGTACCAAGCCGGACAAAACCGACAAGGCCTCCACCGGGCGTATCATGCTGCTCACCTATCGCGATTATCCCTCCCATTGGGATGAAATTGCAGGGGTTTTCTCCCACCAGGCGGTGCTCAAAGGCTCCTTCGACAAGTACGCCGAAGCCGCCACAGGCAAACGCGGCACGGCTGAGGTGGACGATGCCTTCCTGGCCGAGATCGAACGCTGGCGTGAGCTGCTGGTGCACAACATTGCCTTGCGCAACCCTTCTCTCAGCCAGCGTGACCTGAACTATGCCGTCCAGATGACCATCGACCGTTTGATCTTCCTGCGCATCTGTGAGGACCGCGGCATCGAGTTCTATGGTCAGCTGCAGTCACTGCTCAACGGCGGTGAGACCTATCCCCGCCTGTGCCAGCTGTTCCGCAAAGCCGACGAGCGCTACAACTCCGGGCTGTTCCACTTTATTCCAGAACGCGACCAGGCTGATACACCCGATATGCTCACCCCCGGACTGCTGCTCGATGATAAGCCCCTCAAGGATATCCTCGCCAATCTCTACTATCCCGATAGCCCCTACGAGTTTTCCGTCCTGCCAGCCGATATCCTCGGGCAGGTCTACGAGCGTTTTCTCGGCAAAGTCATCCGCCTCACCGCGGGTCACCATGCCGTGGTGGAAGACAAGCCCGAAGTGAAGAAGGCAGGCGGGGTGTTCTACACCCCCACCTTCATCGTGGAATATATCGTCAAGCACACCCTCGGCAAGCTGCTGGAAGGCAAAGCCCCCGGGCAAGTGGGTTTGGGAAGAAGTACTCCCATTCGTATCCTGGATATGTCCTGCGGTTCGGGGTCGTTCCTGCTGGGGGGTTACCAGTACCTGCTGGACTGGTACCTGAGCGGCTATAGTAGTGAGCCCGAGAAGTGGTCCAGGGGTGCCGCGCCCAGGCTCTACCAGGTCTCCTCCCCCGACGGTGCGCTGTGGAAGCTGACCACCGCCGAGCGCAAGCGTATTCTGCTCGACCACATCTACGGGGTGGATATCGACCCCCAGGCAGTCGAGGTCACCAAACTATCGTTGCTGCTTAAGGTGCTGGAGGGTGAAAGTCAGGAGTCGATTGGCAAGCAGCTAAGTATGTTCCGCCAGCGCGCTCTGCCCGACCTGGCAAGCAACATCAAATGCGGCAATTCCCTCATAGAATCTGATTTCTATTCCTCTCATCAGTCCACATTTCTCGATGCTGAAGAGCAGTACCGCATCAATGCCTTCGATTGGCATAAGGAATTTACCAGTGTGTTTGCTTCTTCCGGCGGATTTGATGTGGTGATCGGAAATCCGCCGTATATTAGCACGCTCCTCTTGGAAAAAATTTTGCACCCCGATATAAAGCCTTATTGGAAAAAGAAATACCAATCAGCCGCAGGTGCATTTGATATTTATATAATATTTACAGAACAAGGAATCCGTCATTTAAAAGATAATGGTTATTTAGGTTATATTATTCCAAATAAGTTTATGGCCGCAGAATATGCCCAAGAATTTCGGACATGGATATTCGATAATTCTGTAATATGCAGTTTATTGGATTTATCGAAAACTAAAGTTTGGCCAATCTCGGTTTACCCAGTAGTCCCTGTTTTTCAAAAATCAAAGGAAAAAGCGGATGCAACGATAACAGTTGTTACGCCATTGAAAGCGGATTTATCTGATATTCAACAAATAGCATTAGTGAAATACATGATGCTTGAAAAAACCCCCGATAAAATTTGGAGTTTTATAACTCGACCAGGAGCAGATACTCTTTTAAGATTAATAGCTGGTTGTGAACCTTTGGAAAAAGTAGCGGAAGTCTACGGTGCTTCTACTGTTGCTGAAGGATCTGAGTATCCTAAACTATTAGTTGAAAAAGATGAGAAGGAAAACCAAAATGAGTTTGCCCGATTTCTGGTCAGTGGTTCAGTTTTTCGATATTCAAACACTTGGGACACATCGCCCGTTCAATTTACACACAAGAAATATAAAAGGCCATATATAAAACTTGCTTTTCCTATGCCACTAAGGCGTATTGAGCAAGCAAAATCTGCCAAAATAATAATATGCAAGGTTGCATTGGAGCCGAGGGCGTTCTTAGATAGCGAAGGCCAATATGTGGGTGCTTATACTACATATATTTTTGAACAGAACCTTGCACTAGCATACATTGCTGGTCTTCTAAATTCAAAATTGATGGCGTTTTTATATAGAAATCTCTATGATGCGTTAGCAATGGGAGGTGGTTACTTACGTTTTCAACCCCCACAAATGCGGAGGCTGCCGATTCGTCAGATAAACTTCTCTGATTCCACCGATATTGCACTCCATGACCTAATGGTGTCGCTTGTGGAGCGGATGCAAGTTCTCCACCAACAGCTAGCAAGCGCCAATACCCCCACCGAGAAAACTCAGTTCCAGCGCCAGATCGACACCACCGACCGACAGATCGACGCCCTGGTATATGAACTCTATGGCTTGACAGAGAATGAGATTAGGCTAGTTGAGGGTGAATAATTGGAAATACGAAGGATTTATGGAAAATGCCAGATCCAAACAGAATGAATACTGCAAAAGGTAAAGATTTCCAGAAGGAAGCTTCTTTAATTCTTAAAAAACATTACAAAATTGGATTTCGAATAGAATATTCAGCACCGATTGGCAACCCCCCAAAAGAACACAAGTTTGATTTTGTATCAGACGATTTGCAATATATCGGGGAGTGTAAAAATTATTCTTGGACCGAAGGGGGTAATGTGCCAAGTGCAAAAATCGGTTTCATCAACGAGGCAGTCTTTTACCTCCAACACTTACCAAAGGAAAAGAAGCGATTTGTAGTTTTACGCAGAGCTATTGATTCAAGACATACAGAGTCGCTAGCCGAATATTATTACCGCACAAATAAACATCTCTTAAATGATGTATATATCATTGAAATCGATCTAATAACAGAGAAGGTTCTAGAATTAGGTAAGTGATGATTCTTGTATTATTATTACCTCCTACCATTACCTATCTTCAATCGCTTGATCAACACCATCAACAGCCAGATCGACGTCCTGGTGTAT
>Ga0315289_10009148_pt1 | contig 14276 bp, 10 predicted proteins | sample YL17G11_40_MG_FD_203452 | JGI IMG/M metagenome (GOLD analysis project Ga0315289, IMG submission 203452) | Sediment microbial communities from Yellowstone Lake, YNP, Wyoming, USA - YL17G11_40 | ecosystem: Environmental > Aquatic > Freshwater > Lake > Sediment | place: USA: Wyoming | collected...
ATATGAAAGCCGATTTTTGAATGCGGTGAATAATTTTTAAATCAACCACCTGGATGACTAGAAAAGAGAATGGGAGCCACTAACCAATTTCAACTAAAAACTTGACAACCTCTTCATGGCTGATAATATAGTGAACTATGGATAATTTTTGAGAAGAATATATGCAAAGAGTTATGCATATTCTCATAGTATCTTCTCTGTTTATCTTCTTTGCTTACGCGGTGTATGCTCTCATATTAGAAGTGAGCACTAGTTACAAAACTTTCAAAAAACTGAATGGCTTGAGTGATACTCAAAAGAGGAGCTATTTCATTGGAGATCTGTATAAGTTTGCTACTAAGTGTAACACTATTATTCCTGAGAACTCCAACATCCTCTTCCTTGGCAACATTTCTAATAATCAATTTAGTTTTGATCTACTACTTAACTATTATTTATATCCTAGAAAGTTATACTGGCTCAATAACGTTGCTCCCTATCCCGAATCTCCACCAGAACTTAAAGAATTAGACCAGACGTTTTTAAACAAGAGAAACATCGAGTGGGTCATTTTTAGATACCCAGAAGAATACGGAGTGAACATGTTGGTAAAACTTGAAAGTGGTAATCCAGTACAATCTTTTAATATAGACAGATAGAGGAGGAAATACAGCACAACATGGTTTCTCTCTTTAAGTATTGCTACCTAATAGTGGCTATCTTTGTTTGTGGGGATGTCGTCAATAGTATATGCTTTAAGGATAAATCTAAGAGCAGTCTCCCCCTTAGGTTCTCCATCGCCTATGGCTTAGGAACGGGCACACTGGGGCTATTGATTTTTTATCTATCATACTTAGGAGGAACTATAAATTTTAAAAATGCTTTCTTTCTATCGCTTCCCTTTATAGCATACTTTATTTACTCTACTATTAAAGATAGTAAAGATTTTCAAATGAGTATTGTAATCATAAAGTCTTTCAAAGATACCTTCAGGAAAGGCATGCTAGATTACTTTTTCTTAGTACTTATTATAGTAAGTATATCCATAATTATTTTCCGTGCCCTTTATTTACCCAAGCACATGGCCGATGATCGAGCACAATGGGGGATAAAGGCTAAGATACTTTACCATGAGGGCACTATCTATGCTGATGATTTCTTTGATCCTTCAAGAGTAATGTACCACGCTCGTTATCCCTTTTTAGTTCCTTTGCTTGAAAGTTTCTTCTATGGTGCTTTAGGAGAGATGAATGATAGTTTAGTAAAAATACCTTTTCCTCTGTTTTTTATAGCGCTAGTGCTCTTCTTTTATGCATCCCAGAGAAGGTTTTCAAACAATCGGCATGCGTTAATGTTTACCTCCATGATGTCTGTTTTGCCCATCTTTATAAGAGATATTCGCGGTAATCCTGCATCAGGATACGCTGATTTTCCATTAACTTTCTATTACACCATTTCTGCTTTTTCGCTCCTCTTCTGGATAGAAGATCACAAGAGAGAAGATCTCTTAATGGCAACCATTTGTATAATATTCTCTATTTTTACCAAAAGAGAAGGGGTACTCCTCTGGGCAATAGCCATTTTCGGTTTACTTCTTTACTTCCTGCTTAAGCAAAATGAAACGTTGAGCAAAAAGGTGCTCTTAGGGGGAATTTTCATAGTAGTACCTCTCATTTTCTTACTTCCTTGGTTTCACTTTAGCAGTACTGTTAATAGAGGTCCCTGGGAGAAAGACTTCCAGCTCTCTTATCTCACCTACGAATATATACACTCACACTTATATAGAGTTCCAGTCATAATGAAAGCATTTCTAGAAATGCTCTTTACCCCTCACTATTTTAATGTTATATGGATACTATTTTTTATTACTATAGCTTTTTCTTTTAAAGACAGCTTTTGTTTCCCTCAAGCATTTCTTTTGCTTCTAGTAATTCTTAATATTGCTTCGCTCCTTTTTGCCATAGTAGTTTACCCTTGGTTCTGGTGGGGGAACTTTTTGCATGACATGCCTAGATTATTGATGATCAATGTTCCTTTAATGATCTACGCTCTATCCTTTCAATTTCACAGAGGTAAATTTCTGAAACCCTTTGTGTAGATACAACTTAGTGCTTCGATTCGCAGGTACCGCGACATACTTTCGGGGAGTTTCTATGGGCAATGGCTCACTAGAGCACTAAGTCCTGAGTAAATAAATTCGTAACCGAATGTATGAATCGAAGGACTTAGCTACGCACACGATTAACGAAAGGGTCTAGTATCTCATTATTTTTTATAATTTTTAAAGACGTGTTATGGTGTATCACAGCACAAATTTTCCTAACAGTATTGCATCAAAGAAGATACAAAAGGTAATGCTTATCTATCCAGCCATGCTCTTTGATAGATTACAATCAAGACAAACCGCTATCTTTCCCCTTGGCCTCGGTTATATTGCTGGTGTATTAGCAAGTGAATTTGAGGTTACAATGCTTGATTCATCTCTTGAGGGATATAGTACTATACAAACCTTACCGACTGGAAAAACAGTGTATGGTTTAGAAGATAGAGATATGAAGTCGGCAATTGAAGGTTTTTTACCTGATGCTGTTCTCGTGTCCTGTCTTTTCTCCTCCTTACACTACCAAACCTTACGTGTGACCCGGTTAGCAAAAGAGGTTGACGAAAACATTGTTACCATAGTCGGAGGACCTCATCCATCAGCGATACCACAATTATTCTTAAAAGAAGACTCTGTTGATTACTGTATTGTGGGAGAAGGAGAACATACCGCCCTAAAACTTCTCCAGAGCCTACATGCGGGTAAACCACTTCAAAATGATATAGATGGTCTTGGTTTCAGATCAGCAGGAAATACTCTCCTCATACCCAAAAAGAATTTTGTCGCGAATCTGGACGAATTACCTTTCCCGGCAAGGTACCTTATTGACTTAGATCGATACTTCACCATTGGTCAAGTTCAAGGCTTACGCCTTGATGGAAAGAGGAGAAAAAACCTGCGGGTCATACAGATGATCGCAACCAGAGGATGCCCTAACCACTGTACCTACTGTGCAAAATCAGTTACCTGGGGTAAGAGTTACCGTAAGAGGAGTCCCCATAATATCATTAAAGAAATTAAGTATCTCGTCGATACCTATCAGATGGAGAGAATTGCTTTCCAAGATGATAACTTGACCATTAGTAGAAAGTACATTATAAACCTTTTGAATACCCTAATTAAAGAAAACCTTCCAGTTACCTGGGAGGCACACAATGGTCTTGAAGTTAATACCTTAGACCCACAGCTCCTGGATAAAATGAAAGCCAGTGGTTGCGTAAGTTTTACTGTTGCTATTGAATTTGGAACCAAGGAAATCTTACAAAAGGCTAAAAAGAAAGTGGACTTAGAAAGAGCAAAAATAATAATACAGCATGCCCAACGTATTGGAATAGATGTGAGGGGATTTTTCATGCTCGGTTACCCCGGAGAAACCAAGGAGCAAATACAAAAAACCTGCGAGTACTCAAGGAGTTTAAACCTTTCCGTGACCGCCTTTGCCCTCGTAACCCCACTTCCTGGAACAGCACTATGGAACTACTGTGAAAAAGAAGGGTTGGTCAATTTAGAAGAGATTGATTTTGAGAACCTCTCCTTTGGTGGATTAAATCTTCAACTTTCAGAAGTACCTGTGCCTGAACTCCACAAGATTAGAAAAGTCGAATGGCTCAAAAATGCTTTTGCCGATTCTAATGGTAACTTAAAACAGAACTTAAAAATATCTCGAGAAGAATTGCTCTCCGAGATAGGAAAAGGAATAGAACTCTATCCAGGGGATGAGGAACTGAAAAGACTGCTTTCTCAGGCGCGGAATTTAACTGCTTAGGAATTATTTTTAGTATCAACACCAAGCTTCTATTAACCAGAATCGTGCCCACACGATAGAGACTTATTTCAAATAACTACGCACAGAATCATTGATAACAACTTTAAATGATGGCATTACAAAGAAACGCATATGGACACTAAGAGGATAGTTGGTGTAATTTTAGCTGCAGGAAGGGGAACAAGAATGGAGCCCTTTAGCTCCCGATACCCTAAGCCACTATTGCCCATTTGTAATAAACCAGTTCTCCAGTATCAAATTGAGCAAATGCGAATGGTAGGTATCAAAGAAATCACTATCGTCATCGGACATCTTGGCTACGAAATATGCAATTTTTTTGGAGATGGAAGTAAATACGGTGTGAGCCTGAGGTACATTGAACAAGGTGAAATTCTAGGTATTGCTCATGCCTTGGGGCAAATTGAGTCCCACATCTCATCACCATTCTTTCTTTTCCTAGGTGACCTCTTTCTTGTATTTAAGAAAGATTTATCTTCCATGATTGATATATTTCTTAGCAATAATGCGGCAGCAGTACTATCTGTTATGAGAGAGAGTACTCAAGAGATTATCAGAAAAAGCTTTGCCATCCTTCTCAATAATGATGGCTACGTGAAACGAGTAGTTGAAAAGCCCAGATACTATATGTCTGATATCATTGGATGTGGCTACCTTTTCGATCTCAACATATTTGATGCCATTCGACGCACGCCAAGAACTGCTATGAGAGATGAATATGAAATTACCGATTCTATCCAAATCTTAATAGATGACGGTTTTACAGTAATGATTGATCACAATATATCCTGGATGGAAAATATTACCTATCCCTATGATTTACTGAGTTGCAACTTGCGGGAACTCAAAAGACAAGGTAAACCCAAAGAGGTTGGAGATGGAGTGAGCATACATCCTGATACTAAAATAATCAACTCGATAATTGGAAGTAATGTAGTCATTAAAAATCCCGTTGAAATAGTAGATTCATTAATTCTTCCTAATATGAGCATTGATTTAACAGGCAGAATTGATAAAGCCATCATCACCCCTGACAGTTTTATAGACTGCAGGCAAAACTTATGATGTTCGCAAGGAACAGTTATGGCAAATATCCTTTTAGTGAAACCCTTAAAGGATAAGAAACTGATATTTGAGCATACGCAACCCCTGGGGATAATGTATATTGCCTCCTCCATAAAGCATGCAAATAATAGCCACGAGGTAAAGATTATAGATATGGTGGTTGAGAGGAAGGTGTACGATGGTATACGAAATGAAATAAAAAAATTCCAACCTGACATCGTGGGGATAAGTGCGTTAACGCCAGAGGCAGACGCAGTTCACCTTTTCGCAGAAAGGATTAAAAAAGATTTTAGTACCTGTAAGGTGGTAGTAGGGGGACCCTATGGGACCTCAGCTCCCCGAAAGGTATTGAAGGATGATTATGTTGACTTTGTGGTTATCGGCGAGGGTGAACTCACCATGGTGGAGCTGATAGAAAGGATAAGCCAGCCCGGATACCCCCCAAAAAACTATCGGGAGATCAAGGGGATCGCCTATCGCCATGACGGACAGTACATCCAAACAGAACTACGTGCACACATAGAGAATCTGGATGAACTTCCCTTTCCTGCCTGGGATATGATACCAGTGGAGAAATATTATTCTTCATGGATTATCTCTCCCTCAAAAAACCAGTATTACAAGAGCTATATGTCTATTTTTACCTCTCGAGGTTGTCCCTACGGTTGTACCTATTGTCACAACATTTTTGGCAAGCGTTTCCGCCCCCGAAGTGTTGAAAATGTCCTTTCCGAAATAAAGACACTCTACGAACACTATGATCTCCATGAGGTACATATACTAGACGATACGTTCAATGTAAACAAGACACGGGCATTAGAATTTTGCAGTTGTGTGAAAAGGAGCGGCCTTCAGATAAAACTCACCTTCCCTAATGGGCTGAGGGGAGACATCCTCGATGAAGAACTGATGGATGCTCTTGTTGGAGCTGGCATGTATTCATCAGCTATAGGGGTAGAATCGGGTTCAGAAAAAATTCAAAGAAGCATTGAAAAAAATCTCAATTTGCAGAAATTACAACGTTCTATAGATTACTTATACAAGAAAGGTATAGTGACCCATGGTTTCTTTATGGTAGGATTTCCCGGGGAAACGAGAGAAGATATACTGCAAACCATCACTTTTGCGAGAAATTCCAGGTTGACTACGGCAAGTTTTCATTCACTCGTTCCCTTCGAAGGAACACCACTGTACCAAAAGGTCATTACACAGGGTATGGATGCATCCTTGAATAGTAGCACTAGCCACAGTTTTAAGGTTCTCGATATCAACTTGAGTTCAACCGAAGATTATGAAATTGTTCGCCTGATAAAGAAGGCATACTGGGATTTTTACGGCAGTCTGAAACGCTTATGGAATATATTTAAAATGTCACCTAATAAAATTTATCTATTTCGATTGGTAATATTTTACATTCTCTTCGATAAAAGGTTATTTAAACTAAGAAACCCTCTAAAAAAAGAAGCATAGTAACTATTTCGGAGAAGGAAGCATAAAGAATACCTAGCATCTTTTGTTAGATAAGACGATAGCTGCTGACTACCCAATGACTGGTATTGGTAATCTTAATCATCATGCAACTACTTCCAGCATCATTTTGTTAAGCGTAGACACTCTCACGACTATGGTATTACCATATCCCTTAAGCTTTGAAGATGTCAGAGAATAATAACATCTTTTTATCAATAGTTGCTCCTGCATATAATGAGGAACACTCTATTGCGAAAGTGGTGAGGGAGTGGCTTAGCATACTGGCACAGGAAAAAAACACATGGGAAATTATTGTAACTAATGACGGGAGCACAGATAACACCGGCAGTATATTACATACCCTTGCTCAAGAGAATAATCATTTAAAGATTGTATCCCTAGATTCCAATAAAGGTTGTGGATACGCCCTGCATCAGGCTATAGTGCAGTCTCAAGGCCACTACGTGGTAACCATAGATGCCGATGGACAGTTTGACCTCTCAGAGTATTCCCTACTGCTTAAAACACTAGAGGAAGGATATGATATTGTATCAGGATTCAGACATAAGAAAATAGATAGCATTCTCCGAGTGCTTCTGGATAGAATATTGCATCTCATAGTAAAAATTTCATTTGGCATCTCCTTAAAGGATACAAATTGTGCCTTAAAAGTTTTTAAAAGGGACGTCTTAAAGAAGATTCAGGTTGATTCAAAAGGATATCCCATACCCACAGAGCTTTTAATCAAGGCAAAGGCATTGGGGTATCGAATTGGTGAGGTAAGAATTACCCACCGTCAACGGCTACGAGGTAAATCGAAGCTCAAAGCGCTCAAGGTGAGCTGGCAGATGATTATGTTTCTTCTCTATTTAAAATTGAAACTCTACCTCTTTAAAACGGGAGTGGTAAACACCCTTTAACTGAACTCCCACTTGAGCTTACCACTCCTGGCACAAAAGGTCTCGCACTCATTCTGAGCTCTCGTGGGAAAGGAATCCACCCTGCACACAGAACCATCGCTCCTGCTGGCTCAGATGCTCCTAATCTTATAAGATTGTCGTGAGGAGGAGTAAAATATCGATGAGCAAAATGACCACCCCAGCTCTTACCACACTTATAGCGCAATCTGCACGTATTTGGCTTGAAGGTTGGTACATGTTTGTCGTGCTAGAGATAGCGTTGAGATGGATAAAAGGATCGCCATGGGGTGTACCACCATGGTCACCCATGATGGCATTCACCTTTGTGTTCTACTGCGGTGTTAGCCTTATTGGAGGCTCCACGGCAGGTGGAGTAATTGGTCTCGTACTAACGCTCGTGAGAAAGTGGCGGCAGAGGATCGCCGCTATCCCTCTCACCATGGCCAGCTGCATAGCAACCATCACACTCCTCTATAGCGGTCCTCGCATTCACCATCAGCTTCTTCAATTCTATCCCTCATTTTCTCAGACACTCATTACTGTGATGCTGATCATCACTAGTCTCGTATTCTTTTCCCTCATCTATATACTATGTGCCCGCCTAGGCACTAAAACCAGATTAGGTATATTCTACAGTGCATTGTCTTTTGCTCTCTATGCCACTATGATCGGTGGATTCCATATCAACCAAACAGTGCTATCGGGTAAACCTTTCACCCCTGACTCGAGAGGGATACTTATTGCCGCTGGTATTCTGCTCAGCAGTGTAGTGCTCTACGGGATAGCATATTCCCTTGCTCCTGTTATAAGGACTAAAGCTGTTACCATAGCTACCTCCATCCCCATAAAAACACTGCTGGTACTGGTAATCATCGTGCTTATCATCGGAGGAACACTGGGCTATTTTACACAGCACTCACCGTTTACACAACCCACCATTCCCCCGAATAGTTCGAGAGAGGATACCCCTAATATTATTCTGATTACCATGGATACCACCAGGGCAGACCATCTTTCCTGCTATGGTTACCATAAAAAAACTACTCCACACCTAGACACCTTGGCAAGAGAGAGTGTTCTGTTTAAAAACGCTTATGCTCCATCACCCTGGACGCTTCCCTCTCATGCTTCTATCTTCACTGGCATGTATCCCTCCAGACATGGTGCACACAAAGATTGGGATCTCTTGCAATCTAACTGGCCCCGAAAGTTAGACACACACCATATGACACTCGCAGAAATTTTGGCTGATCATGGCTATATGACAGCAGGGGTCATTGCATCTCATGTACTACATTCCTCTTCGGGAGTGGCTCAAGGGTTTGCATACTATGATGAAGAGCTCATCAGTGTGCTCTACGAACTTGAACACTTTAGCCTTTATAAACTTATCGGGAGATGGGTTTTCCTCGATGAGATTGCGGGGAGATGGGGGGTCTGTGGCTACAGGGGAGCACACCAAATAAATACACGGGTGTTTTCCTGGCTTGAAAAGCACTATCAATTCCCCTTTTTTCTATTCATCCATTATTTCGATCCCCACCTCCCTTATATTCCCCCTGAGAGGTACTATCGTCTTTTCCGGGAAGATGAAAATGTTGAAATCACGAAATTTGAAAGGTATAAAAGAAAGGTAGTTGCTAAATATGATGGAGAGCTCGCTTACTTAGATTATCACCTGGGAAAATTATTCAAAAGACTGAAAGAGCTTAATCTATACGATAACAGCATGATTATAATCACCTCCGATCATGGAGAATTCTTTGGGGAACATGATATGTGGACCCATGGTTATGAACTTTACGAAGAGGTGCTCAAGGTCCCCTTGATTATCAAATATCCTGCTTCTTATCCTAAGCAAGGAGAATATCTAAAAAGGGTTTCACTCGTGGATATCATGCCCACCATTGTGAACTTCCTTAAATTACCTCTATCCTATGATTACCAGGGGGTAGCTCTTTTCGAGGAGAGGAGCAGGGCGATGGCTGAAATTTACCGATCGAAGTATACTGAACTATATGACCTATTTATTGAAAGATACATAAAAGATAAAAGATTTCAAAAGGAAGGGAAATTTGCCAGACAATTGAAAGCACTCTATCTGGATAATTATAAATATATCAAAGAATACCCAAGAGAATCAAAAAGCCAAGACGAACTATACGATTTAGAAAGTGATCCTGGAGAATTGCATAACTTAATTGATACCATGCCTGAAAAGGCAAAAGAAATGGAGATGAAATTGACAGAATGGTTAGCCTACCATGAGCCTCCAATAGCTGCACCGCAACCTGCAAAGTTAGATAAAGCAACTAAGGAAGGGCTGAGGAGCTTAGGATACCTTCAATAGAATAAAATCTGAAAAAAGAGGGAAGAATCATCTGATAAAGCTTCAGCAGTACCTTACATTAAAGGAGGAGAGAAGTGGAGTTTAAGAAGGCGCTGGTAACAGGCGGTGCAGGATTTGTTGGTTCACATCTATCCCAAGCTCTATTACATAGGGGATTAGAGGTAATTATTGTAGATAATTTATCTACCGGAAAGCTTGAAAATGTGCCTACTGGTGCTCGATTTATCCAAGGGGATATTCTTGATTTCAATCTTATAGAAAGGCTCATCCCTGAAATAGATATAGTATTCCACGAAGCCGCAAGTGTGAGCGTCAGATCTTCGATAAACAATTTTTATCAGGATGCTCAAAATAACATTATGGGAACATTGAATCTGCTTCGCGCCTGCACAAAAAGTAAGGTTAAAAAATTTGTGTATGCCTCTTCCATGGCGGTGTATGCAGACTCATTAGAACCTAAGCCTATAAAGGAAACGTATAGTACTGAACCCCTCTCACCTTACGGCATTGCCAAGTTAGCAAGCGAGAAGTATTGTCTTATCATTACCAAGGAGTTAGGAATTGAGTGTGTGATACTACGCTACTTTAACATTTATGGGAGGGGACAGAGCTTTACCCCCTATGTAGGCGTTATCACTATTTTTATCCGTCAACTACTCGCAGGAGAAACTCCTCTCATTTTCGGTACAGGCGAGCAGCGCAGGGATTTTGTTTACGTCGCAGATGTGGTTGATGCTACACTTCGCGCCATGGACTACAGTGGTCCGAGCGAAATCTTCAATATTGGCACTGGCGTTGGCACATCTGTCAAGGAACTCTCCTTACTCTTATGTTCACACATTAACCCTTCCCTCATACCTTCGTATGCGAAAGAACATCCAGGTGAAATAAAAAATTCCATAGCAGATATCTCTAAAGCGCACGCACTGCTTCGTTACAGTCCTCAGGGAAGGTTAGAGGAACTAATTGGCGAAATAATCACCTGGAATACTTTAACGATGAACACACGATGAAATACTCACAGGCACCATTGCGTCAAACACTACTTCACTTTCTTTCATCCCCAAAAGGGATGAGGTGCATGTTTTTGGTGATCGTTGTATTACACACCCTTAGGTGCATACTCTTATTCTCCACTCCTGGCACACTCTTCGATCATAATCCTATATTTAATGATGATTACTCTTATCATTTCTACTACAGTCTTCTCGGAAGTAGATTTCTCACCCATCACCATACCTCCTGGGGGTACGATCCTTACTTCATGGCTGGATATCCCAAAACCATTATGGCAGATCCCAGTAATAATACACTAGAAGCACTTTTTGCACTTCTCCCTTTTATTGCCCCTGCGGTGATTTTTAAAATAACCATTGTGCTCACTATAGTTCTGGTGCCTATTATTGTTTATTATACCTGTAAAAACATGGAACTTACTAGAGGGCAAAGTATACTAGGTGCACTCCTGGGGACCGCATATTGGTGGTTGGGAATGCCCTATCAAAAGATTTTTTGTGGATTGTTTGCTTTTATTTTTGTCTCTTATGTATGTCTTTTTATCTACTCTGTATTTTATAGATTCTTCCAGAGAAGAGAGTTTAAAATTGGCTTGTTATTAACTATTATCGTTCCTTTTGCTTTCTTACTACACCCAACTACCCCATTGATCTTAATAGTGTTTTTACTAGTGCTCTATCTCGGTTCGTGGAAAAAGTTACACAAAACTATTCATTTCACCCTTTTTCTGATTTTTGTATTGACGCTAGGAATAAACAGTTTTTGGTTGATTCCTTTACTGAAATTCTATCACTATAAAACTTCTTCCTCACAGTTTCTTCAATCATCGGGGTTAGCAGGTTTTATTGGCGGCTATTTTACAGCCAATCAAGGTATAGAACTTTTACTATTAGTCTTTGGATTACTGGGGTTATACCTTTGGAAATTTCAGAAAGAACACCTCAAATACCTTTCTGTAGTCGGTGGTGTTATATTTTTACTGTTTCTCTCTTATTATGGGAGCGTGTTCACGTTCATATCTGATCTTCAACCACAACGCTTTATTATTCCTTTAAACTTATTCCTTATTGTTCCCGCAGCTTGTGGCATCTCGTGGTTAATAAACCTTATAAAAGATAACCGAACAAAAAAGAAATGGTTAATGGTGATCTTTCTCTTCTTCGTAGTGCTGATACCCCTCTTTACAGGTAAAAGGTATACCATTGCGTTCGATTTCTATTACTGGAGACCTTTTATCACCTCACTACATCCAGGCAACAAAGCTCTGATACAGTGGATTACTGAAGAAACTACAAAAGAAGGGAGAATTCTTATAGAGGATTCTTGTTTTCTTGATACACAAGGAAAAGATACAAGCCCATGGGGACACCAATTCTATTTAACACATTTCCCTGCCCTCCTCCCCTATTACACTGGACGAGAGTTTATCGGCGGACCACATCCTTATTCTATCATAAAGCACCACTTTGCCGAATTTCATGATGGGATACTTTTCAAAAAAGCAATCGATACCTTCACACTACCTGAACTACAATCCTACTTCGACCTCTATAATATTAAGTGGATTATTTGTTGGTCTGATCTCTCGAGAGCATTTTTTAATCGTTCCCCTCATTATCTTCAACCGAACGAACGAGTTGACAAATTCTATACTTATACCGTGAAGAGAACGCCTTCCTATTTCTACAAAGGAAAAGGTCAGATCAGCGCCGACTATAATAAGTTGCAGCTTACAGAAATAGAGCCAGACGGTGAGATCATTATCAAATACCATTGGTTGGAACAGCTCCGAACCGATCCTCCCAGACCGCTAGAACGGGTAATGCTGATGGACGATCCAATTGGTTTTATTAAAATCCATAATCCTCCCTCATCAATCTTGGTGTACAACTCATATTTTAAAAAAGAAAGTATTATTCATTAGAAGGTAATCTATTTCGGACTAAGAAACTATGCCACTCACTATTGAACAGATGAGATGGATCGATAATTACTCAGGAAAACCTATTTGCTATCTCTGGGAATTGTACGCTTGGGCAAAGAAATTACTCTTCAAGGAGAAAAAAAAGTCTATCAAAAAAATTCTTTTTACCAAATTTTTAGGAATGGGAAGTATCGTTCAGGCCACGCCCCTGATCAGATCGGTAAAACAAAACTATCCAGAAGCGAAATTAATCTTTCTCACCTTTGTTGATAACAAAGAATTAATAAAGTCTTTAGGTCTTATTGATGAAGTAATGTCTATTAGGACTGATAATCTCCTCAACTTCTTAGTAGATGTTTTTGGCTCGCTCTATCACCTTAGGGAAGAAAAGATAGATAGTGTGTTGAATTTGGAATTCTTTTCCAAATTTGGAGCGATTATAAGCTTTTTAAGCGGGGCCCGGTTAACTGTCGGTTACTACCTTAAGGAACCATGGCGTACCCACCTCATTTCTCACAAAGTTTATTATAACCACTATAAACATATTTCTGAAATTTTTATGGCAATGGGAAATGCAATTGAAGCCAGCTCCACAGATTTATCACTAGAAAAGCCTATCATACCCTCAGAGGAGAGAAGGTATATTGACCATTGCTTCGAAGAACACAGCATCACAAACCACCATTGGAAGGTCGTAGTGAACATTAACACCAGCGGTTTATCCCTCAACCGGTCCTGGTCCCTTACCAATTTTTCTACTTTGATTGAGAAAATGATTAACGCATACGGAGCACATATTATCCTTATCGGAGGTAAAAAGGATATCCCCCGGGTGGGAGAAGTCGTTGCTTCATTCAGTAATAATCAGAAGGTAGTTAATCTTGCGGGAAAGACACGTATTACACAACTCTTAGCCCTTATGGAACAGGTTGATCTGGTAATCACCAATGACAGCGGTCCTCTACATCTTGCAGTTATGATGGGGACTCCCACCATTTCTTTTTTTGGACCAGAAAGCCCACTGCAATATGGACCACAAGGGGGTAACCACACTATACTGTATAAAGGATATTACTGCAGTCCCTGCCTCCATGTCTATAACGAGAAAAACAGCAGGTGTAAGGATAACATCTGCCTTAAAGATATCTCAGTTGACGAAGTTTTTGAGGTAGTAACACACTACTACAGAGAGTGGGAACAAATATCCAATAAAAAAATTTAGTTCTGAACTTTTTATATCATGTATCCTTAGGGTTTCTTCTTTTTCACTTATTAATCTTTCCCTGACGTTATATTGTGGATTACGTAAACCAAATAGATACTACTTCTCATACTTGCAAAGATCCTCTTATACCTCAATTAACACTCCTACACTTATTTTTTATCATCGTGGCCAATATGATCGGTTCCGGCATATTCACCACTTCTGGTTTCATCATGCAAGATATTCAAAACCCTTTGGGAATGCTCTTGTGTTGGTCTATAGGGGGATTGCTGGCACTGACTGGAGCACTGTGCTATGGAGAATTAGGAGCTATGTTTCCCGCAGCGGGGGGAGACTATGTTTTTTTGCGCGAAAGTTTTGGAAGGCGGATTGCGTTTCTATCCGGCTGGATTTCCCTTTGGGTAGGTTTTTCTGCTCCAATTGCGGCAGTCGCCATCGCCTT
>Ga0315289_10009149_pt1 | contig 14275 bp, 17 predicted proteins | sample YL17G11_40_MG_FD_203452 | JGI IMG/M metagenome (GOLD analysis project Ga0315289, IMG submission 203452) | Sediment microbial communities from Yellowstone Lake, YNP, Wyoming, USA - YL17G11_40 | ecosystem: Environmental > Aquatic > Freshwater > Lake > Sediment | place: USA: Wyoming | collected...
TCGAAGATGTCCATCTGGACATCTTCTTCAGTTTGCCCTTCCCTGCAAGAACGGCAAACACCCCCAAGAACGTTATGAAAAACGATGATTTCTACAGAGCCGAAAATTTAAAAAACGATAAAAAATGATACAACCATTTAAAATCAATTTTTCAAAAATCCAGCAAGCCGCTTGTTCACCTCATCCCAGTTCACGATGTTCCAGAACGCTTCGACAAATTTTGCCCGGTCATTCTTGTAATCGAGGTAATATGCGTGCTCCCAGACATCGAGCACCATGAGGATCACAAAACCCGGAATCACGTTGACATTGTGCTTTTCGATCTGCATGATGATCGGACGGCCCGTTGTGCGGCAGTAGGAGAGCGCTGCCCAGCCGGAGCCCTCGACGCTGGTCGCAGCCTGTGTGAATTTCTTTTTGAACCGGTCGAATTTACCGAATTCTGCATCGAGTGCCGTTGCAAGTTCACCTTTCGGGGCACCGCCGCCACCTTTACCGGCAGGTGCAAGGTTCCCAAAGAACAGGTTGTGGAGCCGGAACCCCCCGACATGGAACGAGAGCTCCCTGAGCGCCGCCTTCATATCAGGGTCTGCGCCGTCCTTTCGCGCTGCATCGAACTTCTGGAGAAGTGCATTTGCACCGGTAACATACGCGTTGTGGTGCTTTGTGTGGTGCAGGGTCAGCTGTTCTTCAGAAATGTTCGGGGCCAGCGCCTTATAGTCATACGGCAGTTTCGGCAACGAATAGAATTTGTTTGCATCCATACAGCGATTGCCTCCTTTGCAGGATAATGTGGTATTAGTCAGTTCATCCTATTTGTTTCATTGCATGGGTACATCCGGCAGGCATCGTCAGTATGGTGGTTGCATCCCCGGCTCCCGGGACGTTGGGTATTTGGAAGAGGGACGAACTCATCAATCAACGTTTCTGTTATAGTGTCGCACTAGAAAAAGCTAAAAAAATATCCAAAAAAAAATCATTCAAATACCCGGTAATTCGGTGCTTCGTCCGTGATCAGGATGTTGTGGGGATGGCTCTCTGTCATACCGGCATTGGTGATGCGCAAGAACCGCGCTTTCGTATGCATATCAGGGATCGTCCGCGATCCCGTGTACCCCATCGCTGATTTGAGCCCTCCGACAAGCTGGTAGATGACCTCGCCCACATGCCCCACGTAGGGAGTGACGCCTTCCACACCTTCCGGCACAAACTTGGTGCTGCCGATGTCCTTTCTCTGGAAATACCGGTCGCTTGACTCCCCGCTGCTGATAACACCGAGCGACCCCATGCCGCGATACTGTTTGTACTTCCTTCCTTTGATCGTGATCACCTTGCCGGGCGCTTCGTCAGTCCCGGCAAACATGCTGCCCATCATCACGCTGTCTGCACCGGCAGCGATCGCCTTTGCCACATCGCCGGAAAACCGGACACCGCCATCTGCAATGATGGGGATGCCAGCATCCCGTGCCACATCCGCCACCTGTGAGACCGCGGTGATCTGCGGAACACCCACACCGGCAACAATGCGGGTGGTGCAGATTGACCCGGGCCCGATGCCGACTTTTATGCCATCAACGTTTGTGTCCAGAAGTGCCTCTGCTGCAGCGACAGTAGCGATGTTGCCCGCGATGATATCTGCTTTCGCGCTCTCCTTGATCTCCCTGACCCCCCCGATCACTTTCAGGTTGTGCCCGTGAGCGCAGTCCACGACAAGCGCATCGGCTCCCCTTTCGTCAAGGAGCATCGCACGGGAAAAATCAAAAGGCCCTACGGCAGCAGCGACTTGCAGCTTGCCCTTCGTATCCCGGGTCGCGAGCGGGTACTGCCGCTTCTCGAGGATGTCCTGCATTGTAATGATACCGACAAGTCTTCCCGCCCGGTCCACGACGGGCAGGCGTTCAATCTTATTGGTATACATGACTTCAAGGGCTTTATCCGACGTGATGTCTTCTGATACGGTAATCGGTTTTTTTGTCATGATGACGGTGATCTTCTCATCTCCCCGCTTTAAGCTGATCGCCCGTACATCGCGGCGGCTGACAATACCTATAATCTTTCCCCTGTCAACAACCGGCACCCCGCCGATACTGTACTGGTTCATCAGCAGAGCGGCATCCGAAACCTTTGCCGTCTTCTCCACAAAGAGCACTTCGCGCTCGATCAGTTCCTCCGCCCGCTTGACCGCAGTTACTTCCTGCAGCTCGCGCTCCGGTGTCATGTTGCGGTGGATGACCCCGAGCCCGCCTTCGCGCGCGAGTGCAATCGCCATCGTCGATTCCGTCACCGTGTCCATCGCAGAGCTGACAAGCGGGATATTGAGGTCAATCCGTTTGGAGAACCGCGACCTGACATCCGCTTCTGCCGGCTCGATTTCCGATGCAGCCGGCTCCAGCAGCACGTCATCGAACGTGAGCGAGAGAGGCACCTCAAGTTTTTCCATGTACATAGGTCACCTGATCATGGCGAGTGCAGTCATGATGAGCTCTTCTTTGATCGTGGCGTTCCGGTCGCCTCCGCAGACCATGCCCCGCACTCCAATAATATCCGGATTGATACGTTTCAGGGCTGTAATATCCTCAAACCGAAGCGATCCCGCAACTGCTGTTTTAAGCCCGAGATCGGCATTCCTGGCGGTAAAGGATGAAAGGTCAGCCTCGTTCATGAATTCAAATGTGCTTGTACCGTCCTTGATCCCGGTGTCAACCATCGCAACATCCGCACCCAGTCCGGCAGCGATCGGGGCCATTTCATACGGTGAAATGGTCCCCATCCGTTTATAATCAGAATAAGCAGCAATCACGACCTTTTTTTCCGGGAATTCGTCTTTGACCGCCTTCACCACCACTGCGATCATGTCGCTCACCCGTGTCACTCCATCGAACGCAAGTCCGATCTTGATGTAATCAGCCCCTGCGCAGGCGGCGCCATACGCAGCGAGCGAAGCTCCGCCGGGCTTGTAGGTAAAGTCGCCTATCGCAGCACTCACGGGTTTTTGTGCAAAGGACTTGACCTCTCTGATGACCCAGGGGAAGTTGGCGCCAAGTGATCCCTCCGACGGTTTCTTAACATCAATGATATCAGCGGCGACAGATCTCCGTGCTTCATCGATGCTGCCGGGGCTGACCAACAATTGCATAAACTTTAATGATCGTTTTTGCTAATAGTGATTGCGTTGGGCATGGATATCGTTCTGGCAATGGATCTGCGGCATGGTAACGTCGTGCACGGAAAGGCGGGAAACCGTGCCGGTTACCTGCCGCTGGACTGGGGTCTTTCCAGCTCCACCGAACCACTCCGCTACATTTCCGAACTCCATCCGAAGAATCTTTATATCGCCGATCTCGACCGGATTGAAAAAACAGGTTCGCATGATGACGTTATCAGGGCATGTGCGAAAAAGGTCGCGTGCTGTTACGTGGACCGGGGGATCAGGACCCCGAATGAATATCTGACCGGGGATCATATTGTGAATATCATCGGGACAGAGACCAGTGGTGATGATCTGTCACGGTATCATGGGGGTTTTCTTTCCCTCGATATCAAGCATGGAAAAGTAATCCCCTCGGGTCGTACTCCGGTTGATATGCTGGTCGAAGCAGAACGGCTGGGGTTTGAAGGGTGCATCATATTAAACCTGGGGGCGGTCGGCACCCAAAGCGGGATCGATCCGGCTGCGCTGCGATCGATGCGGTCTGTGTATTCGCAAAAGCTGCTCTATGGCGGTGGCGTGGCAACAAAGACCGACCTGTACCTGCTTGCCAGTATGGGATTCGATGGAACAATCATCGCCACAGCCGTTCACCGTGGCGAAATACCGCTTGCATGGGTACAGGAGGGGTGCCTGTGCTGATCACGCTTGAGGGTATCGATGGTACCGGAAAGAGCACGCTCCACGCTGCACTAGCAGGACCGCTTGCCGACCTCAACCCCCTCTTCACCCGGGAACCCGGGGCGACATGGGTGGGGGATTCTGTCAGGCGGGCAATTGCCGAACAGACTGATCCTGTGACAGAGGCACTCCTTTTTGTCGCCGACCATGCGGCGCACCTCGCTACCGTTATCCGTCCCGCGCTGGCACAGGGACGACTCGTCATCTCTGACCGGTATACCGACAGCAGGTATGCCTACCAGTCTGTCACGCTTGAAGGTATTATCCCCCACCCGATGGCGTGGCTCCGGTCGCTCCATAATGGCTGGACGATCGTCCCGGACACAACATTTCTCTTCATCATTCCGCTCGATGCGGCGCTTGAACGGCTTACGGCAAAAAACGGGCGTGAGCATTTCGAACGAAAGGAAATCCTTGAAAAAGTGCAGAAAAATTACCTTGAGCTCGCCCGCACTGATCCGCCACGTTTTATCATTATCGATGCAATGAAAGAAAAAGAAGAGATTGTCAGGTTCGTCGCCGCCACCATCAGGCAGATCGCTGGATCGTCACGATCACACCGGCAACGCTGAGAACGTCAACCCTGGCCCCTCCCTCCATGTACGAGAATCTGGGGGTGAAAGCATTCTCCGGTACTGCAACTTCAGTTCCTTCAAGATTGATGGTCGCCGGAGGGTCCAGGAGTTGTTCGGGCGTGAGCATGCGAACCGCCTCCATGAATGCCTGTGACTGCTTTTTAAATGCCGGTCCGACAACAGACCGGTTGAATCCGATATCGGTAACGACCCGATCAAGTCGTGCGGAATCGGTGCGCCAGTGGACATCGGCATTCAGGGTGCGGGACATGTCCCCTTCATCAAGGATTGCAAGGGGGGTATAGATCGTCACCCTGCCAAGCGGTGCATTGAGGGCTAACCCGGAATCGTGCTTGAATTTCCGCACCTCTGCAACAATTTTGGTAAGGATATCCCCTTCCAGGAGCGCCTGCGGATCATCGTAGGTGAATGTAACCCATGGCTGCCGGTGGACGCTTTCTTCGTTCAGGTACGAATAACATTCCTCGGCAAAATACGGGGTGAACGGGGCGAGCATGCGGCAGATCGAATCATACGCGGTATGCAGCACAAGGCAGGCGCTTTTTCTCGATGCGTCCTTTGCATACAGCCGCCCCTTGACCAGTTCGATGTAGTTGTCTGCGAGCACGTCCCATGCAAACTCACGGATAGCCTTTAACGCTGCATCAAACTGGTACTGGTCCATCGCTTCGGTGACCGTTGCAACCGTGTCGGAGAGTCTGGTGAGCAGCCAGCGGTCGGCAAGCGCTGTGACCTGTATGGTTTTATCGACACCCTCTTTTTCCAGCTGGAGCAGGACGAAACGTGCAATGTTCCACATCTTTGTCTGGAACCGGGACGCCGCGACCACATCGTTCCAGTTGAACATGATGTCCGAACCCGTGGCAGCCCCTGTCGCGGACCACTGGCGGAGTGCATCGGCACCATATTTTGATAAAATTTCCTCGGGCACGATGATGTTGCCCCGGCTCTTGCTCATCTTGAAACCGTCTTCCCCAAGCACCATCCCGTTGATCAGGATCTGGTCCCAGGGGCGTTGACCGGTAAGGGCAACGGCACGCAGGATTGTATAGAACGCCCACGTCCTGATGATGTCGTGGCCCTGCGGGCGGATCTGTGCCGGGAATATGCCGGGTATACCGCTCCCGTCCCAGCCGGTGACATACAGTACAGAGATCGATGAGTCCATCCACGTATCGAGAACATCTTCTTCACCAATGAATTCGTTGTTCCCGCAGCCCGGGCAGGCATGGTCCGGTTGTGTGAGCGTGGGGTCGAGTGGCAGATCCTTTTCATCGGGGACAACCAACTCACCACACTTCCTGCAGAACCAGACCGGGATCGGGGTCGCAAAGATCCGCTGCCGGGAGATACACCAGTCCCACTCCATCTGCCCGACCCAGTTCTCCATCCGCCGCAGCATGTGTTCCGGATACCACCTGATCTGGTGTGCTGCGTCAAGAATTTCATCGGGTTTGATCTTCACGAACCACTGCCGCTCGGAAAGGATCTCGATCGGGGTTTTGCACCGCCAGCAGGCACCGACACGCTGGTCGAGATCCTCCTGCTTTTTTAACATGTTCTTATCCTTCATATCCGCAAGAATTGCGGTGCGGCACTCGGCAGCGGTCATGCCATCGTATTTCGCAGCAAGTGCCGTCATCCTCCCACGGCGGTCGATCGCTTTCCGGAGCGAAAGGTTATGCTGCTTCCACCAGTGGACATCCTGCTTGTCCCCGAACGTGCAGATCATGACGGCGCCAGACCCGAAGGATGGATCGACGACCTCGTCCTGAACAACCGGGACCGTATGAGAAAATATCGGGACGCGCAGCAATCCTCCTTTGAGGTGATGGTACCGCTGATCTTCCGGGTGCACGGCAACCGCGACACAGGCGGCAAGCAGCTCGGGACGGGTTGTTGCGATCTCCACCCCGTCGAAATCGAAGTAGTTGAGCCGGGTGGAACGCTCATCATATGCAACCTCGGCAAATGCGATCGCGGTCTCGCACCGTGTACAGAAATTGACCGGGTGCTCACTCTGGTAAATATACCCGGATTTGAGCATCCGTAAAAACGAGAGCTGGGTCTTTTTAAAGTAGTCCGGGTGCATGGTGATGTACTCGTTGCTCCAGTCAACGGAGAATGCCATGGCCCGCAGGGTCTGCCGCATCTGCCTGATATTATTGAGGGTCAGCTCGCGGCACAACCGCCTGAACTCTTCGCGTGAGACATCGTTTTTTGTGATCCTGTTGATCTCCTCAACCTTGACTTCTGTCGGGAGCCCATGGCAGTCCCAACCCTGGGGGAACATTACGTTGAATCCCTGCATCCGCTTATAACGGGCGAAAAAATCGATGTAACACCAGTTCAGCGCATTGCCGATATGGAAACTCCCGGTTGGGTATGGCGGTGGGGTGTCAATGACGAACCGGGGTTTTTCTGAGTCCTGGACAAAATAAAAATCCTCATCACGCCAGCGGCCCAGCCAGCGCTCTTCGACGTTAGCAAAATCATATGTTTTTGGGAGTTGATCGGAGGGTACCATTCCGCAAAAAGTTGATCGTGAAATCACATATAGTGATCGAAAAAATCATCACCGGTCATGAGTCCGCTTTTTTTACGTCCGTAGAGGTTTGCAGATGAACAAATTCTTGTCATCTGAGCACCTATAGGACGGTAATGGATCACCACCATGGGTTGTTGCTCGCAGCGTTGCTCACCCTTTTTTCCATCCTGGTTGCACCGTTCATTCACCCCCCCTGGCTCATGGCAATACTTTTCATCGTCTGCTCCCTGTTCCTCCTGCGGTTTTTTGATACAAAATACCTCACGTACGCATTCTGCGTCCTTGCCGTGCTTTACGGCCTTGGCCTTCTCCCCCTTTTCTATTTCTCCTGTACGCTTGCGATCCTTGTGATGGGTGAGATTGTATTTGGCACCGGTGCTGATGACCTCAACACCTACCTCTATTACATCATTTGCACCGCGTGGGCAGCAGTCCTTGTTATGGTGTATCTGAACCGGATGGTACCGCTCACGATCATCCTCGGACTTATCGTGGCTGTGCTCCTGAAGGTCATCCTGCTCAAATACGAGGACTCGCTTGTCATCGAGGCACTTGGCATCGCGATGACGATGTACCTGATCGATGAGCTGAACTACAAGGCTGACCTCCAGATGGTCGTCATTGCGGTGATTGTCGCGTTCACGTTTGGTTATTTTGCATACCGGTTTAATACGGCCGATCTGTCTGGTCTCTTCTCCGCTGCCCTGATCGGAATCATCCTGATTGTCTTTGCTGATGCCCGCTGGTTTTTGATCATGCTCTCGTTCTTTATCCTTGGCTCAGTCTCGACCCGGTACAAGTACGAGTTCAAGAAGAAGATCGGCGTTGAACAGGGGCGGAGCGGTGCACGGGGATACCGGAATGTCTTTGCCAACGGGATTGTCGCGGCAGCAGCAGCCGTCTTGTATGGCGTTTTTGTACGGCCTGAGTTCATCGTGCTCTATATCGGTTGCGTTGCAACTGCGGCAGCGGACACGATGGCAAGTGAGATTGGTGTTACCGGGGGGACACCCTACATGATCACGACATTCAAAAAAGTACCCATCGGGACAAACGGGGGCGTGACCATAACCGGTGAATGTGTCGCACTTGTCGGCGGGTTCGCTGTCTGCCTCGTTGCCCTGCTGCTCAACGTGATCACCCCATGGATGCTCGTGCTGTGTGTTATTGCCGGGTTTGTCGGCACCAATATCGACAGTATTGTCGGTGCAACACTGGAAAACCGCGGATTTATTGGAAATGCAGGGACGAATCTGCTCGCAACGGCCGGGGGCGGGCTGTGTGCCATGGCGATGTTTCTGTGGATGAAATTTTAAAAAAATTGAATCTTTTTATGCCATTGTTCAGTATTTATACCATCGTCCCTTGTTGTCAAACTCTCCCACCTCTTGCTGGATCTGGGTAACTTTTCCTGCAACCCTCTGGTAAAAACATGCCTTGTAGGTATAGATGATGGGGATGATGATCGTCATCCAGACAAAGATGATAAGCGACGTAATCCATATTCCGTCCTGACCGATCAAGCCGGACAGCTGCTCTGGTGAAAAAGTATAGATCTGCGTTTCATTAAACCGGGTCATCGGTTCGAGCTGGTCGGCAAGGAGTGCCGTCCAGGCAACCATCAGGACAAAACTGATGGACATAACGATCAGAAAGCAGCTGGTAAAAAAAAGGACGACTTCAACGAGATTGGTGGTGACGATATCGATGCTGCGCCGCAGCGAGCCAAATACCTTTTTGTCTTCAAATATCACTGCCGTATCATAGAAAAACGTGAGAACGATGGTCGGGAGGACAACGCCGATGACCAGGAAGGTAAGCAGCCCGGAATCCGGTTTTACACCGATAAGCGAGAGGGTTAAAACCACCATCACAAAGACAAGGATGATTCCAAAGACAATCATGAGGGACGGAACGAGCACCTTAAAGTAATAAGCGGCCCCGTCCGTAAGCATTGACCTGATTGCCGGGTCATTCTTTTTTATCATCGAAAGCATGCCGGTAATAAAAAACAGGGCGACAAGTAAAAAGATGATCAGGAGCCGGCCCGCAAAAAACGGGCCTGCCTGGTTCAGCAGCAGCCAGAGAACGGCGGATAGAAACCCGCAGACAAGACCCGGTACCCAGAGCACTGGTACCTTTGCTAGGAGGTTGACGGTGTCCCTGAGCGCGTCAAGCGACATGGTCAGCGGACCCTCGGCATAGCGACAATCTCGCGCACCTGGAGATCGAAGAAGGACGCTGTATTGGCAGGCCGGATGACGCACACGGTGTCTGCACCGCTCATCGTCCCGCCAAGGGCAACGACCTCCTCATCCACCCCGACGGCACCATTGTCAGCAGCGATCAGCACGCACTCCACTGCCACCTTGAGCCCGACAGCGACCACGCGGCGCAGTGCCTCTGCGATCGCCTCGGTACGTGAACCCCCGCCGACTTTCTGGGAGCGCGAGAGCGCACGCTCGAGCCCGGAGAGTGCATGGGTGCCGGTCACGATGGTGACGCCGTTCTTTTGCAAGGAATCCGCCGTTTTCTGGTCGAACTCCCATTCGCCGGGTTTTGTAAAGCCGAAGACGTGGGTGACAACGATGAGGTGAAGACCGGTCCCATTCAGTGCGTCAAAACATTTTTTTGCGGTGTCCCCGGAGGTACTTGCCACAACAATTTTTTTGATGCCCAGTTCCTGTGCCCGCTCCATGGCAAACCGGATCGCGTCCGCAGTATTCGCTGTGCCTGGGGCTTCAAAATAATATATGGATTTTTGAACAAACGCCATACTTACCTTTTAATAAACCGGCAAGAAAAGCTTTGTCAGGTTCTTTCCAGTTCACCATTCATAACGGAATGCATAGAAACGGAAGCAGATATCATGATCACACTTGCGCTTGCAGGAAAACCCAACTGCGGAAAATCCACCTTTTTCAAGGCAGCAACCATGGCACATGCAGAGATTGCCAACTACCCGTTCACGACCATCAACCCGAACTTCGGGGTTGCATATGTGCGTACAAAATGCCCCTGCAGGGAGCTCAAACTCACCTGCAAAAAATGCGTGGACGGGAACCGGTTTGTGGCGGTGAACCTGATCGATGTCGCGGGACTGGTCCCCGATGCGCACAAGGGCAAGGGGCTTGGCAACCAGTTCCTCGATCATCTCCGGCAGGCAGATGCAATCCTGCATATCGTGGATGCCAGCGGGGGAACGGACAGTGAGGGCAACCCCGTCGGCGTTGGAAACCATGACCCGGCTGATGACATCAGGTTCCTTGGTTTCGAGATGACCATGTGGGTGTACGGGATTCTCGAGAAGCACTGGTCAAAGCTGAACCGGCAGGCGCAGGGGAAAGGCTTTTCCATCCAGCAGGGTGTTGCGGAGACTTTCACCGGGCTCGGCATCACTGCCGAGGATGTGCGTGATATCGAGATCGCGTTAAAAATGGATCTGGTGTATGCGAAGATGGAAGAACTTGTCCCCTTCTGTGCCGAGATCGTCAAAATTTCAAAGCCAATGCTCGTTGTCGGGAACAAGTTCGATGAAGCGCCGGAAGGGCTGCGCGCGAAACTTGCAGAAAAGAAGGTTGCTTTTGCGAGCGCGGCATCCGAACTGGCACTCCGGAACGCAGCAGCAGCGCATGTCGTGAAGTATCTTCCCGGAGACCCCAAATTTACGATTGTAAATGAATCTGCTCTCACCGCTCCCCAGAAAGCCGGCCTTGCAACGATCGCTTCAGTCATGAAGCAGAATAACGGGACGGGTGTCCAGCAGGCAATCAACCGGGCGGCTTTTGAGCTGCTGGACAGGATCGTGGTCTTCCCGGTGGAAGACGAGAACCATTACTGCAACAAGCAGGGTGAAGTTCTTCCCGATGCGTTCCTGATGAAGAAGGGATCGACCCCTCATGATCTCGCGTACCAGGTCCACACCGACATTGGCAAGGGGTTCCTGTACGCGATCGATGCCCGGACAAAGATGCGGATCAAGGAGAGCCACGCGCTCAAGGACGGCGACATCATCAAGATCGTGAGCACGGCAAAATAGCACGCAGGCGTGGGAATGCGGGTTCAGCACCGTGAGCGCGGCATTCCGGCGGGGTATGACGATCGTCATCCATTTGTCTGACAAAACAGCCGCGTTTCCGTCAAAATCCTGTTTAAACGCTTCTTTTTTGCGCCCAAAGCCCTGTTTTACCGGAAACCATTTAAGCAGTTGGTTAGTAACAGAGGAATTACCCTCAAAGTGGCAGGAGGTGAAGGAACGGCTGCAGAGATATACCAGGCGCAGGTGATCAAGAACTTCTTTGACACCATCACAGGGACAGACAGGAACCTGACCCGGATCTATATGTGTGTCATGAGCCTTGCCAAGCTCCGGATGGAAAGCCCGGAGAAGATGGCGCACCTGCTCGACCAGGTCAAAAAGAGCAAGATCAAAAAGGAGCTCTCGGTCGATATCCTCGACTATGTCTGCGATGTGGCGGTCCAGCTGGAGATAAACGCCATACAGACCGCGTTCGGGGTCAAAGATATCAAAGAAATGGCACAGGAATTCTCGGGCATCAGCGTCGATTCGCTGTGATGCGCTGGAAGGACTCCAACCCTCTCGATTTTTCTTTTAATAATCAAATCAATTCTGGTCGAAAATCCTACTTTTGATACAATTTGGGTTTTCTCAAATGATTGTTTCCGATATCATGAGGAAACAGCCATGAGAAGAATCCAAGGGATCCTTCGATATGTCAAATCGCGGAGAGATGAGACACAAGAAGAACCCGCAGGGTTCTACGAATTGTCGAACCACGAAGTGGTGAGACACGAGAAGATTCTGAAAGAATCTTCGAAGTAGTGTTAACACAGCCAATTCCTAAATAGACCAATCTCCACCTCTTTTGAGGCTACGATTGGTCAAGAATGTTGTGTTTAACACTATACGTACCAAAATAGTTCATTACCGGCGGGAGGTCTTTTTTGATCTCCCGCGCCCGGCCACCCGCTCAATATATTCGCGGGACGTCAGCGGCATGTTCCGGGCATTCTCAAAAAAGCTGTCGATCAGCTCGGCCTGTTGCCGGCTCCACTCGGCATCCGGTGTCCTCTTCACCCATGCAGCATAGGCCCGGACAAACGCGAGACGTTCCTTACGGTTCGCTTGTTTGTCAAATGCCAATTCCATACTCGTCCCCCCGGACACCGAATTTTTTCATCCAGGCTTTGAGATTTTGTTGATCCAGGTCATTCTTGAATATTTCGAACAGATAGAGTGCATCCTCGATATCCTTTTCGGAGCCAAGATACAGTTTGTACGCGATCTGGATCTCGATCGGTGAAATATAGACCGTTGCATCCGAAAGGTTTACTCCTACCCTGTCGGCAAAGACACGCTGGTCAACATCGTCCTTGAGAAATTTCAGTTCGATGTTCGGGATAAACTGGTCAGTTCTCGCTATCCGGATGCCCATCCGGTTCATGAGCATATCATACAGCCCGTCGGCACCTTCCGCGTTTAAGAATTCATATCCTTGGGCTGAAAGTGTCGCATGCAGATCCCCGAATGCTTCCTTTTCAAGCCGGGGAACAAGGATGTCAACATCTTCCGTACCCCGGGATCTCCCGAACAGGATTGCAACGTACCCGCTCACGATAACATAGGGAGTACAGGGCTCCAGCACGCGAATGAATCCGAGGACAAACATATCCAGCCTGGTCAGGTGTTTTTCGCTGAAAGTGATCGTGTCCTTCGAGTACCGGATATCCATACCTGTACCATGAATAGTGTGCGGGAGGAAAAGAGGGTATCGTTATCCGGGCAGATCCTGAAGATATCTGATGAACAGAACAATCCCGGCCGATATCCCGGACTCAGCCCGCGATGTCGTAGTTCAGCAGGAGATGAACGCCGTACAGACCGCGTTCGGGGTCAAAGATATCAGGGAACTCGCACAGGACTTCCCGGGCATCAGCGTCGATTCGCTGTGATGCGCTGGAAGGACTCTTGCCCTCTCGATTTTTTATTTATCGTTACATTCAATCAATCGCTAACAAATCCGAGATCTGTTTTTGGATCTCCTGCATTTTTTCTGTTCTTACTATCCCGATCCTATCGCAGATGATCGCCTTTTCAAGAGCATATATGGCATCGACCTGTACAAAACTGGGACGATCCAGCGATCCTGCCATAAGATCTTCACTGGTGATACTGACTGCGAAGAGCTTTGGTTTGCGCGAGGTGATCTTCAAGACAATTACATCGCGGGAGATCGCGTTGTACCGGGAATTGCTCACGACAAATGCCGGGCGAACTTTGGACTGCGCCTGGTTGGAATACGTAAAATCCACAAGGACAATCGATCCCTGTGCCAGTTCATTCATCCGCTAACCTTCTCTTCGAATATTCCTTCCATGCATCATCCCGGTTTTCGTAATCGATCTCGATCTTTGCTTTCCGGAAAATGATCCGGTCGTCTTCCGACGAGATCGTCAGGTAATCCCCTTCATGTATACTGAGGCGTGAACGAATTTTTTTGGGGAGGGTAATCAACCCTTTGGAAGATACTTTTACAAGCGTCGTGTCCGGCATGTGCTCTCACAGCTTAGAATTAAAGATTCTAAGATTATTAGTGTTGCGGGCACGCGTCCCGAACATCAACAAGGCGATCAAGACAGGTGCTGACATCCGTGTGGTCGGGTGGACGATCACTATAAGCAAGGACATCAATTACACGGCTGAAGGATTCATCGAGATACTCGACAGGAAGAGATCGACCAGTTCAGGATTATGACTGATTTTTATTACATCGTTATGTATTTCCTCACTTGTTTTTATGTTCTTTAACTTTTTTAAGTTCATCAAGATATTTCTCTATTCTTTTAACTTGAGGAGCGTCTTTAGTAAATCGAGGACTAATAATAAAATTTAATTTAACTGATTCTAATCCATCTATAGCTGCATCGAGGAGAATGGCATTTTCTCTTCCTAAAGTATAAATTGCTGCAATTGCAGATTCTTGAGCGGCCAGACCATATGCTGGTGTGATTATCGCAGTTTCCAATTTTTCAAATAGTAATTTGATATTTTCAGGACTTTTAGGACTTTTGTAGTCGTTTGCAGTTATTATCCCGGCTCTGTAGAAATCCTATTCTAAAACAAAAATTACCGACGACCGAAAGATCTAAGGTACAGCGTCTCCTTACCTTGTTATGCGCACAAAATGTAAGGAGACAAAATAGTGTCAACAAACCGGTATA
>Ga0315289_10009150_pt1 | contig 14275 bp, 26 predicted proteins | sample YL17G11_40_MG_FD_203452 | JGI IMG/M metagenome (GOLD analysis project Ga0315289, IMG submission 203452) | Sediment microbial communities from Yellowstone Lake, YNP, Wyoming, USA - YL17G11_40 | ecosystem: Environmental > Aquatic > Freshwater > Lake > Sediment | place: USA: Wyoming | collected...
AATGTGAATAGGTTCCATTGCTTGATCCTCCCTTTATCTTATTATACGTCTTGTTCAGGAAAAAATCAACAGGTTTCTTTAGATTTCGACAGATTTATTGTAACTGTTTCAAGCCTCCTTAAATGGGAGAAATTTTCATATCACCCAAGGTAATAACATAGTTCTCGACCACTCCCCTGTCCAAATACCGGATAATAACCTCTGTAGCCACCGTAATGGCCATCAGAATGATATTCCGGGCAAGAGGGTACTCACAGATGTCCATACCCTTTACCGGGTCAGGAACATGGTATCCGGCGTTCCAATGGATCTCAGCGACATCCTTGTAAAGGCCGGCATGCAGACAAGTGATCTTATTCGAGTTACAGAACTCTGTAACAAGCCTGCGGCTTTCACTATTATCAAAGCCATCCACAACAATGGCACCAGGCTTTAAAAGCAACTTCCTCATATTAGTGGCCTCGAGCTTACTGGTTACAGCCTCAATGCTGACGCCCATAAGATCATAAACCTTGGTCTTTAGAGCATTAACCTTGAGCTGACCGATATCACGCCGGTTGTAGGCCTGGGTATGACGGTTATGGTCGTCCACCCGATCGAAGTCGATCACAGTGAACTTCTTGAATCCCTGCCGGACCATATTCTCAACCAGGTTGGATCCAATGGCACCCACACCGCAGATAATGAATTCCTGCTCGGCCATCTTCTTCAGAAGAGGCAGGCCCCGAAACTTTTCCTCATGGACAAGAGTGTTCATTTTATTTTATCCTTTAAGGCTGCCGCCCAACCTTTATCATATCCCTGCATATAGACTTTTTGTCTGATATCACAAACTTTACCCATGACTTTCATTGCCAGGTCATGTGTTATTCCCAAATCAACCAATTCTCCAACAAACAGTTTTTGCCACTCGCCTCTTTTTGTCGCTTCTGCTTTCTTCAAAACTTTCCGCTCCAACTCTTTCGAAGAAGCCTCCCGGCAACTTACTTCAAAATATTCAACGGTCTCATCAAATTCCATTCCTCGAAATTGTTCCTCATACTGCGTCAAAGGAATAAATGTAGGTTTGAAACCATGCCCTGAAGGCCACATTAAAGAATCTTCCGGACAATTTTCTTCGCATATTACAGATAATGCTTGATGAATAAGATCTCGGGGTCGCTCTGAAATATCGACCTTCATAGGAAAAACAATTTCGATCCTTTGTGTATCTTTACTCATATTAACTCCTCAACCATTGGAACTCCGGCCGACTCAAATACCGTGCGACACAGTTATATTCCTCCGGATCAAACTTGAACAGCCATTCAGTACGCTCCGCATTAAGCGTGCCACCAAATCCTTGTGCCATCCATTGAATATTTCCCAAGTGGCTTCCAAAAGCATTCTGATCAGACAAACTCGAAGGCCACGGAATCCGAATGGTACACTCAACATCATTCGTAATAAATGTCGGTTGATATCTCTTCACTTTTTCAGCCATTATCTTTATCCTTGGTTAAAAAGTCTGCATATTTCCCGAAACGTTTTTCTTTGTATTTTTGCCCCCGGCTGCCGGGCCAATGGGGCATACCCTGAACTATGAACAACAAAATCACCTTTTGCATCCTCAACCCACTGATCGCACAAATTCCATTTTACCACCCAGGGCTTAGGATGTTTGTTAGCAACAAGGGCATGTTTCTTACTTTCCTTTTTCATTCGACTTTTCTTTAAATTACCCGTTTTTTTCGCCGACCCCAGGAAACTGTCATGTCCGGTAACACCCAGGACTTCCGATCCACAAAAGCAACAACGTCAGCGTCCTCGGCCTGGCGAGCTTCAAACTTAAAATTATCAGGAGTCGGAGGCTTAGTGGGATCCATTAAATCATCAACACCAAAAACAAATTTTGACAGCTTCCCTATTGCATGGGCATCATCTGTCTGTCGTTTAATTTTATCATGACCAAACCGTAACAACTCATAACACGGTGACATGACAATAAATTCTTTTTCGGACATTTTTACCTTTCCTAGACTATCAAATTGAATCATCCTTCAGTAAATCAAAACGTGTCCTGAGTTCCACAGGCTCTTTCTCTTCTATACCGTATTTAAATTCCATACTCATTAAAGCTGAGTCAAACCTTTTTATAGGGCAGAATTCAGTCACCCTCACATGAAACAATCCCGACTGTGAATCTTCAGGAGGCATCTCTTTTTAACTTTCCTGTGCCTTTGCACTTTTTACACTTTATATACACCGGAACAATCATAGGGGGTTTCCCATCCCCAAAGTGCATTTTCTTTGTCCTTTTCCCAGCAACTTTCTTACTACCTCGACAGTCCGGGCAAAGCACAAGGGTTGAAAAAGGATAATCCTTCACCGAAATTTCATAGCCATTTGACTTCTCAAACCCTTCCTTGGTACGGATATATTTCATCTGTTCCATAACATACTGGAACTCCTGCATGGTCTTCGGGAACTCCAAAGAGTAAGGACATTTGCTCCACTTATCAAAGCACTTTTTATTATCAAAAGCTATTCGACCATTGATATACCAGTAACAGACATCTGAGGTAGGTTCACAAAACCCCCCGAATATTGATTTTCCCGTGATACGGGCATACCAATAGCCAGGGTACGCCCTTTTTGGTGACGATTGAAATGTTACATCAACCGTATAGCCCTGTTCCTTGATGAACTCGACCAACTTCTTAAAAATAGCACTTTGCTTTTTCATCTTTTCTTCCTCGCTCCATCAAAGACACCCCACAGAAAAACAACCAGACCGACCAAGGAAAGGATCCCAACAACCAGAAAACCGTTCTTGGTTTTAGAAAAGAAATTCCGCAAAAACTGTCCAAAAGCATCCCCGGCTTTTCCAAATCTTTCAAGATTTTCATCAACAAACTTATCCATTTGTCCCCCAGATAAAATTATTTGCAGTTTCTAAAACGAGATATTGATTCTTAATCTCCCCATCAACATCTCTGTAATATTCATGCCAAAGAGTCTGACCATCACAAGTGATCCCGCATAGCATCGATTTTGATTTCCCGCGTACCCAACCCTTCATTGTCGAGTTATCCATCTCACTTGGATGTGGTCCAAAGCCACTGGGATGAGTATGAAGCCACCCCAAAAGCCTGGGATGCATAGCCTTCTTCCAATCAAACTCCACATGACCAGAAGTTCCAGCAGCATGATAAACCATATAGCCAAAAACATGACGGCCAACACGCACGCCATAAATGAACCAACACTCTTCAATAAATTCTTCTTCTGTCATACACATCCCGTAAGATTCATTATCTGTTCCAGTAAATGAGCCAAATCACGGTCTTTGATATTAGGAGAATTATTCAGATAAAGAAGTTGACCCCATTCTTCCTCAATCAATTTCATGAATGTTTCTTCTTTTCCCTTTCCGGACATCTGGCCATTCATTCTCCCATCGAGTTCCTCGCCGGTATAACCCCTGGACTTCAGATTTTCCATACGAAAGTCCTCAGGTGCCTTGACAAACACAACATTATTATTACATAGAGGTGTCAATTTTGCCTCTATTAACAAAGCACTGTTGATAAAAGCAACCCCAGTTTTATTTCTCAATTGCTGATTCAATTCAAAAAGAATCGGATCCCTTGAAATAAAATTATATGTCATCAAAGCATTAGGAAAAGTAAATATTTTCCTTGATAGTTTTTTAACGTCAATGAAATAGTTAGGGTCCTTAGGGTCAACCACTAACGAAGTGTCCTCCCATGTATTAACCAAATTATGCCTCATATCAACAGCAAAGGGTCGAGAGTCCTTCGATAAGAGATTCTTTCCAATGACATCAAGTTCAATGTTATGAAAATCCATATCGTACAAAGCACTACCCATATCACAAAGCTTATTTGCCATGAAAGTTTTGCCGGCACCAACTAAACCGGTGAATCCAACAAGCCTCAGGTTGGAGAGTTGAACTTCCATGGACTGCTTTACCCGCAGGTCCACGTATTCAACAATATTTCCTTGGTTCCTGAAAAGTTCCCGAACGGCACTCGAACTTATATGCTCATACTGAGGACTGGGAAAAAGAAAGATTTCATCAATCCCCTTCTGAGAAATATTAACCTGAAACATACTCTTTTCGAAATTGAAATCGATGTCATCCCTTATACCCCGGATTAGGGTTTTTATCCCCCTCATATAAGCATAATCGACCAAGAGTCCTTCGAAAGATTCCACTTCGATACGATCCATGAAATCCACAAGAGAGTACTGTGCCATCTTCTTCCTCATATCAAGAGGAAAACTGTACTTCTTCTTAGGATTCACACCGATTGCGACGATCACATGATCAAAAATCTGTAACGCCCGCCGGACAATATCAGTGTGACCTTTGGTCCATGGATCTGCCGAAACTGCATAGATTGCTTCTCTGGGCATATTTTATCCTTTGTTAATACAAGGGTATCGAAGCCAAGCCTTATTACTTGTTAAAGTTACTTTCCTGCTACGAGCGTCTCATTACTACCCCCGTATTTTTGGACATTTTGATTTACAGCCCTGGCATGTCATACCATTCACAACACAGTATTGACTCAATAGGGCTTCCTCATACAGCCTCGGATTATTTTTTAAATCCTCTAAAGACGTCGGAGTATCATCCGATTCTGAGCCCCGCCTTAGAAATCTATAACCATCATTTTCAACATGGTGTATAAGCTTTCCATTTTTGACATAGACCCAACGCTCTGTAGCCATATTTAATCCTTGATAAAATGATCCGCAATAGCTTCCGAATGCCAGGCCCTATCGGCACTTCCCTTATAAGTCTTGGGGCATGCTTCAATATTATGCTTCCCTGACCCACAGTAAGTACAGTGCATGTGTTGCCTATTTATAACTCCCTGCCATGTTTCCGAACAATTTGTTATCGTATGAAAATTACTCCCGCAATATGTACAACGCATAATTTTTTAATCTGATTCCGCTAAAATTCTGAATCTACCTTTCTTTTCTGGAAATGATTTATTTATTAAAAAATTTGTCGTATAAGTGTAACAACAACCCAACCAACCACAACAACTATTACTATGGCCAAAATTGCTCCTGGCCAAGTGGATGCCATCTGAGCTAATTCGTGCATTTAGCGCCCCCTTCCGGAAAATCTGAAACAATGAAATTATCAAACTCTGAAACTATTTTACTATGACCACAGTCGGACAAAGCATCCATCAAATCACCCAAAGCATCATTTGGTAATTTTGGAATTTCTTCCAAAAGAATAGACAATGCCTCTTTCCTTGTTATTCTCTGTGTCGATTTAATGCCCATTAATCCTCCCAATCATCATCGTCATCATTATGATCGCCCCGCGGAGCAAAGTCTCCAATATGAACAATTCTCTTCCGCTGAGCTTCCCGTACAACCGTCACAAGGCTCTTCAAATCGAACTTCCGATCGTCCCCAGCCAGGCACAGTCCCGCGGAGATAACCATCCTACGGGGATCCTTGGTGATTCTACTGGTGAATTGCTGACCATCCACAGTATAGGTGACTGCAAAGTGATCACTCTTCTCCTCAAAATTCTTGAACTTTCCCCCGGCGAACTCCACATCCTGCTGAATCGTACTCTTCTTCTGTTCCTCGACCAACTTCTTATCAAAAGTCAACCGAAGGGCATAGGCCTGCTTCTCTTCCAGGGTAAGGCCAGTAAATTTTAATTTCCCGGGAATCATCACCTTACTCATACAGTCCCGGAGATAGTCACCCTTTGCCGGATCATTCCCGGAATCCATACGTTCATACCACAAATTAGCTCCATCAAACCTGGCAATAATCCTATCAAAATCCATTGGAGCATCATCACAAAGATAGATTGGCATCAGATTCCCAATACCAAGGCCATAGTTATTAGCCTTGTCCGGAATCCCCATGTACAGACCCTGCTGCTTCATCACCAGAACCACCCTGACCTTTCCAAGACGCTTCTGGCACTTCTCAATTTCTTCCATCTCGGCCGGGCCTACAATCATTGCCCTCTTGGTATCGATCGGCTTGAACTCAAACCAACCCTCTTTCTTCTGAGGAATGGAAAAAGTGTAAACGAGCCTTTCCACCTGGGTGGCCACAACGGTATTATTGTAGACCGGAGAAACAAAAGTCCTCTCGGTTAAAGAGGACTCCTGTGCTCCCATCTTATTAATCAAATCAAGAACATCTCGACTCATTAGGTTACCCGTTCCATTACAGTATCTTCAGGTGGTTCACCATACTGTTTACGGCACTCCTCGACCCATTTATGAGCAGCCACAAGAGGAGTCTCTGACTCACCAGAATTATTCCAGCGAGGATCAGTAGAACTATGAACCGCCCAAGTATCCATAAGACCTTTCAAAGAAACAAGTAGGCTGGGGAAGGGTGGTCTCTCACATTTGTCTCCGCTCCGAGTTTGCCCCGTAGCATCCTGATCCACCGACACAGTTGTTCCACTCCTGACTTGCAAGCCGAAGGAGTGGCTGTTCGATAACCAGGACACAAGCTTCACCGACTCCCACCTAACGCTGCTCATCCCCACACCGCCCTAGAAACGGTGTTCGCTACTTGCTTAAAGACGAAATGTCTTCCTCTTCGGAAGAGGAACATCCATAATCTCCATGACCAGGTCCAACTTCGACTTCCTGGACAACACGGTCACAAGACCGGGAAGACTGTAATTATCCGACGACTTCGGAGTGAAAAGGTCGTACGAAATACCCGCGGCCTTCAAACCCCGACTGAACGTCGTATCAGGTGCCCCAACATGAATGATAACAACGTGCGGCTTCACATTGAATGCAGCACAGTATTCCGGGTACACAGTCGTGAAGAAGGGATTTGCATTCTCCCCCTCATCGGTCACGACAACGATCTGCTCAACCACCATCTTCTTGGCATGGAGGTAACGCAAAGCACAACCCATGGAAGTGCTCCCACCCGGCCGAACCGGCTTGAAAGCCTTCTCCCAATCGGTCATCGTCTTGCCCTCGCTCTTGATCTCCATCGGAGAATCATCAAAGGCAACTACGAAAAGCTTCGCCGTAGTCACACCCGAGAGCATGGCAGAGACGTTCTTACCGACCTCAATGGTCTCGGCCTGCGACCCTGACCGGTCAATGAACACCGCCGTATCAACCTGGATGGTTCCAGTCTTCTGAATAAGCACATCCGAAACACTATCCATCTTTGCGGCAATGCCCTCATCCTTGATCCGGCCGGTGTTGACCGCAGTCTTGGCCTTCAAAGAGCTGACATGAGTAGACTTCTTGGCCTTCTCAAGCTTGGCCTCAATCATCTTCTTCGTGTCAGGGTTCTCAAAGGCACCCTGGTCCTGCAAAGAAGCCATATTGTTAATAACTTCCTGCGGTGACATAGCATCGATCAAAGCCACCAGAACCGACGGCGTGATCTTATCGACAAGACCCACGGCAATCGTGTACGGGATCTTGTTCTCAACGATCAACTTCGCGGCCGCCTGCGGCGTCTTGGCGTCGGAGATCTCCTTCAGGACATTGAGCTTACTGTCCTTCGGGTATTCCTTCTCGAACAGAACCTTCTGAGCCCGCTCCGAATGCTTGAACCCGTGCTTACCCTTGGCAAAATAAAGATTCTTCAGTGCCTTCGGGTTCTTCAGGGCAACAGTATCAAACCGTGCCGGATCTTCCTCGAGCCAAGCCAGGTAATTCTCGATCTCAGTCTTCAAGGACGTTGGAAGGGACTTCTTGAGCCCGACCTCCAGTTCCTTAATAAGAACCTCATCGTGCATCTTCTTCCCAACCTTGACCTTCTTTCCGGTCTTCTCCCGGATCTTGACGGTCTTACCCTTGATGAAGCTGACAATCTTTTCCTTCATGAACGTAGCATGCTCACGAAAAAGGGCAAGGCCTACTTCCCGGTTATCCACATACGAATCGGTCATAAGCATGGCCGAGAAAAGCTCATTTGCATCCCTCAGCTGATCACCCTGCTTACGGTACCAGGCCGCAAAATGGGCATAGAAGAGAGGATCTTTTTGCCGGCATTCCTCATGGATCTTCTGAGCCGCCAAGGTATCCCGATGGGGACAGGCCATCAAAGAGTTGAAAAGTTGCAACCGAATGTCATTCTCGGTGCCGGCCGGCGCAGGAGCAGCCCGGGTCCTTGCAGTAGCAGTGGTCATTTTGACTCCCTTCTTATTCAGATTTATTTAAAAAAATTTTCTTGCGTGCCACACAATGTAAATCACAGCCAAACACATAAAGGGCATAACAACGAGTCTGGTTCCCCAGAGCATTATTCGTAGTCCTGACGTAATCAAATCAACAGCAAGATAACCGAAGGCACCCAGAATCACCAAACAACTTAAAACCCAAAGAACCTTTTGCCCATAGTTTGGCTTTGACATTTTACTCACCGGCCTGTTTCAGCAACGCCAGTCGAAGTTCATGCCGGACGGGCCTGGGAGTCTTATGCCATTTTTCAATCAATGCCCGTTTATTCTTTTTTCCATCTCCTGAAGCAATGAACTTGTTAATCGCCTTTGTGACTGTCTTACGCATGGTTTCCTCCAAAGCCGGAATTGGGACGCACGGTGACGTTCCCATTAGGGTTCAATTCAACGAAATGATCCGCAAACTCACCAAGGCCAACATCGTAATGCTGTGCCAGGGCGGTCTTCACCTGGTCAGAGGTCAGGGTCGCGGTTGAGGGCACCGTACCTTCAGGAATACCGATATTGGCAAAGCGATCCTGAGGGAAAACCTGATCAAAAGTCAAGTCTTCATTCCGGCCATTATACACGACATGGACGTTGGGCATAATTTTTCCTTTCGATGTGAGGTTGATATAGCATTATACTGTCGATTTGATTATTTCTTAAAGTAAAATTTTTATATAAATAAAAAAGCCGGATAATCTTTGGGACCTACATCCCTAAAATTACCCGGCTTTATGGAGAAAATTTTAGGATGTGTGTGGTTAGTAAAGTCCCCTCGGATTACTATCACATACTTGGCGCTGTAATTTTGTTTCAAACTTTATCATAATTTTCTCAATTTTTCTCAATCTAAGCATAAAAAAACCGTTCAAGTTTTGAGTGCTCTTACCGGGCGACTGGCCCGGCATTTCCCGGCGCTATAGGCCGGAAGGATGGAATTAACCATGTAAGCACTTAAGGTAAGAACGGTCTTTATATTTAAGGGGCATCTCCGCAGGACCAACCCTTTTGGCACTACCCCTCATCGTCAAATATTTAAAGGATCGTAACAAGCGAGTCGTCATTGCAAATTATTAAGGCTCGCGCTCTACCAACTGAGCTAATCCCCCGATAAAAGTGCGGGGGACACACGATTCGAACGTGCGACATCAAGCTCCGGTATAATGTATGCCCTAACAGTGAGCTTGTTATGATCCAAATTTTCAAAGAATAAGAATCGAAGCGAGTCGTCGATGCAAAGACCTACTCTTTCGAATAGGCGAGTTGGAATTGAACCAACAACCTTCAGATTAATAGTCTGACGCTCTAACCAATTGAGCTATAATGTATGCCCCAACAGTGAGCTTCGATTCTATTTCAATTCACAGGAACTTTCATTCCTGACAATTTTTATAAAAAAGACTGTCCAAGTTATAGTCGCTCATGTAACCCGGCTATACGGCCAGGTATCGTTTTGTTTTGGACAAACAATGATTGTAAGCCCCTAAAGTAAAGACAGCCTTTTATTTCAAAGAATAAATGTGATTCGAAGCAAGTCATTGATGCAAGTTTTGGACGCTTTCATCGGAATTGAACCGACAACAAACACCTTGGAAAGGTATTGCTCTACCATTGAGCTAAAAAGCAAATGTATGCCCCAAAAGTAAGCTTCGAACCACAAGATTTTCAAAGAGTTTTACTACCAGCATCTAAAGATAATACTATTTCAAATAAAAGTCAATAGTTATTTTTTATATCCTCTATCCGAATACCATTTCCCCTATGAAATCAACTTTCTTCAAGTATCCGAAACCGACCTATTTTATCAGTTTCAGACTCTGGTTCTGGCTCTTTAAAGGTATCAAATTCTTTGATAACATACCCAGCACGTCTCAGGCATCTGCCCATGAAATGAAAACCAACATTAGTACCCAGCCACTGAATTATTGTAGCAATGATTCTCTGTTCTCTTTCTGTCAAAACATAAACGCATGCTTCATTACTTTTTCCAAATGATGGACACCAATTTTGATTGGGACCATCAAACATCAATGCCTTCTCCTGTCGAATTATCATAAGAATCTGAGCTATACCAGCAAGGCCACCAGGAAATTTTTATTCCATTCCTCCATAAAAATCTTTTCCAAATTGATTTGGTCACAAGCGGTCTTATCATCTACCGCCCGAGTCCAATCAACCCCAACATTCCTGAGAAGAATATCTTTAGGTTTCATAAATTATTTCTCTTCACCATTTCCTCAGGTACTCCCAACCAGGCAGCAAAAAGCTTATCATCGTTCAAAACAGTGCCACAGAAATAATCCATTTCTCTCTCCCGAGCATCAAAACATTTCTGGGAACATACCAGATCGCCATCATTATTCGTCCAAATAAAACCAGTATCCCATTCAACATCAACTTCTTTTTTACAATGTTCACACTTACTCATGAGATCCCTCATCTTTCAGTAATTCAAACCTACTCTGAAACTTTAGAAAGTATTAGGGACCTGTACAGAGACCCTTCCATGTTCATGGTTTTCTCCAATTTTTTATTACTTTCCAAATTCTATCCACCCAGTAGCAATGATAGTACCCAAAGACTTCTTGATTAGGGTGGTTATTTAGGTCTAAACTAATACCTCTATCAATAAACACACTGGCTACCAAATGAATGCATTCGTGATCTAAATCAGATAAATATATTCTACTAAAAGTTAGTATATATCTTTTTACTCCTTTTTCAATCTCTGTTGTAATAAAAGCCGCTGCATCAGAATCTTTCAAATCTTTTAGCTTAACTAAAACTTCTGTTCTGAATACTGGCTCTTGAAACAACTTGGACTTTTTCTTCAAGACCTCTATTTTTCCTTTTTTACTCATAAGAGCCCTCACCTTTAAGTAACTCAAATCTACTCTGAAACTTGATATCAGAATTATCAACGGGTGGGGGTAGAGGAACTGTATCCTCAAATATTAGATTTTTTAATCTTTTAATTTTTTCTAATTTCCTTTTATTTTCATTTAAATCTGCCTTTAATTGATCCGCAATTTGAATAGCCAGATCTATTTGATTTTGGTTCTCTTCAGGATTAGAAAGTATTCTATGTAAACAACTTTGATGGAAATGATGATGTAAAATAAAATCATAACCTGGTTGTGATACAGTTGTCAAACCCGTCATACCCTTACAGAAACAACATTTCTTTTTTAGAAAATTAAACATTATTTTGTGAACCCTGTAATAATTGAATTTCCTGAAGAATCAATAACTATTTCCTGGGAAATCACAGGCATGGTGGCTTGTGCCCACCCATCATCAGATAAAAAAATGACCTCCTGATTACTCGAGCCTTTCCATTGATTCTTGCAAATAAGATCCCGATCAAAAGGCCCTACACACAGAATATCCAGAACGTCCGCAATCTTCGTATATTTTTTCTCAAGAATCTGTTTAAGAGTATATCCAGTCGTCAGGAAAATAGAAGTAAAACCGAAAAGCTTCATACACAACTCATAGACAGAATCAAATTGATCCAGAGGCTCACCACCAGTAATCGTTATACCATGTAGAGGTGGAGGCAAATCCTTAATTTGCTTGATCAGATCATCTATAAGGACTTCCTGACCGCCTGCGGGATCCCAGGTGGCCACATTGGTACACCCGGGGCAATGAATACTGCACCCCTGTACCCATAGGGTAAAACGAATCCCAGGCCCATTGGCTCGAGAAGATGGTAGGATATAATTAATTCGAAGTTTTGAAGACATAGACTTTCAGGCCTTTTGCTTTGGCTATATCTATCATGTGCTTTGTCCCCTTACTTACCGAATCCCATAAGGCGATTAAAACCTCGCCGTACTCGGCCATATCCACATTCCTCTTATAGCCTGCTGCCCGTCCAAAAGTATCCCACTTAGCCGGAAAGCGTTTTACAGGGATACCCCTCTGTTGTGCCCACTCTTCCCCGAGGGTATCAACACCGCGGGCGGTACCACTGACAACCTCGGTTATAGTGATCCCGGATTCCTCAATGGCCTTTTCAATAAGAGATAAGGACGTGATCCCACGGGAGCCGGCAATAATAGTCTTCAATCTTTTTCCACTAATTCTTTCTCAAGAAGAAGTTTCGCCAACTTCTTAGAACATTCTAAGGAAATATAATGGGTATCAGCATGAATTTCTACCTTCTCCCCACTCTTCTCTATCTCCGAGGTGATCCGCTCTAAATGTTCTGCCACAGAAGTCATCTGCTCCTTATGAGCCTTAAGTGCTGCTATAGGGTCTTTGAGCTTGTTCAAATGCTCGGCCATATCATCGCCCTGTTTAAAATAACCCAAACCCAATCGAACAACCATAAGGTCTCTCCTTGACTTGAAGTGAAAGTCTTTTAGTATTATACTGTCAGAATGGGAAATAATTCAGGAGTAAATAAAAAAGCCCCCGGGGATTAACCCGAGGGCCTTCTAAACTACCTTGCGGCAGTTAACTTAGCGGCTGATCACCACGCGGCAGAGACCGAGCGGGTTGTGACACCCGATACCAAGGTTCTCAAAACATGAAAAACCAATGGTACGATTCTTCGGATCATCCGCTGACAGTACTGTAAGTTCCGTTCTGACCGGAATACGGCCAAAGAACTCAGGTTCTGTGCAAACGTAGATGTACCCAACAGGCACCCTACGTGAAACGATGATCTGGGCACCCCAAACGGTGGCCATCAAACCGGTCTTCAACAGGGTTGCTTGGCTCTCGATGTCGAGAACGTCGCGGCCCCATTTACGGATGTCGCTGTAGTCGAGAGCATTGGCAAATACGCGTGCAACGCGTAGATCCTGGCGCTCGATGCGAGCAAAGGCATCTGCAAGGTCTGAAGGTGTAAGCGGGGCAGTTGCCGGCACGTCAGCATTGGTCGCGCCAATGTTGTCGAAGCCACTGGTGGCTACTGCATCCAGAACATCAAACACACGTGTGTCTTCTTCGGCCTGGATCTGCGCCTTCGCCAGATCTTGAGCACGTTCGATCAAATCGAACCGACGCTCTTTGATCTGAGTCAGCGGGATCTCAGGATTCGAGGAGATCTCGAAAAGCGGGAATATAACACGGCGAGGTTTCGTGATGGCCAGAATGTTCTGACCTTCTTCGCCGACGACGTACGCACTGACGTTCGGGTCTTTGTCATAGATAGGAAGTGCTCCGTCCGGGAGCTGCTCGACCAAGAAGGTCTTGCGGCCAACGGAGGTGTAATCCCTACGAAGACGCAGAGGCTGAACCATCGATGCGGCCAACTTAGCACGACCAGAGGCGGTCTTAAGATAATCGCCTATGATCTGCTGTTTCAGTTCGTTGCTAATTACTTCAGGCATTAAGACTCACCTCCTTAGATTTTAAGCTGGACGGTCATATACGGATCCGTCGATGTGGGTTTCTGGAGAAGGATACCGACACACGTCGAATATCCCGTAGTGACAGACGAAGCATCATTCAGATAGGTCCCATTAATGAGCAGACCATTTCTGCTTGAATACATCTTATCACCCGCGGTGTACGTAATTGTAGCGCCGCCCCAGCCTACGATCTCATAGATGTCAGTACGAATGACCGTACCGGTTCCATGAGCGTAGACGACTTTGTTCGATGCAACTGCTGAACTGGACTCGAACGGATTTCCCAGAGCATTGTTGACTGCGATACCAACTGCCATATCAAAAGCAGCTGTATTGTCACCAGCGCACGGACCAATCTGTCCATCTCCCGCAACTGCCACAACGCTTCCAGCCAAAATCCCTTTCGGGGTATTGGCATTCAGCCTCGTGTTAGCAACTTTCTCGGCATTACCTACTCTGTTATCCTGCGTCAAACCTGCAGTCGTAATAGCACCAAGGGTGTTATACGTCTGCCGATACAGAACTTCCAGATGGGTATCCGGTGAAGGGTTACTGTAACTCGCCATTTAGCTCACCTCCCAAACATGGTGTTGAATGAAACGGCTGATCTGGGAGCATCCCATAAAGGGGACTCCCAGTCAGATTTTTTATTAGCGATTCTTACCAAATACTGACGAAATATCCGGAGGAGTTTCCC
>Ga0315289_10009151_pt1 | contig 14275 bp, 18 predicted proteins | sample YL17G11_40_MG_FD_203452 | JGI IMG/M metagenome (GOLD analysis project Ga0315289, IMG submission 203452) | Sediment microbial communities from Yellowstone Lake, YNP, Wyoming, USA - YL17G11_40 | ecosystem: Environmental > Aquatic > Freshwater > Lake > Sediment | place: USA: Wyoming | collected...
CGGCAAGGGCCTTGCGATTATCTCGACCTCCAAGGGCATGGTTACGGATAAGGAGTGCCGCGAGTTAGGCCTGGGTGGGGAGATAATAGGTTATATTTGGTAAGTAAGTGAGGGCTCATCAATGTCCAGAATAGGAAAAAAACCAGTAGCAATACCAAGCGGTGTCAAGGTCGAGGTAAAAGAAGGCGCTGTCCTGGTAGAAGGCCCTAAGGGCAAGCTTTCCAGGGCGCTCGCCGGCCGCATCAGCATCGAAGTAAAAGATAATCAGGTCCTTGTGAACCGTTCGGGCGATTCTAAACAGGATAAATCCATGCATGGCCTTTACCGTGCCCTGATAAACAATATGGTCAAGGGCGTGACCGAAGGTTATGTGAAAGAACTGGAGATCATTGGAACCGGTTATAAGGCGGCAATGCAGGGCAATACCCTGAATATGCGGTTAGGATATTCACATCCGGTGAATTTTCCAGTACCCGATGGGATTAAAATAGAGTGTCCCAAGCCTACGCAGGTCGTGGTCAGGGGCATTGATAAGGAAAAGGTCGGAAAAGTGGCAACTGAGATCCGGATGGTATGTCCGCCTGAGCCATATAAAGGTAAGGGGATACGCTTCCAGGGTGAATATATCAAGAAGAAAGTCGGCAAGGCCCAGGCAACAACTAAATAAAGTCTTAAGGAAGGTAAGAATAAAGTGAACAAGAAAGAGCGGTCAAGACAGAAGAGGCACAAAAGGATCAAGCTGAAGATGTGGGGCACCTCAATGAAACCACGCCTTGTCGTCAAGCGCAGTTTATATAATCTCGCAGCCCAGGCCATCGACGATAGCGCTAATAAAACGTTATTTTCGCTCTCGACTATGGATAAAGATGTGAAAGCGAAATTTCCTTCTGGCGGAAATATCAAGGCAGCGGAATTCTTCGGACAGCTCTTCGCGCAGAAGGCAAAGGAAAAAGGGTTTACTAAGATCATTTTTGACCGCGCAGGTTATTTATATCACGGTAGAGTAAAGGCTTTTGCAGATGCTCTGCGAAAGGGAGGATTGGAGTTTTAAATTATGCGTGAACTTAACATTGAACAGCAGCCGGAATTAATCGAAAAGATAATCACTATTAACCGCGTATGCAAAGTGACTAAGGGTGGGAAGAAGATGCATTTTAGCGCCCTGGTGGTTGTGGGTGACAAAAAAGGTAAGGTGGGCTTTGCCCAGGAAAAGGCAAATGAAGTCGCTGATGCCATCCGCAAAGCTTTGACAAAAGCCAAAAAAAGCCTCTTTAAGGTCCCCCTCGAAGGTTCAAGCATACCCCACGAGATCATCGGGCATTACGGAGCGGCAAAGGTATTGTTGAAGCCCGCGTCTGAAGGGACCGGAGTCATCGCCGCGGGCCCTGTGCGCGCGATCTGCGAAGCCGCAGGGATAAAGGATATCCTCACCAAATGCCTTAAATCCAACAATCCGATAAACGTCATCAAGGCGACAGTAGAAGGATTAAAGGACTTAAAAATATAAGTCAACCTTGCGATAACAGGGATAATTTAAAATGGCAGAGAAGATCGTAAAACACAAAAAAAGTTTGGCAAAAGAAAGTCCTAAGGAAGCTCTAAAAGAAGCGCCCAAGCCTGATACTAAGGCGAAAAGGGCAGTGAGGCCTAGAAAGAAGGTTGAGGCCAAGGAAGTGCGTTTCGGTTTGCATAATCTCAAAGCCCCTGCCGGGGCGCATAAAAAAAGGAAGTATCTCGGTAGAGGCCCAAGCTCAGGGCACGGTAAAACTTCCACCCGCGGAAGCAAAGGCCAGACCTCGCGCGCAGGAAGGCATTTTTATTTAGGTTTTGAGGGCGGCCAGTCGCCGTTAATCCGCAGATTCCCTAAGCGCGGGTTTACCAGTATTTTCAAAAAAGAATATCAGATCATCAATCTAAGGGACTTAAACAGAGTCAAGGAAACAATGATCGGGCCGGAATTACTGGAAGAAAAAGGCCTGATCAAAGATAGAAGCAAATTAATCAAAGTCTTAGGTGATGGCGAGATTAAAGCTGCTGTTACGGTAAAGGCGCATGCTTTTTCAAAGCAGGCTGCTGAAAAAATAAAGAAAGCCGGCGGTAGCGTGGAGACGATCGATGCCCTCGCTCGTTGATTTTAGCCCTTTAGTAAACGCTTTTAAAATACCGGATTTAAAGAAAAGGCTCCTTATTACGGGAGCCCTTCTTGCGGTTTACCGCATAGGCTGTTATGTCCCCACGCCCGGTATTGACGGAAGCGAGTTAGCCCGGCTCTTTAAACAGGTCAGCGAAACCCAGGGTGGGGCGTTGGTCGGAATCATGAACATGTTTTCCGGAGGCGCCATGGAGCGCCTGACTATTTTTGCCCTGGGTATCATGCCGTATATTTCTTCCTCGATTATCATGCAGCTTCTTACAGCGGTAATCCCGGCTTTTGAGAAGCTGGCCAAGGAAGGCCGCGCAGGATACGAGAAGATGAATCAGTACACCCGTTACGGCACCGTTGGGCTTTCTATTATTCAGTCTTATTTCATTGCTCTTTGGCTTGAGCATTTTCAAGGGTTTAAGATCGTCATGAATCCGGGATTGGGATTCAGGCTGATAACCGTATTGACGCTGACTACCGGGACGATCTTTATCATGTGGCTGGGTGAGCAGATACAGGAGAAGGGGATCGGAAACGGGATCTCGCTGGTCATTACCGCAGGTATCATTTCCAGGATCCCGACAGCCATCAATCAGCTGTATCATATGATCTTTCCGCTCTCCCGGCGGACAATCCAGCCGTTTACCCTGGTCATCATGGCAGCGCTTCTTATGATCGTAGTATTCTCCGTCATCATGATCACCCAGGCGGTGCGCAAGATCCCGGTGCAGTACGCGCGCAGGATCGTCGGCAGGAAGATTTACGGCGGGGCAAGCACATATATCCCCTTAAAGGTCGACCAGTCAGGTGTGATCGCGATCATCTTTGCCCAGTCGATCATCCTTTTTCCGGCAACAATCTCTTCATTCATCCCGAACCCGGGATTCCAGAAGCTGGCGGAGAGTCTTGTGCGCGGGCATGTCCTTTATACGCTGATTTATGCGGCCCTGATCATGTTCTTCTGTTATTTTTATACCGCGATAGTATTCAGGCCCGATGACCTGGCTGATGACATGAAGAAGCACGGCGGTTTTATTCCGGGTATCCGTCCCGGTGTGCCTACCGCAGAGTTTTTGGATTTTATCATGACCAGGATCACCTTGTTTGGCGCGATATTTATCGCCATTATCGCCATCCTGCCGGATGGCATCATGGCGGGGCTGAAAATCCCTTATCTGGTGGCTTCTTTCTTCGGAGGCACGGGTATCCTGATCATTGTCGGCGTAATGCTAGACACCTTGAAACAAATCGAATCCCACCTTCTGACGCACCATTATGAAGGTTTCATTAAATCGGGCATCAGAGGGAGAAGATAATGAGAATAATTTTATTCGGCCCTCCGGGTGCGGGCAAGGGGACGCAGGCAAAGGTGTTGACTGAAAGGGTGCGCCTGCCGCATGTTTCCACGGGTGACCTGTTACGGGAAAATGTAAAGGGCTCAACGCCGCTAGGAAGACAGGCAAAGGATTTTATGGATAAAGGCCTGCTTGTCCCAGATGAGCTCGTCGCCAATATGCTGCAGGAGCGGTTTTCCCGGCCCGATGTAAAGAGCGGCTTTATACTTGACGGTTATCCGCGCAATATCTCCCAGGCAAAGACCCTGGACGATATGCTTGCTAAGAAAAGGATGGATATTGATTTCGTGGTTTATCTTGACGCAAGCGACGCGATCATCATACAGCGGCTTTCTGGAAGATTGGTCTGCAGCTCCTGCGGCGGGAATTTTCACGTGACGAATATGCCGCCCAAAGTCGCAGGCATCTGCGATAACTGCGGCGGCAGCCTGTATCAGAGGAGCGACGATAAAGAAGAGACTGTCAGGAAGCGCCTGGAGGTCTATAAGAAAGAGGTCGCTCCTTTAATAGAGTATTACCAGAAGCAGAAAAAATTATACCGGCTCTCCGGAGATGAAAAACCGGAGATCGTTCTTGATAAAGTCGTTAGAATAGCCAACAAGTATAATGATTCCATTAAAGTCTGAGGATGAGCTTAGAATGCTTAAGATCTCAGGCGGGATATTGGCTGGTGTTCTAAAAAAGCTGCAGCAGGCGATCCGGCCCGGGATAACCACGGCTGAACTTGACGCATTGGCTGAGGAGCTAGTGCTTAAGGAAAAAGCGCACGCGGCTTTTAAGGGCTATAAGGGTTTCCCCGCCACGCTATGCACGTCCATTAATGAAGAAATAGTGCATGGCATTCCGGGTGAGAGAATACTTGAGGAAGGCGATATCATCAGTATTGACCTGGGTGTGAACTATCAGGGCTATTTTACTGATGCCGCAGTCACCCTGCCAGTCGGAACCATTGAAACGCAAAAGAAAAAGTTGGTCGAGGTGGCAAAGAAATCCCTGGCCGAGGGGATAAAGCAGGCAAGGGTCGGTAAGCACCTTTTTGATATTTCCTACAGCATCCAGAACTACGTGGAAAATAATGGCTTTTCCGTAGTCAGGCAGTTTGTGGGACACGGAATAGGCCGCTCTTTGCACGAAGAACCGGAGATACCGAATTTTGGCAGGCCCAATGGCGGCCCGGTTTTAAAGAGCGGGATGGTCTTTGCGATCGAGCCTATGGTCAACATGGGTACCTGGGAATCCGAGATCCTGGATAACGGCTGGACCGCGGTGACCAGGGACAGGCTTCCTTCGGCCCATTTTGAGCATACGATAGCGATAACCGAGATGGGGCCTAAGATACTGACGAAATAATCATGAGCAAAGAAGAACTTATCGAGACCGAAGGTAAAATAATCGAGGCGCTCCCTAACGCGATGTTCAAGGTCGAGCTTGAAAACGGGCATGTGGTGCTTGCCCATGTCTCAGGTAAGATGCGTATGAATTTTATCAGGATACTGCCCGGCGATAAGGTAAAACTCGAACTTTCTCCCTATGACCTGACGCGGGGAAGGATAACCTTTAGGGTAAAATAAAAGGTGAAGAGAAAATGAAAGTAAAAGCATCGATTAAAAAAATCTGCGATAAATGCAAGATCATTAAGCGCGAAGGAGTAATCCGGGTGATCTGCACTAATCCTAAGCATAAGCAGAGGCAAGGGTGATATGTGACCCCTCGCCTAATCATTCCAAAATTCTCTTCGTCCCCTTCGGGGACTTTGATAATTTTGGAATAGGCTTCGGGGTAATTTCCGATATGAAAGAGAGGGAAATTAAATGCCAAGAATTTTAGGTGTAGACATACCTAAGGAAAAAAGGTCTGAGATCGCTCTTACCTATTTATATGGGGTAGGAAGAGTGCTGTCCAATAAGATCCTTAAAGAAGCGCAGATCGATCCGAACAAACGCGCTAAGGATTTATCCGATGCCGAGATCTCAAGTATCGTCGGTGTTATACAGAAGACGGGACTTAGGATCGAAGGTGATTTGCGCCGTGATATCTCCCAGAACATCAAAAGGCTCATGGATATCGGTTCCTGGAGGGGGATGCGGCATAAAAAGGGGCTTCCTGTAAGAGGCCAGCGCACACGCACTAATGCCAGGACCCGCAAAGGCCCGCGCAGGGGCGGAGCAATGGTCACCAAGAAAGAAGCGGCACCCGTAAAGGCTGCACCCAGGCCTCCCGCAGGAAAATAACTAACTTAAACACCTGGCCTTAAAGGATAGGCCAGTGTTCCGTCCAGAAAGGACGCACCCGCTTATCCTATAAAGCGGGGTGCAGCTTTCTGCGGAAGGAGATAGTATGGCAACAAAAGAAAAAGCTAAGAAAAAGAAGATAGCAAAGGGTATAACTTCGGGAATAGCGCATATCCAGGCAAGTTTTAATAACACGATCATCACCATAACCGATAAGCAGGGCAATGTTTTAGTCTGGTCTGCTCCCGGAGTGGTGGGCTACAGCGGCTCAAAGAAGTCGACACCCTTCGCAGCCCAGATTGCCGCAACGGATGCGGCGCGCAAAGCCAAGGAGATCGGCATCAAGGAAGTCGATGTGTATGTCAAAGGCCCGGGTTTCGGCCGCGAATCCGCGATCAGGGCCCTGCAGGCTTCCGGGCTTACTATAACTACAATCAGGGATGTGACTCCTATTCCTCATAACGGTTGCCGTCCTAAGAAGAAAAGGAGAGTGTAATTTATGGGTCGATATATTGATGCAGTTTGCAGGTTGTGCCGCCGTCAGGGAGAAAAGCTTTTTCTTAAAGGTACAAGATGTTTCACTGAAAAATGCGCAGCTACAAAGCGCGCTTACCCGCCTGGCCAGCACGGCCAGGGGAGGAGAAGGTCAAAGCCTTCTAACTACGGCGTGCAGTTACGCGAGAAGCAGAAAGTAAAAAGGATCTACGGGGTCTTGGAGAAGCAGTTCCGTAAGTATTTCCATATTGCCTCCAAAACCAAAGGTGTCACCGGAAAGGTGCTTCTGCAGCTTTTGGAAAGAAGGCTGGATAATACGGTTTTCCGCATGGGCCTGGCAATTTCCCGCGCCCAGGCGCGGCAGATCGTGCGCCATAATTTTATTACCGTCAATGCTAGACGCGTGAATATCCCGTCTTTTCTTGTAGATAAGGATGATATTGTCCAGATAAAGGCAAAGGAAAAAGCGCTGAATAAGATCAAGGAAAACCTGGAGATATCTAAGGATAGGACTGTCCCTGCCTGGCTTGAATTTGATAAGGGCCAGATGGCAGCGAAAATCCTGCGGCTTCCGGAGAAGGAAGATGTCCAGCATCCGATCCAGGAGCAGCTGATCGTCGAGTTGTATTCGAAGTAAAATAGTAGTTTTTAAATATAATAGGGGGGTAAGATGGGAATAAAATGGCGTGATTTTCAACTACCAAAAAGGCTAGAGTGCGATGAGTCTACCTATACCAATATCTATGGTAAATTCACCGCCGCTCCTTTTGAAAGGGGCTATGGCGTAACTTTGGGCAATTCCCTGCGCAGAGTCTTGCTTTCTTCTATTGAAGGCAGCGCCGTGACTTCTGTGAAGATCCAGGGCGTGCAACATGAGTTTTCTACGGTCCCCGGAGTTCTGGAAGATATCCCGGAGATCATCCTGAACATCAAGACCCTGGTCCTTAATTCGCATTCGAAGATCCCCAAGACTATCTCTATCAAAGCCGATGAAAAGGGTGAAGTAAGGGCAAAGGATATCGAGGTCGACGAGACCATCGAGATCATCAATCCGGACCTGCACATCGCAACGCTTACCAAGGATACCAAGTTCAATGTCGAGATGGAAGTATCCCGCGGCCGCGGTTATGTTTCCGCGGAGCTCAATAAGAGAGAAGATAAGGTGATCGGAGCGATACCGGTTGATTCCATCTTTACGCCGGTCAAAAAGGTCAATTTTTCCGTAGAGAATACGCGCGTCGGCCAGAGGACCGACTACGATAAATTGATACTTGAAATATGGACAAACGGGTCGATCACTCCCAAAGACGCGCTTTTGTATGCTTCCAACATCTTGCAAAGGCATTTAGATATCTTTGTCAATTTCGGCCAGCTACCCGAAGAGATCGCCGAGGAAGAGCCGGAGATGACCAAGGAAGAGACGGCCCTGTATGAGAAGCTCAGGCTTCCTATATCGGAGCTTGAATTATCGGTGAGAAGTTCAAACTGCCTGCGCGAAGCGGGGATCAAATCAATCGCGGATTTAGTGAAAAAGACCGAAGATGAAATGTTAAGCTTCAAGAATTTCGGAAAGAAATCCCTCACCGAGATCAAGGAGCTTTTGATGAGCATGGGTTTGACCTTGGGGATGCAGGTTGACCCCAAAAAATTAAAGAAGGCATAGAAAGATGAGGCATAAGAAAGCTCGTTTACAACTAAACCGTTTCACAAGCTACAGAAAAGCGACTGTCGCAAGCCTGGTGCGGAGTTTACTTACCTGCCAGAGCATAAGAACTACTTTGCACAGGGCCAAAGCTGCGCGGTCTCTGGCGGAAAAGCTTATATCGCAGGCAAAAGAGAATACCCTAGCCGCGCGAAGACGTGCTTTTAAGGTGCTTGGCGACCATAAGCTGGTCAGCCTGCTTTTTAAGGATATCGGCCCGCGTTTTACCAAGCGCCAGGGCGGTTACACCAGGATTATCAATCTGGGTACGCGCAGGGGCGATAGCGCTTCCATGGTCATCTGGGAACTTACCGAGATAAAGGCTAAGGAGGCCAGAAAACCCAGAAAAGCAAAAGAGGAAAAGATCGAAGAAGTACAGGGAGAAGCCGTTACCGAGACTCCCGTCGAGGAAAAGCACGAAAAGCCCAAGACGCAGACCGCGGTAAAGGAGCACCCTGTGGTTACGCAGAAGCCTACAAAGAAATTCTTTGGCGGCATCAAAAATATCTTCAAGAAGGAAAGAGATTCTTTATAAACGGCTGCATTTTAATCCCCTCCGCAAAATCCCCGGACTAGCCGCCGTAGGCGGCATGCCGGGAATAGGAACTTGCGGAATGTGGTTTTGCTTCGGGGAGGGAGCCTTTAGTCTAGCCGCCGTAGGCGGCATGGCCGAGGGGCTCCACTCAAACTTTCTGTGATGCCCAATATCGCAAGGATTGCTGATCGTTTAAAGAAAATAAATCCTTCCTCAACGCTCGCCATCACCTCAAAGGCTAAAAAACTGAAATCTGAAGGAAAGGATATCGTCAATTTCGGGGCAGGTGAGCCTGATTTTGATACGCCGGACTTCATCAAGCAGGCGGCGATCGAGGCGATTAATAGCGGTTTTACCAAATACACCCCCTCTACCGGCATACCTGAATTAAAAAAGCTCATCTCTGAGAAATTTAAAATTGACAATTCCTTACAGTATGATCCCGCTCAAATAGTTGTTTCCTGCGGAGCAAAGCACAGCATTTTTAACACCATGCTCACCCTGGTTAACCGCGGCGATGAAGTACTGATCCCGTCGCCGTACTGGGTAAGCTACCCTGAGATGGTGAATCTTTGCGAAGGGTCGCCGCGCTTCATCAAAACTTCCGCAACAAATAACTTTAAAATCAACCCCAAAGACCTGAAAAAAAGCATCACCTCCAAAACAAAACTTCTGATTTTAAACAGCCCCTCAAACCCCACAGGATGCGTGTATAATATCGACGAGATCAAAGAGATCGCAAAGATCTGTGTGGCAAAGAACATCTTCTGTATCAGCGATGAGATTTACGAGAAGATCATCTTTGACGGGCTTAAGCATGTATCTATCGGGAGCCTGGATAAAGATATTTACAACCTGACGGTTACGGTAAACGGCGTATCCAAGAGCCATTCTATGACCGGCTGGCGGATCGGATATCTAGGCGGCCCTGTTGATATCGTAAGCGCAATATCGAACCTTCAAGACCATTCCACATCGAACCCCACATCGATCTCACAAAAAGCAGCAACCGCAGCATTGGGCGCGCCTGATGATTTCTCCCATAAGTTATGCCAAGAATATCAGAATCGAAGGGATTACTGCGTTTCCAGGATAAAAAAAATGAAGAATTTCTCCTGTGTTGTCCCGCAAGGCGCATTTTACATATTCTGCGATATCTCAAAGACAAAGCTGGATTCTTCGGCCTTCGCCAACCGCTTGCTTGACGAGAAATTCGTCAGCCTGGTCCCGGGTAATGGTTTTGGCTGGGATGATTTCGTGCGCATCAGCTTTGCCACGGGCATGGAACAGATCGAAAAGGGTATGGACAGGATCGAGGAGTTCGTTAAAAATTTATAAGCCGTGGGAAAGACGATAGCCGAGAAAATATTAAGCAAGCACGCAGGCATTGACTTAAAGGCCGGAGATTTTGCCATATGTAAGGTCGATTTTACTTTTGGCCAGGACGGGACCTCATCCATCATCATCGATAGGATAAGAGAGCTGGGCGTCAAAAAATTAAATACCAGGTTTTGCATGGTCATCGACCACAGCGCTCCCTCTCCCAGCGAAGGGGTTTCGCGCGTGCATAAGAAGATGCGCGTATTTGCAGATGACTATAAAACGCATCTCTACGATATCGGATGCGGCGTCTGTCATCAGGTCATTCCTGAATCTGGCGAGGTCCTGCCCGGGGATCTGGTGCTGGGGGCAGATTCGCATACCTGTACCTATGGCGCTCTGGGCGTATTCTCAACCGGTGTCGGATCTACTGATCTGGCTATTACCCTGGCTACAGGGAAGAACTGGTTTAAGGTCCCGGAAACATTTAAAATAATCATAAAGGGGAGGATCCCCAAGGGAATATTTGCCAAAGATATCATCCTGCATGTCATTAATAGGATACGGGCGGATGGCGCAACATATAAGGCTGTGGAATTCAGCGGTCCGGTCATTAGCGGCCTGGATATGGACGGCCGTTTTACCATCTGCAATATGGTGGTAGAGATGGGCGCTAAGGCCGGGTTTATGCCTTATGATAGAAAGACAGCGGTGTGGCTCGCGGCGCGGATCGGGAAATCAAAAAAAATAAAACCGCAGGCTGCAGATTTCGACGCTGATTATGAGAAAATTTTTGAATATGATATCTCAAGGCTGCTGCCTCAGGTGGCAGTGCCGCATAATGTGGATAATGTCACGACAGCACAGGAATTAAAGGGTGTTAAGATAAACGAGGCATTTTTAGGCACCTGCACGAACGGGCGCATTAACGATCTTAAGGTTGCAGCCGGGATATTAAAGTCCAGAAAAGTTGCTTCGGGTGTCAAGTTTATTATCGCGCCCAGCTCAAGAACAGTGTATCTGGAAGCGTTAAATTCAGGTATAATAGGTACATTCATCAAGGCCGGAGGTGTCGTGGTCGCTCCCGGATGCGGCCCTTGTGTCGGGACGCATAACGGGGTCCCGGCTGACGGTGAAATCGTCATTTCAACCGCTAACAGGAATTTTAAGGGCAGGATGGGCAACCCTAATTCTTTTATATATCTGGCGTCACCGGCAACAGTTGCCGCTTCGGCGATCAAAGGGCACATCGCTGATCCGAGAGAGTATCTATAATATACACCCGGCCTAAAGCACCTTGGCATAAAGGATTGCCAAGTGCGTCCCTTCTGGGACGGATAGGTCGGTGTTGCGCTTTCTGCTACACCCCGACCTAAAGGATGGTCGGGTGTTCCGTTTTCTACGGAAGGAGGCACGCATGGAAATCAGAGAATTGCTTCTCCTGTGTATTGAAAAGGCCGCTTCTGACTTGCATGTTACAGATAATGAGCCTCCGATTTTAAGGATCGACGGAAAATTACACCGTACCAACTTTCCCGCCTTAAACAAGCAGGATTTAAAAAGGATGATTTACGGCGTCCTCACTGACCCGCAGAAGGAGATGTTTGAGCGCCAGCTGGAGCTGGATTTTTCTTTGGCACTTCCCGGCCTGGACAGGTTCCGCGTCAATGTCCACCTGCAAAGAGCGACCGTTGAGGCGGCATTCAGGCGGGTGCCCCTGGAGATCCCGACTATACAGGACCTGGGATTACCTGCGATTATCACCGATCTTGCCCGTAAGTCAAACGGCCTGGTGCTTATCACCGGCCCTACCGGCATGGGTAAGACCACGACGCTGGCTGCGATGGTCAACCTGATCAATCAGGAGCGTGAAGCTCTTATTATCTCCATCGAAGACCCCATCGAGTTTGTTTATACCAATAAGAAGAGCATCATCAAGCAAAGGGAAGTTTATTCTGACACGCATTCTTTTGCGCAGGCATTGCGGCATGCGCTCAGGCAGGACCCTAATGTCATTGTTGTCGGAGAAATGCGCGACCTGGAAACGATTTCAACAGCCTTGACTGCCGCCGAAACTGGGCATTTGGTTTTGGCGACATTGCACACTCCTGATGCCCCGCAGACCATCGAAAGGATCATTGATGTATTCCCTCCGTATCAGCAGCAGCAGGTGAAATTGCAGCTATCGGATTGTTTGCAGGCGGTTATTTCTCAGTTACTGCTTCCTTCCGCAATCGGCCGCGGCCGCGTGCTTGCCTCAGAGATAATGATCGGCACATCCGGCATCCGCAACCTCATCCGCGAGGCGGAAGTCGAACAGATACCGACTTTGATGCAGACCGGCGCACAGTACGGAATGAAGACCATGGATAAGTCACTAAAGGAATTGATACAAAGAGGGATGATCACCCTGGATGTCGCCCTCACGAAAGTCAAAAACCCCGAAGAGTTCAGGCAGCTATGAGGCTGGAAGGAAAGACAATCAGGTTAGGCGATAATATCAATACGGATTTTATCATATCCGGCAGGTATAAGTTCGCCATTACGGATATGAAGGAATTAGCCAAGCATATCATGGAAGACATTGACCCGAATTTTCCCAAAAAAATAGTCCCGGGAAGGTCTATCATTGTCGCGGGTAATAATTTCGGGATGGGTTCATCCCGCGAGCAGGCGCCTCTTGTGATCAAAGAGGCGGGGATCGTAGCGATCCTAGCCAAGCAGTTCGCCCGCATTTTCTACCGCAACAGCTTTAATATCGCCCTGCCGCTTATTGAGACAGACACGGAAAGAATCGAAGAAAATGATATGTTAGAAATAGATCTGGATAAAGGCGTGGTGAAGGATCTTAGCAAAAACATCACGCTTTCCATCAAACCATTCCCTTCATTCATGCAGGAATTGCTGAAAGAGGGAGGGATAGTCAACTATTACAGGAAATATTCCAGGCTTCCCGAGGTAAAATAATCATGGCGCATAAAGTGACTTTGATTCCGGGAGACGGCACCGGCCCTGAAGTGGCAGAGGCGGCAAAGCGCTGCGTTGAGGCGACCGGAGTAAAAATAGAATGGGAAGTGGCGCTGGCGGGGCAGACCGCAGTCGAGAAATTCGGCGATATCCTTCCTGAGAGTACTTTAAGTTCCATAAGAAAGAATAAAGTAGCTCTGAAAGGGCCGATTACCACGCCTGTGGGCACGGGTTTTCGTTCGGTGAATGTCGCTATCAGGCATGCCTTAGATCTTTATGCCTGCATGCGGCCGGCAAGGTCTTACCCGGGAGTAAAAAGTTATTACAAGGATATCGACCTGGTCATCATCAGGGAGAATAGCGAAGACCTCTATGCCGGTATTGAGTTTGAAATGGGCTTGCCCGAAACAAAAGAGATAATCGGGCTGATCGAGAAAAACAGCAAGAAAAAGATCCGGCCGGATTCAGGGATCTCTATAAAGCCGATATCAGTTACCGCTACGCGGCGCATTGTGAAATTCGCCTTTGAATACGCCATTAAGTACGGCAGAAAAAAGGTCACGGCAGTGCATAAGGCAAATATCATGAAATTCACCGACGGGCTATTCTTAAAGACCGCCCGCGAAGTCGCGCTAGGATACGCTGAAAAAATAGCCTTTGAAGATGTGATCGTGGACAATATGGCGATGCAGCTGGTGCAGAAGCCGTATAATTTCGACGTTTTAGTCCTTCCTAACCTTTACGGAGATATCATTTCCGACCTTTGTGCCGGCCTGATCGGCGGATTGGGAATCGCTCCGGGCGCGAATATCGGCGATAGCATGGCGGTATTTGAGGCGGTCCATGGTTCAGCGCCTAAATACAAAGGCATGGACAAAGTCAATCCTACCGCGATGATCCTATCCGCAATGTTGATGCTTCGTTACCTTGGTGAATCCCAGGCAGCGGACAGGCTGGAGAATGCAGTCAAGGAAGTCATTGCTGAAGGCAAATCCGTTACTTATGATTTAAAACCAAATCCCAAAGACCCTACGGCAGTCGGCACTGCCGGAATGGCTGACGCTATTATCGCTAAATTAAGAAAATGAAGATCAGTATAATCGGTGCGGGAAATGTCGGAAGCTTGACCGCTTGGCGCCTGGCTGAGGCAGGAGCAGGCGAAATCCTGCTTGTTGACGTAGTCAAGGGTATGGCAGAGGGAAAGTCCTTGGATATGGAAGACGCCCGTCACATATTAAAGAATGATTATCATATCCGGGGCACTGATGATATTGCCGATATCGTGAAGTCTGACATTATAGTGGTGACTGCCGGCCTTGCGCGCAAGCCCGGGATGACCCGCGAAGAGCTGCTTGCAAAAAACGCCGCGATCCTGAAGGATGTCTGTTTAAATATCAAAAATTTAGCTCCGGAATCAATTTTGATTATTGTCACCAACCCCCTGGATTTAATGACGTATTATGCCCTTAAGATAACCGGTTTTAAGCCTGAGAGGTTATTTGGCATGGGCGTCAGTCTTGATGCTTC
>Ga0315289_10009153_pt1 | contig 14274 bp, 15 predicted proteins | sample YL17G11_40_MG_FD_203452 | JGI IMG/M metagenome (GOLD analysis project Ga0315289, IMG submission 203452) | Sediment microbial communities from Yellowstone Lake, YNP, Wyoming, USA - YL17G11_40 | ecosystem: Environmental > Aquatic > Freshwater > Lake > Sediment | place: USA: Wyoming | collected...
ACATCCACTTCCGCTGCCGCCCGCGCGGTGGCATTTCCCGGCTCCATCCCCAGCCTCTTCAAAACGAGCGACCGCGGTTTCACCGCCACTTCGACCTGGACGCGCTCGCCGCCCGGCGAGACCTCGATGTCCTCGACTGTCGCGCCGTTCATAGAGGCGAGCCTTGTGGCGGCGGGCCGGGGTTCTTCTCCCGTTGCGAAGAGGGGGAACGCCTGCTGGACGGCGGCCAGCGCGGCCGCGTCCGCCGCGTTCTGCGCCATTTGCTTTGCTGCCAGGTACAATCCCACATCCGCCATGAAAAGACAGAGTACGATCACGAGCGCGACGCAGGCCATCATCACGACGCTGGCCGATCCCACCTGGTTACGCCTGTCTAAGTGCCCCGTCCCATAAATACGCTGGCATTCGAACGCCCCTGCATCAACTCCCGCCGCGTTCCGCTTCCTCGCCGTACTACATGAGTACGTCTCAGTCGCGCGCCTTGCGGGCGCGGCGCACCGACGCTCTCGGTGCGTCACCGTATTTATGGGACGGGGCACTAAGTGTTTCCGGTCCACCTAGCGGCCTTTCTCGAGAGCCATGCTTGTCGTTCCTTTGAAAGTCGGTTTGGGTACGAGGTGACCGACAGCGGGGATGAGCAGCGGCATATTGTACGTGACGGTCACTCTTATCGGGTTTCCCTTGCCGCGGCCCCCGGGGAAATCCACATCGATACCGGCGGGTTCCCCCGGGAGACCCCTGGCCGCGCTCTCGGCCGCTTTTCTCGCTTCCCCGGTGTCGTTCGTCTCCGCGCCGCGCCGCGCTCCCTCTCTGCTCGCAGCGGTTACGACCAGGTAGCAGTTGAGCCCGACGGCTACCTGGCAGACGGCCGCCGTGACGATAAGCAGTACGGGCAGCGCAAGGACAAGCTCTACGGTAGCCTGCCCGCGCGAACTGCGTCTCCACAAATGCATCACCTTCTTACCTGAAGAGATTTATACAGGCGATTGTTATCAGGCCCAGTGAAAGCGGGACCGCGTAAGGCATTCTGATATCCCTGAGACCTGGGCCCGCGGGCCGTATTAGCGCGCCAGGCGTGCGCCTTGTACCGGCTCTCATTAAGAACAGCCTTTGTCTTAAGCGGGCCAGAGACCCCCCCCGGGTCATGAGGAGAGCGGCCCCGATGACACCCCCGATCGCCGCGCCGGCGAGGAACGAGAGCCACAGTACCCGCCAGCCGACAATGGCCCCCGCCCCCGCGAAAAACTTCGCGTCTCCGCCGCCGACCATGTGGAGTAGGAACGGGACCAAGAGGATAGACAGCCCGAGCAGGCTTCCAGCCAGGCTCCCCGCGAGGCCGCCCGTACCTCCTCTTAAGCAGGAGATAAGCAGGCCGCAGGTGAAACCGATGCCGTTGAGAGAGTTAGGGATTCTCCCGGAACGGATGTCGGTGTAAACGGCGGCCGCGCAGAACAGTATCAGTGAGCATGGCGGTACCGCGCCTTCCAAGCGGCCTCCTAGAACCCGCTCGTGAGCTTTTCAAAGATCTTTCCGAAGAAGTCCTTGATCGCGCTGCCGCCGGCGGCCCAGGCGATGAGCGCCCCGGCGACGGCCGCCGCACCAAGGATCACGAGCGCGTACTCGGCGGTGGTCTGTGCCTCCTCCTCCCTGACCAGCCGTTTGAACTCTCCCATTCGAAGACCTCCTTTGAAGTAATAGCAATGCAAGCTAATATTATCAAAGCAGAGCAAGCATGTCAACCTGTATGGGGTCAGGCCTTGCTTTTTGCCTGCCGGCATTCTTAGCAGCCGGCGGTTTTTAACGCAAAAAGCAAGACCTGACCACATGTTCCTTCCCTACATCTGCATACAGAACACGAATGGGAACGATGCGCAGGTGAAGATAACGTACATGAAGGGCGATGGCATAACCTCGGAGGAGACACTGCCGGTAGCCAGGAACTCACGTTCCACGGTCGTGGTGATAGACACCCTTGGAACGGGCGACGACCCCTCCCACGACTTCTCCGCGAAGGTGGAATCGACGAACGGGGTGGGAATAATCGCGGAAAGGCCCATATACTTTAACTATAACGACGTATGGACGGGCGGACACGACGTGGTGGGCGACCATTAGCCCGGCCTGAAAACCCCCTAACCCGGCCAACCGGGCTGAGAGCCCGGTCTAAAAGCTTGCGGCCGATATAGAAGGAATAGGAGAAAAGGGGAAGGAATATTTAATTTGGGAGAAATGAACGAGGTTGCAGGAAAAGGAGGTAGTGGATGAGAAGCAAAAGGTTCGCATTGTTTGTCGCCTTGAGCTCCATACTCGTGCTCGTCCTGGCTCTTGGAGCCGGGTGCGGCAAGAAGGGGCCGTCGATCACATCCATCGCTCCGGACATCGGCCCGGCCGGCACCACGGTCAGGATCACGGGTGAGAATTTCGGGGCGACCCAGGGGAACGGGGTGGTCCACGTTGGCACCGGTGTCGCGGACGTGGTCGCCTGGTCTAACCTCAAGATAACGGTGAAAATCCCGTCGGGGCTGGCGGCCGCCGCCCAGGGGATATCGGTCCTTGCTGACGCCGGAGAGAGCAACCAGGTCGATTTCACGGTCACCGGCGGCGTGGCCAAGCCACACGAAAGGGAAGAGGGCGAGGTCGAGCACATCACCCCGGTCCAGGCGATGGTAACTTATGAGCAGAAGAAAGGCGTGAGCACCGAGGGCATGACCTTCAGCGTCGTGCAGATAAGCGATAAGGACCCCAACTGGAAGATAGACATGGCATCAAAGGCCGGGGCACAGCCGATTTACTTCCTGCTCCACTATGAGAACGGCAACTGGGTCGTCAAGGACGACGGCAAGGCGCTTTCAACGGCGGAGCTCCAGGCAAAGGGAGCGCCGAGCGACCTCTACGGAACGCCGCAGCAGGCCACGCAGGCGCAGGCCTTCTTGGACTACCTGAAGAAGGAGGGGGTAGACTCCACAGGCATCGCCCTCAGCATCACCCGCGTCAGCAAGACCGACACGAACTGGGAAGAGGGCGTCGCTCACAAGGCGGGACAGCAGGACGCCATGGTCATCTTCCACAAGGTGAGCGGCAACTGGACCGTTGTGGGTATGGGCGCGGGCTTCACCGACGCGGACCTGAAGGCGCTGGGCGTGCCCGCGGACCTCATCCACACCCCGACCGAGGCGCAGGCCATCGCCAAGTTCATCGATTCCGGAAACGCGGAACCGGGCGTCACCTCGACCGGTTGGGCCCTGTCTGTGTACAAGGTCAGCAGGATAGGCCCTGACTGGGAAGTCATCAAGGGCGTCCAGACCGGAGAGGCAGGCGTCGATTACTTCGTCCTTCACTGGGAGAACGGCCAGTGGATCGTCAAGGACGACGGCGGGGAGATTGCGGCGGGTTCGATCCCCGGCATGCCGAGCGACATCACTGCTCCATAGACGGCAGTAGACCCTCCGTTTAACGCAACAAAGGTGCCTGGCACCTTTGTTGCGTTATCCCTTGATTATCGCGGCTATCAAGCGGATAAAGAGAAGCACTATCGCCGCGCCGACGAACGCCACGAGGAGGCTCCACCAGTTGAACCCCGTTATTCCCTTAGAGCCGAAGTAGTTGAAGATAAGGCCACCCACGACCGCGCCGACGACCCCGGCGGCAATGTTCAGAAGGCAGCCCATCTCCTTGCCCAGTCCAGCCAACAGGCTCGCGAGCCAGCCGGCCACTCCCCCGAGTAATATCCAGGACAGTATACCCATGACGCTCACCTTTGTTCCCTCTTGCCGTGTCGGCCTTCGCCGCCCAATTATCCATGAGGCGCGGCCCCGATTTCAATAAAGCGGTACGGTTTCCGCAGTACCTAGAGCCGGTGCATCAGGGTTGCGATAAGGGTCGGGCCGACCGTGAGGATCACCGAAGCGGGCAGTATGAGGAACACGAGCGGGGCAAGCAACTTGAGGGGGGCCTTTGCCACCGCGACCCTCACCTCGTCCCTGCGCCTCTGCCTTATCTCGTGTGAGAAGATCTCGAGGGTCCCGGCCAGCGGATGGCCTCGCCGTTCCGCTTCGAGAAGCGTGCGGAGGAGCGACGCAAGCTCCGGCAGGGGGCACCTCAAAAGAAGGCGCTCGAAGGCCTCCGCCCTTGGTGAGCCGAGCTCCATCTCCCGGACGGCCTGGGCGAGCGGCGAGCGAAGGGGTTCAGGGGCGGACCCCGCCGCCCCCCGGAATGCCTGGTCGAGGTTCTTCCCGCCGAGCACGAACGCATAGAGCATGTCGGCGGTGTGGGGCAACGCGCGCCTTACCGCGTCGAGGTAACGGCCCCTGTTCCGTGCAGCCAGGAGCACAGGCAGCATCCAGCCGAGCGCCGCCCCGGGCGCTGAAAACATCAGCCCCATCCGTGAAAACCTCAAAATGAGCAGTATGACAAAGGGAAAAGAGACCGTCGCCCAGAGGCGCAGGCCCGCAAGCTCGGCCTCCGTCATCCCGGATAGCGCCGCACGCCCCTCGAGGTCAAGGCAGAGCCTCCTTCGCCAGGCCGCGGGAAGCAGCTTCAGCGGCATCAGGACGAAAGTCCAACAAGACTTCCGGATGCCGGACTTCCCCTCTTCTTTCGGCTTCTCTTCGACGTATCCGGCTGACTTTCTACGACCCCTGGCAAGGAAGAATAGCGCGGTCGCCACCGCGGCAAAAACTCCAAGCAAGCCGACTCCTTCCATATCTCACCCTTTTGTCTTGATGTCCAGTATCCGGCGGATCCATAAGAACCCGAGTACGTCCAGGACCACCGCGGCCGCCAGCATCAAAAGCCCGGGTACGGTTCCGAAAAGGACTGAAAGCGTCCCTCTTGATATCATCGCGGAAAGGCCCAGGAAAACGAGCGGCAGCGCCGCGACGATGCGGCCTGAAAGCCGGCTCTGTATCGTCTGGGTGTGGAGCTCCCGCCTGATCGCCACCCTCTCGCGCAGGGCCTCGCCGACCGCTTCCATGACACCTGTTATATCCGACCCGGTCTCGCGCGAGGTGATAACGGCCTGCGCGATGAGGTCCAGGTCAGGGCTGCCGAGCGTTTTGGCGAGGTTCAATAATGCTTCGTCGGGTCTCGAGCTTACCGCCACCTCTTTCTGAAAGAGCGCGAGCTGCCCGGTAAGCGCTGTCGCGTAATCAGGGGCAAGAAGCCCTATCGCCTCTTCCGCCGGGATCCCGCACCTCAAGTACAGAGCAAGGTCAGCAGCGAACTGTTCACTCTTCTCGTCGGCCTTACTTTCACCCCTTCGACGCAAGCTTTTCAACAAGGGGATCGGTATAAAAAAGGCTGCCACGGCCGCCGGAGGGATCATCAGGGGACTCCCCGATACAGCGTAAGAAACCGCCGGCAGCAGAAACAGAAACGCGAGCCAGACGAGCTTGAACCGGGCCCAGCCCATGTCGACAGCCGCGCTCTCGAAGAGCACTCGAAGCCTGCGTACGTAGCGGGCCCTGTCGAGCCACTCGATTCTGGAGAGGAGCCGACCCGGGATCCCCGGCCCCTTTTCTTTCCCGGGCGGGCCGAGGTGTTTTTTCATTCGCTTTAATGCCCGCGCCCTTTCCCGGGCGGAACTCCGCAGCCAGAGGAAATATATGGAGAGAATCATGAAAATACCGGCCGCGAACCACCTCATGCCGTGCTTTCCTTTGACTCTGTCTGGCCCGCGAACAGGTGCTCGAGCCCGATTTCCCCCGAATCCGCGCAGTGAATGGAAGCGATCTCGCTGAGCGCCCGGCGCCCGCCCGGTTTGCGCTCCATGTGCAGTATGAGGTCGAGCGCGGAGCCGATCTGCCGCCTCACGGCCGGCTGGTCGAGGTCCACGTCCGACATCATGACCATTGTCTCGAGCCTCGCCAGAAGGTCGCGCGGGGAGTTTGCGTGGGCGGTGGAGAGAGACCCCGGATGGCCGGTGTTCATCGCCTGGAGCATGTCCAGGGCTTCGGCTCCCCGCGCCTCCCCGATGATGATGCGGTCGGGCCTCATGCGAAGCGCGTTCCGAACCAGGTCTCTCACTGTGACCTCGCCGCGCCCCTCGATGTTAGCCGGGCGGCTCTCGAGCGAGACGACGTGCGGATGCTCTATCTTGAGCTCCGCCGCGTCCTCGATCGTTATGAGCCTTTCGTCTCTCGGGATAAAAGAGGACAGCACGTTGAGCATAGTCGTCTTCCCGCTCGATGTCCCGCCGGAGATGATGATGTTGGCGCGGTGTTTTACCGCCTGCTCCAGGAACGAAGCGGTCTCGGGTGTGAGCGTTCCGCTCTCTATCAGTTCATCTGCCGAAAAGGGGCAACTGCGGAACCTGCGGATCGTGACGGTCGGGCCGTTCAGGCAGAGCGGGGGGATGACAGCGTTGAGGCGGGAGCCGTCGGGAAGCCTCGCGTCCACCATCGGGCTCGTCTCGTCGAGGCGGAGATTGAGCGGCCCTATCACCCTTCTGACCAGCTCGATGACCCGGGAGTCGCTTCGTAACGAAAGCTCGAGCGGCTCGATGACACCACCCTGCTCGATAAACGCGCTTTCCGGGCCGTTGATCATTATCTCCGAGATGTCAGGGTCGCGGAGCAGCGGCTCGAGCGGCCCCAGTCCGTAGAGGTCGTCGTAAAGCTCGCGGGCAAGGCGCCGGGCAAGCCTCCAGGGCCACAGGCGCCCTTCTTCCGGAAGCGCTTCTTCGACCAGGCGCTGGATATCCTCGAGGGCAGGCTGGCCCTCACCGCTTGCTAGCTTGTCCAGAAGCTGCTTTCTCACACTTTCTTTTGCCTCAGGGGATATTCCCGGTTCCTCTGCGCGCATGTTTCCTGCTGTTGGCGGGCATTATGAGCAGTTCAAGCAAATGTTATCATAAGCAGATCAAGCAGTCAAACGGTGGATATCCGTGTAACCCATACAAGGGGGAGGGACCACCCAGATTGACTATTAAGCTACCAGGAACGGTATAAGTATTAAGTTTTTTCATCTTAGGCCGATGAAAAGAACGTGAGCAGAAAAGAACCGGGTGTTTAAAGGTGAACTATACTGGCGACGATCACATCAACAAAGAAAAAGAATCACCCCAGCAGTGTGCGGATGAGATCGTAAAAGAGATACTGGACCCGGAAGGGCCGGCCCGAAAGCTGTCCAAAACGAAGAAGGGCTCTCCCGGTGGTTTTCATCACAACGGACATAACCACAACAGAAACAGAAACGGGGCGGGCCACCAGTTTCATCAACTGAAGCGCTCGAGGCACACCATCTTTTTCCTCATCTCCTGGCCGTCTTGGCCTCATTACTGGTGGCTTCCTTCATAACGCCCGGTGCCGCGCTGGCGGCCGACGAATCCACCCGGCTTGCGGGCGGGGCGGCCCGGGTGGAAGCTTCAACCAGCTCCAGGAGAATGGACAATGCATGACCTGGCATTCTACAACTCCAGGCTCTAAGTTGGAACGGCGAACAGCTAGACTGGCTGCCAGGTCTGGCGCCTGCGCTTGTGCTCCTCGGGGTCAGGTGGCGGTACCGGGGCAGGGTCCCCCGAGGGCACAGATGAGGTTGATGGAACTCCACTCGGCCTCCGGCCTTCACTTGTTCCCTCAACACTGGAACCTGGATTTCTGTTTTCATCCAGCAATATCTTCGTGAGATTGTCTCATTTCCGCTCTTTAGTTGGACAAAAAACTTTGGGGGCAGGCGTCTCACTCATATTGGCACAGAGGGCCCGCCCACTAAACGTTGACGGTCACTCGACCAGAGGGTCAACGTCCCGTTTGATTAGAGTTTCTTTGTAGTATAATACCGTAAGCCGACGTAGAGTATTGATGGGATTTATTTGGTAATCACCGTAAACGGTATGGGGTTTTAATCATTCACGTCCTTCATTCGCTTAGGAGGATGAGTTCGTGTCCGGAGCCCCTGCTGCTTGTCTGGGGGGCTTGATGATTAGCACGGTGAACGTTCGAAATCTTGTCAGTAGGGCTAAGAAACGCGACCAGGAAGCGTTCGGTGCCCTTTACGACGAATACGTGGACCCGATCTTCAGATATGTCTATTACAAGGTAGGCAACTTCGCCGAATCGCAGGACCTGACCGGTCAGGCCTTTCTCAAGGCCTTCGAGAACATAGACTCGTTCGAGATGCGAGACGTCGCCTTCAGCTCCTGGCTGTACCGCATCGCACACAACCTCGTTGTCGATTACTTCCGCAGGGAATCAAAGCGAGAGAACGTCCCGATCGAGGAGCAGCCGACGGCTGTTGCTGCGGAGGGGAACCCCGTTGACACTGTCATTGCCGACATGGAAAGCGATAGACTATACAGGGCGCTCCAGAAGCTTACGCACAACCAGAGGGAAGTGATTGTGTTGAAGTTCATCGATAATCTGTCAAACGCGCAGGTTGCCGAGATCATGGGGATATCGGTGGGCGCCGTCAAGTCGGCTCAGAAGAGGGGTCTGCTTTCTCTGAATAAAATATTGAGCGACTCGAGCGGCACCGATTATCTTGAGCGCTAGGCTGAAAAAAAACTATTTGGCACCCGTATCTTTACGGGGCGGACAACGTTTGTAATGTCGTGGATTCCAGTAATGGGATTCGCTGAGGCATATCGATCAAACCGGGGGAGTGGTGAGCTTGGAAGAAGATTACCTGGATAGTCTTACGGATAGGCTTATCGGCGTTATTATCAGAGACAACACCAAGCTCGATGCGGTGCTTTCCAAGCATGATGACGTACGACAAGAAGTAGAGCCTGTCCTCGACACTGCTTTGAAGATCGGTGCGATAAAGCATCCGGAGATGTCGGCAGAGGCGCGAAAGGACTTTAAAGAAAGGGTCCTTGCGTCCGGCAAGCCGGGTGGTCCAGGATAGGCCGGCGCTGGAGGCGGACCTCCGGCGGCAGCACCTCCCGGAGGACCGCGGAAGAGTGGCGGATTCTCATTGGTCTGAGGGTACAGACTGTCGTTAATGTCGTTGTGCTCATAAGTATCGTGCTCGCGCTGGTCGTTGGCGGCATGATCGTCCTTCCGGTGCGGACCCCCCTGGGCAAGCTGGTCGGTGAGATAGCGAATCACCGCTACCTCCTCGAGGGCATCATGAAGAACTCCAATCCGGAAGCCACGGCCAGGGCACTCAACGAAAACCCCCAGTTCATGTCAGAGATTATCGCAGCGCTTCCTCCAGATGTCGTAGCGGAGGCCATGAACAAGAACCCGGAAAGCAGCGTCAAGATGATGGGGATGCTCGACCCAAAGGCGGTGGCGGTTCCGATAAACGAGAACGGTAAAGTCTTCGTCGACATCGTCGCGCACCTTGATCCAGCCATGCTCGGTAGGGTCATGGCCGAGAACCCCGAGCAGTCGAACGAGCTCATGAAATGCCTCGACCCCGGGGCGGTTGCCTATATCGTCAATCAAAACGGTGCCTTTATGACGAGTATAATAAACCACCTCTACCCGGTCGTTATCGCCGACATCGTCAACAACAACGAGCCTTTCCTGACCGCATACATGCGTTGCTCTGACCCGAAGAACAACGCGCTGCTCATCAACCAGAACGCCCCGTTCCTTTCCCTGCTCGTTAGCAGGCTTGATCCCGGCGTGCTCGCTGGAGCCATAAACGCGAACGAGGCTTTCTTGGTGGCGTCCATGGAGAATTCGGATCCTACGGCCATGGCGATCGCCGTGAACAACAATGGGGCTTTCATATCAAGGCTTATCAACCGTCTGGACGTAAATGTGATCGCCAACGTGCTTAATGCCAACGTTGGTGTGGTGAAGAGGATGTCATCGAGTTCAGATCCGGGAGTGATGGCAGACATCCTCAACAACCAGGGTTTCATGCTAAGGGTCATTGGAGCGATCAATCCCGTTGCGATTGCTGGCGCGTTGACCGCGAATGGTGCATTTCTTACCGGACTGGTTGCCAACATGGATCCCGCCGAGATGAGCAAGTCAACCGGTGAAAACGTTGATTTTGTGGAGAGGGTTGTAACCGGAATATCGCCCGACCTTGTAGCGTCCATTGTCAACAACCAGACACTGCTCACCAGGCTGATGTCGGTTGGAGATCCGGCAAGCACCGCCAAGATGATCAACGAGAACCAGGCCTTCATAAACGCGTTGATACCCGAGATCAACCCGGCAGTGCTCGCCGCTGCCATGGACTCGGCACCTGACACCACGCAGAAGATGCTTCAGAGCCTCAACCCTGATGTCTTAGCGGGAATTGTGAACGATAGCGGTGAGTTCCTCAAGAAGATGATGTCGCAGACCAACCCGGAGGTCACCGCGAAGATAGTCAACGAGAATGGTGCATTTATCACATCGCTTATAGGAAAACTCGACGCGAGGGTTATCGCGGGGTTCATAAACGAAAACCAGAGCTTCCTTACGGCGGTAATGAGTGAGGGCAGTCCGGAGGACAACGCGAGAATCATCAACGCGATTCTAAGCAGTGATTTGAATCAAGATAAGATCAAGGACATTCTAAATGCTCCAGACGTGGCGCGTGCAATCGCCAGCGCGATGAACGCGAACCCCGACACGACCTCGAATATGCTGACCTATCTACACCCGTCAGCCGTGGCGTATATTCTAAACTCCAACAAGCAGTTCCTAACCGACTTGCTGAGCAACCTGGACCCGAGCGCGTTGGTCAAGATGGACGAGGCAAACGCTACTTTCATGAAGTCGCTATATGCAAATATGACTCCAGAAAATATTAAGAATCTGGCCAAAGCCATGAACTACGAGTTCGCAGGTAAGTTTTTAAAAGACTTTCCTACTAATAGTATAATAGCTGCTCTTAGCTCGGCAGAGGGACAGAGCTTCATAAGGACTCTAATCGCCAATATGCCCACTGATAAACCGTCAACAGAAGTACACGACGCTCAGCTGGCATTTATTAAAAAAATTGTGCTAGCGCTAAAAGCATCTCCTGGTGCGCTGGGAGCCATAGCTAATGCGATAAACGAGAATCCCAAATTCCTGGCCGACTTCATGTCAACTAGCGACACCTCGATCATTACAGACCTGCTCAATAATGATCCTGCCAACGAAACCAAGACCTTTATATGGACGTTGTTAGACAATCTCGACGGCAGGGTCCTGGCAAACGCAATTAATACGAATCCCGAAATGACCGGGAAAATGCTTGCCAGCCTCGACCCGAAGGTCGTGGCAGGGGCTCTGAATTCTCACAAAGAACTGGTCAGCTTCCTCGCGGCGAACTCCGGCGGGATAAGCGGGGGCATGAGGAAGGGCGAGAATCATTTCGGAAGGTACCTCGGCATCAGGGTCAATGCCGTTGTAAAGCTCACAATATGGAGACCAGATGGCATTCTTCCACCTACAGAAATTTGGGTAAATGCTAACGAAGTGGGCGACGATCTTCCCGGCAACCCTCTTAAAGGCTCATCTGCGGAAGCGTGGATCTGGCTCGGTAAGTACGCCACTGATGAGAAGCCACCAGGTTGGTAGAGCCATGGGACGGAGGCAGAGATAACATGCTGCTATCCAAAGGGGTCCGGGGAGTTGTAAACGTAGTAGTGATAGTGATGCTCCTTGCAGCCCTGATACTCGGTCTCACGATGGTTATACCCGTCAAGAGCCCCACGAGTGTCCTGATGGCCAAGCTCGTGAGCCAGAAGGGATTCTTATCCGGCGTGCTTTCCACCCTTGATCCAAAGGTCCTGGCAAAGGCGATGAACTCAAACCCCGAACAGACGTCCGATATGATGAAGGTGCTGGAACCCAAGCTGGTTGCTGAGGAGATTAACAATAACGGGAAGCGGATTGCGGAACTCATCAGCTATCTGGACCCGACGGCTACCAGCTCCAGCGTGAACGAAAACGTCGAGTTCGTGACCGAGCTTCTCAACTACGTTGACCCCGACGTTATCGCCGGGGTACTGAACGCTAACGGCGAATTCCTGAAAGCGCTAATCGGTGAGCTCGACCCCAAGACCATGGCGACCAATGCGGGGGGCAACACCGAGTTTACAAACCGGGTGACAAGCCTTATGGCCCCTAAGGTGTTGGCCGATGCCTTGAGCGCCAATGAGGCGTTCCTGATGGAATTCGTGGGCAGCCTGTCACCAGACGTGGTGGCGAACGCCATGAACGCCAACTCTGGGACAAGCTCCGAAATGCTTAACTACTTGAAAACCCCGGTCCTGGCGAGCGTCATAAACTCGAATGGACCTTTCATAGCTCAGCTTTTAGGGAAGTTAAATCCGGATGTTATCGCAAGGGCCTCTAGCCAGAACCCCCGGATGACAGTCGATTTGATGAACCGCCTGGACCCCGTGGTAATAGCCGACATACTCAACGGTGGCGCTGGTCCTCTGCCGGGCGCACTCGACCGGTTTTCTCCCGAGCTCATTAACGCGGTGGCCGGCAGCCAGTCCTCTACAGACAAGCTTACGGCGAAACTTTCACCGGCTTCGATAGGTGGGCTTGTGAACCAGCTGGGGGGATTTGCCACCTCTTTCATAAACGCGCTCGACCCCGGGGTTATCGCCGGAGTTCTTAATAATAATGTCGACTTCGTTGTGGCGATGAGCAACAGCTCGGATCCGACCCTGATGGTGAAGGTCCTCGAGAATGAGCAGTTCTTGAACAGCGTGATTGCCCGCACCAACCCGGCAGTTATCGCCACGGCTATGAACGCGAACAACACCATGATGGTCGGGATGCTTGCTCATCTCAACCCCCAGGTCGTGGCCGGCATCCTGAATGCCAACACGGATTGGCTTGCGCAGCTTCAGGCTGCGATGTCGGCCGACAAGACGGCTGTAAGCATCAACGCTTCGGGGGGCTGGCTATCGACGCTGGTTGGCAAACTGGACCCGGCTGTACTGGCGGCTGCCGTGAACTCGAGTCCTGATTCTTCGTCAAGGATGATGGAGTACTTGGATCCGGGGCTTATAGCAGGTGTCGTCAACAACAACGGGGAGTTTTTCAAGAACCTGGTGAAAAACCTTAACGCCTCGGTGCTCGCGAACGCCATGAACGCGAATCCATTGACCACGAGCAACCTGTTCGGAGAGCTTCATAAGTTGGGGGCGGAAGAGGCATTGGCTGAGGTTGTGAGCTCCAACGAAATGTTCGTAAACGAGCTTACGACTCGTCTCGACCCCCGCGGCACTGCGCTTGCGATTAACGAGCATGGCGACTTCATTAACCAAGTGCTCAATGCTATTGACCCGAAAGTCGTGGCGGGTGCCTTGAAGGATGTGAAGTCCATATCTTGGGATCCAAACCAGTCATTCCTTACGGGCGTGCTCGCGAGCATGGCCGCGAATAAGGAATCTATACACTGGAGTTCATGGTTGTCAAACAACGATACGAGCAATTTTTCCACAAAGCTTATGGAAAATCTAAAACCGAGTGACTTGGCAGCCTTAATTAGTGGTAACGCTGCTGAAATAAGCACTCTTCTGAAGGATATTGGAAACAATCCTGACGCTATCAAGGCGATAGCGAACAGTATTAATATGAACCCGGACTTCCTCGCGAACACTATGAAGAACTCCGAACCGGCGGACACTGCGGCCATAATAAACGAGAATCCGGATTTGGTGACCAAACTTGTGGGCCTGCTGAGTCCCGATGTCTTGGGGAAGGTGATGAGCGCCAATCCCAACGCCATCGCGGCGATGCTTAAGCCGGTTGGCGAGGGCGGGCTCGATCCTGCAGTCATTAAAGGTTTGCTCGCGGATTCCAGGACCAGTGATTTCATCTCGGAGATAACGGCCAACTCGAGTGTTTCCGGGACTGTTGCTGCGTTAAAGAACAGTGGAAGTTTTATTAGCGGCCTTCTGAATAAAAACGGAGGGCTACAGCCGGAAGTCCTTGTCCAGGCAATTCAGTCGATGCCCAGGACCTACGGGTTCGGGTTGACCCAGTTGATTGCGCACTTGAAAATCGATTTAAGATCTCTGGGTTTACCTATTCAAGCAAGTGACCTCACTTTGAACGTGGAAGGGTGGAGTACGGTCCAGGGCGCAAGCGTGTGCCAGGTGGCAACGGTACCTTACGGGTGGGATAGTAATAATAACACGTTCGCGCCTTGGTAGGAACGGGAAGGACAAAAGAGGCTAGGAGACAACAAGATGCTTTATAACAGGAGTCTCCAGGCAGTCATTAATATGGTTGTGATGATTCTGCTGGTGGGAACAGCGGTCATTGCCGCCGTAGGTTTCATACCGGCTCGCAGCCCCCTTGCGCCTCTCATTGGGAAAATGAGCGGTGACCCTAAGGGAACATCCGCAATGTTTAGCGCGCTTGATCCCAAGAC
>Ga0315289_10009155_pt1 | contig 14269 bp, 13 predicted proteins | sample YL17G11_40_MG_FD_203452 | JGI IMG/M metagenome (GOLD analysis project Ga0315289, IMG submission 203452) | Sediment microbial communities from Yellowstone Lake, YNP, Wyoming, USA - YL17G11_40 | ecosystem: Environmental > Aquatic > Freshwater > Lake > Sediment | place: USA: Wyoming | collected...
ACCAAATCCAGCGATGGCCGCAAGGCGTCCTTGCTGCCCTGGAGTGCCAGGCGGGTACTCTCGATCTGAACTCGGGCCTGAGCAATGTCCGGCCGGTCTTTCCAGGCGCCCTCCGCCAGTGCCTCGGCAGCCGGGATTTGTTCGTTTCGATCAACGCTCAGTGGATCGGTCGGGATGATCCTGACGCCCGCCAACAGGGGATCGCTGACCGTCCTCCGGCTCAAATAGTCCTTGAGCACCGTTTCCTGCTGGCGCACGAGCGCCTCCGCGGCGATCAAATCACGGCGGCTTCGAGCTACCTCCGCCCGAGCCCGTACCACCTCGATCGGTGCGCGAGTGCCGGCCTCCACCTGCACCTGGTTGTCGCTCAGTAGCTTCTCGGCGCGCGCAAGCGCCTGCCGTCGCACCTTGAGGTCTTCATTCAGGCTCACCAGGTCCCAGTACAGGCGGATCACGGCGGCGACTGTGCTGATCACTTGCTGCTGAAACACCAGATCCGACTGTCGGCTGCTGTTCTGGGCGATCCGAATGAACCGGGAGTTCAGCGCTCTTCCGAAACCCCGCAGCAGGGGCTGCGTAAAGGTGACGCCGAACGAAGATGTGTTGTAGGGGGTCAGGTCGTAGCGGCGGTGGTTCAAGGTTTGGTGGCTGTTCTCAAAGCCGGCCGAAAGTTCCCCGCCCGAAAGGAAGCCCTTTTGCCAACCGAAATTCCAGGTGCTTGCGTCCGTAATGAGCGCGGGCGTTCCGACCAGGAAGGAGTTGAGTTGCGGAGCCGTAACATGGTTCCGGAACACCCTGCCGGAAAGCACAGGATCCAGGGAAGGCGGCAGGCGGCCGTTCGTCAACGGCGTCTGGCCGGCGATGGAAAGGTTCGTCTCGGAACCCGGGCCGAGCACAGGCGCGAGAACGTCTGCGCCCGCCCCGCTGACACTTTTCGGGCCCTCGCGGACGGAGAGTGGCACCCCGCGCGCCAGCGCGCCCGCGCTCGTCCGCTTGATGTCCGTTTCCGCGAACTTCGGACCGAAGCGCTGCAATTCCACATCCAGGTTGTTCTCGAGTGCAATCGCGATCCCGTCGTGCAGGGAAAGATACAGGTTTCCCCCGCGAATCAGCGACCCCAGGCGCGGTGTGTCTTCCATCGTTTGGCCTGACACAGCGGCCAGCAAAAACGGAGCGAGCACAAAGATCCTCTTCATTTCGCCTGGCCTCCTCCCGCGGGCGCCACCGGCTTCGCAACCGCGACGGGTTTCACCTTGATCCCTTCCCGCACTTCATCTGTCAGGTTGGTGATCACCTTTTGGCCCGCAAGCAGGCCATCGACGACCTCGATCTGCGCGCCATAGTCCCGCCCCAGTTTCACGGGCTGCAGGTGAACCGAAGCCCCTTCCCGCAGTACCGCAACCATGGGACCTTTATCCGTGTTGCGGAACGCCGCCGAGGGGATCAGCAGCGGCGGATTCGCCCGGCGAATCTGGAAGCGCACCGTGGCGTACATGCCTGGCAGCAGGGCGGCGCTCGGGTTTGCCACCTGGACCTCTGTGAGCAGCGTCCGGGAGGAGGCGTCCAGCGAGTTCGCGGTCCGCGTCACTCTCCCCTCGAACTTCTTGCCTCTGTGCTCCTCCACTTCCATGCTGCAAGACAGGCCGGGCTTGATGCCGGCGACTTCGCTCTGCGGCACGTTGACGAAGACCCGGAGTGTGTGAATCTGGGCGAGCCGGAAGAGCTCCCGAAGCGAGGCGCTGCTGCCAGCGCTGACCAGCGTCCCCACATCGATGTTGCGGGCCGTGATCACGCCGGCGAAAGGAGCGCGCACCTGCCGGAACGACTGCAATTCAAGCAGTCGCTGCACGGTCGCTTCATTGGCGGCCACACTATCCCGAGCCGCCTCGACGGCAGCTTCGGCCGCCGCCACATCCGCCTTGCGGGCATCAAGCGCCGCCTGCTTTTCGTCGCCGTCTTGCTTCGACAGCACTCCCTTGCCCACCAGCGTCTGCCACCGGCGGGCGGTGACCTCCGCCAGGCCGAGGTTGGCTTTCACCTGCCCGACAGAAGCGTCCGCCTGGCGCAGGTTGGACCGGGCGCGCTGAAGCGTCGCCTGGGCTTCGCGGATCTGCTGATCGAGCTCGGGCGATTCGATCTCCGCAAGGATCTGCCCGCTTTTCACTCGGTCTCCGATGTCCACCAGTCGCCGCCTGATGTAGCCGTCCGCGCGGGCGAAGACGGCTGCTTCGGTAATCGCCTGGATGTTGCCCGGTAGTTCCAGTTCGGCCTCAGCGGGCGCCTCTTTCACGGGGGCGACAGTCACGACGGGGAGTGTGTGCTGCTTGGCCTGCGTGGCGGCCGTCAGCTTGCGGACTTTCGCGACGCGCGGCCAGTAGCCGAGAGCGAACAGGCCCGCCAGTGTCAGAACCGCTACGGCAGCCGCGGCCAGTATGCCCCGGTGCGAACGGCCTTTCCCTGCGGCCGCGGCCGCCTCGGCGCTCTTGATGTCTTGTTCAGGTGTCATGCCAGCAACTCCGAATCTTCTTCCCGCGGCTTCCGGCCCACTCTGCCGCGCAGCAGACTGTAGGCCACGGGGACAAAGAACAGCGTGGCGAAGGTCGCCACAAGTAATCCTCCGATCACTGCCCGGCCGATCGGAGCGTTTTGCTCTCCACCTTCACCCAGTCCGAGCGACATGGGGAGCATGCCCAGGATCATGGCGCCGGCTGTCATCAGCACCGGCCTCAGCCTCGTCACCGCCGCCGAGAGCGCGGCCTCCCGGATTCCGGCGCCTTCCGCGCGCCGCTGGTTGGCGAATGTGACCAGCAGGATGCTGTTCGCCGTCGCCACACCGATGCTCATGATGGCGCCCATCATCGACGGCACATTGATGGTCGTCTGCGTGACGAACAGCGACCAGACGATCCCCGAAAAGGCGCCCGGCAGGGCCGTCAGGATAATGAACGGGTCCAGCCAGCTCTGGAAGTTGATCGCCATCACCAGATACACCAGCGCCACCGCAAGGATGAGGCCGCCGGCCAGTCCCTTGAACGACTCCCGCATGGTCTCCATCTGGCCCCGGACCTGGATGAAGGAACCGCGGGGAAGCTTCGCGCTGGCGTCCTTGACGATCTGGTCCACCTCCGCGGCGACGCCTCCGAGGTCGCGGTCCTGGACGCCCGCGTAGATGTCCAGCACCGGCTGCACGTTGTAGTGGCTGGACGCCATCTGGGTCGTGGTGCGGTCCACTGTGGCGAGATTGCTTAGCAGTTGCGGCGTGTTGCTCCGGGCGCCCGCCAGCGGAGTGCCCCGCACGTCGTCCATAGAGGTGACACGGTACTCCGGCGTCTGCACAGCGATCAGATAGCTCACACCACTAGTTGGGTGCAGCCAGTAGTTGGGCGAGACCTGGCCGCTCGAACTGAGTGACACCAGCACATTGCTGGCCACGTCCCGCTGCGTCAGACCCATCTGGCCGGCGCGCGTGCGGTCCACGTTGATGCGCAATTCCGGCGCGTCCAACACCTGGTGCAGGCGCACATCCACGGCGCCTGGCACGCCAGCCAGCCGTCGCTCGATCTCTTTCGCGATCCGGTAGTTGGCTTGCTGATTGCGGCCCACTACCTGAATGTTGATCGGTGCCGGAATCCCGAAATTCAGGATCTGGCTCACCATGTCCGCCGACCGGAAGAAGAAAGTCGATTCGGGAAAAGCTGCCGGCAACTCCTGGCGCAAACGCCGTGCGAATTCCCAAGTCTCGCCTCGCTTTCGATCCCGCTTCAGAGAGATCAGGATCTCGCCGTCGCCCGAGCCGATCGTTGCCGAGTCGGTGTAGGCCATGTTGATCGGCAGCACCGGCAGCCCGATGTTGTCGAGGATAGTGTCCAGTTTCTGGGGAGGAATGATCCGGCGGATGTGGTCTTCGACCCTGGCGAACATCTCTTCCGTGGTCTCCAGGCGGGTCCCCACAGGCGCCCGTACGTGGAGGCGCAACTGCCCTGCGTCCACTTGGGGAAAAAAGTCCTGGCCCAGTTGCGGGGCCAGGAGCCCCGAGCCAATACAGAAAAGGGCGAACAGCGTAACGACAGTCCAGCGTCGGGCAAGCGCCCAGTCCAAGGCGTTGCGGTAACCCTCGCGGAACCTCTCGAAGCCTCGCATGAACGCATGGTGAAGGCGCCAGATCGGCCCGGCGCTGCGCGCCGCATCAGCCTGACCGCCCCGGTACAGGTGCAACTGGGACTTCAGCATGTAGCGCACCATGGTGGGAATCAGCGTGCGGGACAGCACCCAGGAAGCCAGCATGGCGAAGACCACCGCCATGGCCAGTGGCTGGAAGAGATACTTCGCCGTGCCGCGGAGCAGAACCACCGGTGCAAAAACAATGGAGATGGAAAGAGCGGAGACAAAGGCCGGAACGGCAATCTCGCCGGCACCTTCCAGCACGCTGCGGATCATAGACTTGCCTTGCGCGAAGTGCCGATGAATGTTCTCAATGGCCACGACCGCTTCATCCACCAGGATGCCGATGGCCAGCGCCAGCCCGCCCAGGGTCATCACGTTGATCGTCTGGCCGAGAAAGTAGAGCAGGATCAGGGACGTCAGAATCGACAGCGGGATGGAGGTGCAGACAATCAGCGTGCTGCGCCAGCTCCCGATGAACAGCAGGATCATGAGCGAAACCAGGGCGGCGGCCAGCAGAGCCTCGTACAGCACCGCGTTGATCGAGGCGCGGACGAACAGCGATTGATCGAGCAGGAGGCGGACGTCGAGTTCCGGAGGCAGAGTGGAGAGAATGCGCGGCAGTTCCTTCTTAACGCGGTTGACGATATCGAGCGTGGAAGCCCGTCCCGTTTTTAGGATCGAGACCAGCGCGCCGCGGCGACCGTCCTGGCGCACTACATTGGATTGGACTGCCCCGCCGTCGCGAACCTGGGCCACATCGCGAATGTAGACCGTGGCGCCTCCCTGCTGGCGGACCGGTACGTCATTCAAGGTTTCGACAACATCCGGGCTGCTGTTCAGGCGGACGTTGTACTCCCGGTCGCCGATCTTCGCCGCACCCGCCGGAAGGATCGGGCTCTGGGCGTTGATGGCCGCCGAGACATCGGACGGCGACAACCCCCTCGCGTAGAGAGCCTTGGTATCCAGATCCACCATAATCTGCCGCGCCTTGCCGCCGGCCGGCATCAGGACAGAGGCGCCTTGCACCGTCGCCAGTTGCGTTCGCAAGAAGTTGGCCCCGATGTCATACAGGGCCTGCTCGGAAAGGCCGCGCCCGCCGAGCCCCAGTTGCAGAATCGGCACGCTCGACGCGTTGAACCGGATGATCAGCGGCGGCGTGATTCCGGGCGGCATCTGCCGGGTCACCGTCTGAGAGATGGCGGTCATCTGGGCCACCGCCGCCTCTACCGGAGTGCCGGGATGGAAGAACACCTTGATGACGCCCAGGCCGGTCAGCGACTGCGATTCGATGTGCTCGATGTCATTGACGGTCGTTGTAAACGAGCGTTCGGAGAGCGTCGTGACACGCTTCTCCATCTCGTCCGCCGATAGGCCCTTATACTGCCAGATGGCGCTCACAACCGGGATGTCGATATCCGGAAGGATGTCCGTCGGCATCCGGGAGATGGCGATTCCGCCGAGAATCGCGACCAGAATGGCGGCCACCACGAACGTGTATGGCCGCCGCAGGGCAAGCTTTACAATCCACATTGGGCACCACCCAGGGTCGGCCCGGGACGCGCCCGGACCGCCGGGCCCTCAGGCTTCGACAGCGAACCAAGAAGTTCCCGTGCCTTGGCCGCGACTTCCTGGATTCTGTCATCCGTGACCGGCGTCTCGCCTTTTACCATGCCCACGTCGATCACGCGCAGGTGCGCGAAGTCCGAAAAGCCGGCCTGCTCCAACGTCTTTTTCGCGCAATCGGCATCGCAGCCATCAATGGCAAGGATTGACAAAGCCCTTTGGCAGTTCTGGATGATTGTATCCACCTGCCCGCCGATCCCGGCCAGGCAGGACATCTTTGCAACACCCTCGCGATTCAGCAGGCGCGCGGCACGGTCGCCGATTTCTGCCGTGTCCGACACCCCGGAACAGCACAGCACCACGTTCGGGGCTCCACTGCAACCACACTGGACTTTAGGTCTGACTTTCATTTCTCTTCTCTCCGTGGACTCTTCAGTGCTGGCCAGGGTTGACCTGAACTGGTTCCGGCTTCTCCACTTCGCGATAGGACTCGGAAATCAGTTGACGCATGATTCGGCGCAGATCGTCCTGGGATGGGAGGCTGATCGCCTCTGAAGGGCAGATCTGCTTGCAGGCGTCGCAGCCCAGCACGCAGTTGTAAGGATTTACGACCTCCCGGACGCCCAGCGCCTCGTTCCAGCGAAAGACGCTGTTCTTGCAGAAGTTGAGGCATTCCTGGTCGTGAATGCAGGCGTCGTAGTTGATCCTCGGGAACCAGGGAATCTTCTCCCGCGGCACTTTGGGAGTTGGCCGTGTACCTCAAGCACGTGTGTTCGCGCCGCACCCTGACGAGATTTCTGCTCTTCAGCTTCTCCAGATGATGGGAAAGCGTGGAGGCGGGGATGCCAAGCCTCCTCTGGAGGTCATTGACTACCATTCCGTGCGGATGTGCTCCGAGCAGAAGCTGCATGATCCGAAGACGAGCCTCGGAACCCATGGCAGCGAGGATGCCGGCCAAGCGATGGACGTTGCCTGCGACAGACTCTGACCTCATGTTTCCCCGCTAGAACAAGACCATGTCTTACCGCGTACATGCTGTCCTACGCCATCTTGGCCTCCCGCGGCTGCTCCAGTGCCTGCTTGCACGTCTGGCATAGGAACAGCCGGGCCTTCCGGGGCAATACGACCGTCAGGCAGACGGGATAGCGCGCTGTGACAGGATCGTTAACGCCACTGGCATGATCCACACACAAGCCTGCCGAGCAGTGGTGACAGAGCGCCACGGCCGGCCGCTGCACACCGCGGCAGGAACACTCATAACACATCATGGCTCTTCCTCACGCCTGTGCGGCACGATCTTCCAGAACTTTCTCAGCCCTGCTTCTTCACGAGCAGCGTCTTCAGCTCGGCGACCGTGGGAACGCGGCCCGAGATGACGATCTCCCCGTCCACGATCACCGCCGGGGTTCGCATCACGCCCAGCCCGGCGAATTCCCGGATGTCGTAGACGTGTGAGATGTCGGCGTCCAGGTTCAGCTCCGCGCAGGCGTTGAAAACGTTCCGTTCGGTGGTCTTGCAGTTCAGACAACCGGGCCCCGCGACTTGGATCTTCATAGTTGCACCCCGAAAATGTAGTTCAGGCAGTACCGAATTCCTACCAGCACAAAGATTGCCCCCGTCACCCGCCGCGCCCACTTCTCCACCGTCGCCAGCCTCTGGAACGCCCGGCTGACCCACTGCGCGCCCAGGGCGATCAGCACGGCGAAGGCCAGCACCGGCAGCCCGGTTCCCACTCCGTACAGGGAGGGGAATCCGACCACGGAACCGTTCTTCACCGCCAGCGGAAGCAGGCTTCCGAAAAACAGTGCGGCCGAGACGGGACAAAACGAAAGCGCAAACAACACTCCCAGCAATCCGGCGCCCCACGGCCCGGACCGGCGGAAGCGGGCCTCGAGCCCGCTGGGGACCCAGGAGGCGGTGAAGGGCACGCGCACCAAATCCAGCAGCACCAGCCCCACCGCGATAAGGACCGGTCCCAGTGCCTTGTTCATGTAAGTTTCCAGCCAGAAGGACACGTCCGGAATCGCCAGGATGCTCGCGATGAGCAGGGCCGCCAGAGCCGCGTAGGCCACGCTCCGGCCCAGCGTGTAGAGTGCCCCGGTCAGCAGCACCCGGCGCGGCGAGCCCAGGTCCTTGCTGACATAGGACATGGCCGCGATATTGGTGGCCAGCGGGCACGGGCTGATGGAGGTGAGAATGCCCAGCCACAGGGCCGTGGCCGGCCCCAGCAGGAACCCGTCCATCAACGGCCTCCCAGGTAGGCCCGGACGTGCGTCTGCACGTACTTGAGGAAATCGGTCTTACGGCTCACCAGCTCCCAGACCTTCTCCAGGTTGCGCCACTCCACCTGCTGGCCGTCTTTGAGCTTCACCAACACCAGGGAACGCGTGTAGAGCTGGTAGTCGCGGATGAAGTGGCGGTTCTGCGGCAACTGGACGTTCACCGGCCGCCACTCCAGCGCGCCGCTCTTCAACTGCTCGGCGAACCCCCGCTCCACCGCCTCCCGCGCGTACTCCTCGATGGCCCGGCAGGTCGGGCAGCGCACGCTCACATGGAAGTAATAGGCCACGACCTTCTGCACGGGGGCGCCGCTGGCGCGTCCCGCGGCGCAGACCAGCCAACACAACACCAGCACAGCGATTCGCGCCCTGCGTTTCATCTCAACCCACCAGTTCCCCGTAAACCAGGCCCGTCACGGTGGCCATGATGACCACCAGCGTGACGTAAGCCGCCGTTTTCTTCGTTCCCATCAGGCTGCGCAGCACCAGCATGCTGGGCAGCGACAGCGCCGGGCCGGCCAGCAGCAGCGCCAGGGCTGGCCCCTGCCCCATCCCGTTGGCCATCAGGCCCTGAAGGATGGGGACCTCGGTCAGCGTGGCGAAGTACATGAAGGCGCCGGCCACCGAGGCGAACAGGTTCGCCCCCACCGAGTTGCCGCCCACCGAGTTGCTGATCCAGCCCGAGGGGATGAGCCCTTCCTGGCCCGGACGACCCAGCAGCGCACCGGCCACCACCACGCCCGCCAGCAGCAGCGGCAGAATCTGCTTGGCGAAACCCCAAGCGGCGATGAACCAGTGCTGGGGTTCGCCCTCCTGGGTGCTGGTGATCGCCGCGAGCCCCAGCGCGCCCGCCGCGAAGGCCAGCACCGGCGCCTCGGGAAAGACCAAGGCCAGTACCAGCGCGGGGCCGGCCGCCAGCGCCACTTTCCACCACGGCACGCCGAACCACGCCGCCAGCGTCGCTGCGAATGCCGCCGCCGCGACAGCCGTGATGGTCCATTTCACCGCGAAGACCGCCTGCCAGAAGCCGGCGCCCTCCGCGGGCCTGGCCCAGTTGGCGAAGACCAGGATGGCCACCATGCCGCCGAAGTGGAGCGCGGTCTGCCACAGCGGACGCCCGGCTTCCGGCGGAGGCAGTTTGGCCTGGGCCTCCACCTTTTCCATCTCCTCCTTGCGGAAAAGCAGGTGCATGGCCAGGCCCACCACCACGCTGAACACGACGGCGCCGACAGCCCGCGCCACACCCATCTTCAGCCCCAGCACGCGCGCCGTGAGGATGATGGCGAGCACGTTGATGGCCGGCCCCGAGTACAGAAAGGCGGCGGCAGGCCCCAGCCCCGCTCCCATGCGGTAGATCCCCGCGAACAGCGGCAGCACCGTGCAGGAGCACACCGCCAGGATGGTCCCCGAGACCGAGGCCACTCCATAGGCCAGCACCTTGTTGGCGCCCGCCCCCAGGTACTTCATCACCGAGGCCTGGCTCACGAACACCGAAATGGCTCCGGCAATGAAAAACGCCGGCACCAGGCACAGCAGAACGTGCTCCTGGGCGTACCACTTGACCAGGTGTAGCGCCTCCAGCACTGCGCCGTCGAAGCGGGGCCGCCCCACCGGAAGGTGGAAGCAGGCCAGGAACAGAATCAGGATGAGGACAAGCGGCTTCCACTCGCTCTTCCAATAGCCCATGCTCTCAGCTCACCTGGCCCGCGCCGCCTTCCACTGCTGTGCGGCCGCCGACTCCATGACTTCACTCACGCAGTCGAGGAATCGCAGCACGCACGGGGCCCGCAGGCGGCAGATGACCTGGGCGCCGCGCTTCTCGGTTTCCACCAGGCCGGCCGTCTTCAGCAGCGCCAGGTGCCGGGAGATGGTCGAGAAATCGACCCCCACCATCCGGGCCAGCTCGCAGACGCAGCGCCGCCGCCGCGCCAGCTCCTCGACCACGAACAGGCGCGTGGGGTGAGCCAGGGCTTTCACCACCCGGGCGCGCGCCTCCAGGCGGGCCGTGTCTTGGCGTCGCATCGGTTGCTCATTTGGCAGTTTAGCCAAATAGCCAACTGATGTCAAATCGCTCAGGAATGCGTCGCCGCGAGTTCCCTCAGCAACCAGCCGGCATGACGCGCTCCGCTTTCCCTCCTATGGTTTCGGCGCCCGGTAATGGAACGTGTTCAGCCGGCGCTCGATGTTGAACGACCGGAGCATCCGAATCACTTCCGCCCCGGCCATCAGGACCGGGCCGTAGCCCTGCATGGCCCCCAGCTCCGCCGGGCGGTTGTAGTAGTAGACGGCGTCGTAGGCGGCGGTAGTGCCGACGCAGATGCCCTCGATGCGGCCGTCGGGACGCACCCGCGTCGCCAGCGCCTGCCATCCCGCTTGCGCCACCGGCGCCCACACCGGAGTGAGCCACCCGCGGTTCACGCCGCGCGCAATCGCGAAGGTGAACATCGCGGAAGCCGAGGTCTCCAGGTAGCTGTCGGTCTTGTCGAGCAACTGGTGCCACAACCCGTTGCCGCTCTGCACCGCCCCAGCTCCCTGCACGGCATGCCGGAAGATCTCGAGCACGCGCGGGCGGTCGGGATGGTCCTCCGGCATCACGCTAAGCAGCTCGGCCATCGCCATCAGCATCCATCCGCCGCCGCGACCCCAATAGAATTTCGGGTCGTTGGGCGTGTTCTCGTACCAGGAGTGGTCGTACAGACCGGTCGCCTTATCCTGCAAGCGCGCTGACATCCCGATGACCTGCCGGGCGGCGTCGTCGAAGTAGGAACGCTTCCCGGTCAGCTTCCCCATTTGCGCCAGGAACGGGATGGACATGTAGGCGTCGTCGATCCACAACGAGACCGGCTGCGGGCGCGGGCGCGCCAGCGTGCCATCGGGCAGCCGCAACTGCTTGCGGAGGATGTGGTTGTCCGCCAGGTCGATGCCGACCCGGTATCGCGGATCCGGCTTCAGCGCGTAGGCCTTGATGAGCGCCGCCCCGATCGCCCCGCAATCGTCGAGTTCGCGCATCTCCAGCAGGCGGCGATACCCGTACGGCTGCGCGCCGAACTCGGCCGCCTGCTTCCGGAAGTAGTCCAGGTGGTCGAAGATGAAGTCGAAGTTCTTGAGCGTGTACTGCTGATACCGCGCGTCGCCGGTCACCTCCGTCGCCAGCAGCATGGCGGCGAGCACCACTCCCATGGGGTAGTCCCAATCGTTGAACTGCCCCGGGCGCAGATCGATTCCCGCGGTCTTGGTGGGCCGCGAGAAGTCCGTGATTGGCTCTCCGGTCCGGGTATCGATGATGCGGTACGGCGTCGAGCGGAGGAAGTGGTCCAGGATGCGGTCCAGCGTGGCCTTGATGTCGCTCTCCGCCGGGAGGACGTAGTCCACGCCGGGAGCGAGCGACGGCTGGGTAAAAGACGGATCGCTGCGGCCCAGCGTTTGGGCTTGCGCTGCTGCCGCCAGAAGCCACAGCGCCGAGAGTGCGACGAGCGAGGCGGTGCGTGTTCCCGAGTTCACAGAAGGTCTCCTTTGCCGCTATGGTATCGAAGTCCCCCCTGCTTGCCTAGTGGTAGACTGACGGTTTCGGAGTCCTCATGACAACTGTGGCACTTGAGAACATTCGCCCGGAGACCTGCGTCATCCGGGACACCGCAGCCCGGAAGGGCCGCCACCTCTCGGTCACTCCTCAGACGACGGCGGTCCGGCATCTGCACTACGGCCGGATCGTGCTGGATGCCGGCGCTGCGCCCGTGGAGGTGGATCCCGGCGCTAGCGAGACCGGCCTGGTGGGCCTCACCGGGAGCGCGGTGGTCCGCCTCGGCGCGACGCAGTACGATCTGGGCCGCTATGATGCGCTTTACGTTCCGCGCGCGACTCCATTCTCGATTGCGGCCGGCCCGGAAGGCTGCGACCTCGCCGAAATCTCGGCCCCGGTCGATCATCACTATCCCGTTCAGTTCGTCTCCTTCGCCGACGTGCAGAAGGATCCGGGACTGCATTTCAGGGCGGGCGGAGCCGCCTGCCAGCGGGAGATCAACATTCTGCTGGGAAAGAACGTGACCGCCGGCCGCATTGTGGCGGGCGTGACCTTCAGCGCGCCCGGCCACTGGACTTCGTGGCCCCCGCACGAGCACGCGGCCATGCTGGAGGAGGCCTACTTGTACATCGACATGCCGGCGCCGGCCTTCGGGGTACAGTTTGTGTACGCCAACACGGGCCACCCGGAGCTGGCCGCCTTCGTCCGCGAAGGAGATGTTGTCGTGATGCCGCAGGGATACCATCCCAACGTGGCGGTCCCCGGGGCGTCGATCAATTTTCTCTGGATGATGGCCGCCAACCGGGAAGGCGTGGACCGGCAATTCGGGGTCGTCAACGTGCAGCCCGAGTTTGCGGGAGGCGGCTCCGGCCTCGAGGCCGGCCGCGGCGACCGCCGGTAGGAGGTTAGTGAAAAAGCCCTGCACAGACTGAAGTCCGTGCCACAAGGGGAGGTCAGTGTTTGACTGTTCGTGGCACGGGCCTTCAGCCTGTGCTCCCCGCGGGGCTTGGAAAGGGCTTTTTCACAAACCTCTTAGGAGGTGACTTATGAGCGATTCTTTGTTCCGGCTCGATGGCCAGGTCGCGCTCGTAACGGGCGCCTCGCGCGGACTCGGCGCCGCGATCGCGCTGGGGCTGGCACAGGCCGGCGCCGACGTGGTTCTGGCGGACCGGCTGCCGGTTACCGAAGCCGAGCGCGCCATCCGGGAGTCTGCTACGGTGCGGACTCACGGCATCATGGCCGATCTCTCGGACCGCGCCGCGACGGACCGCCTGGTCAGCGAAGCCATCCAGGTGATGGGAGCGATCGACATTCTGGTGAACAACGCCGGCATCATCCGCCGCGCGCCCGCGGCCAGTTACTCCGACGAGGACTGGGACGCGGTGCTCGAGATCAACCTGACCAGCGTGTTCCGGCTGTGCCGGGCGGTCGGTGCGCACATGCTCGAGCGCGGCCGCGGCAAGATCATCAACATCGCCTCGCTGCTGGCCTTTCAGGGCGGGGTCACGGTGCCCTCCTACTCCGCCGCCAAGGGCGCCGTCGCGCAGTTGACCAAGGCGCTGGCGAACGAGTGGGCGGGCCGGGGCGTCAACGTGAACGCCATCGCTCCTGGCTACATGCGCACCGAGAATACGCGCGCCCTCGTCGAAGACCCGGCGCGCAGCCGGCAGATCCTGGAGCGCATTCCCGCCGGGCGCTGGGGCGAACCGCAGGACCTGTGCGGGGTGGCCGTGTTTCTGGCCTCCCGCGCCTCCGATTACGTCCACGGCCACGTGCTGGTGGTGGACGGCGGCTGGATGGGCCGCTGAGCGCCCCCGCAACCGCCCGCGCGGTCGCGCGCGCGACTGGGCGGCCACCGGGGGCCGCGTGCCTGCATTCAGGGACCGCGGCATCCAGACCATCTGCGTGCTTTCCGGCCTGCACCGTTGCCGTGCAAGGGAATTTCCGCGCATGCTGGCCGGCGTGGGCTCAGTGGGGATCGGCAACACACAGGGTTTTGCCACCGCTTGATGAATCTGGGCTGATTTGAAGCCCCTCGCGAGTCAAGCGGAGAGGGCGGAGAGTTCAGGGCAGAGAACTTGGGGTCCAGGCTCAACGGTCACGGATGAGGGCGTACCCGGACGGCGTGTTTTCGAAACCAGGAAACGCGCCCGATGCAAGAGAACAGCGAAATGTCTGGGTTGTCGAGGCAGGCGCGCGAGCTGGCTGCTGTCAACGGAATCGAGGCAGGAAAGGTCGTGCAAGGGCAACTGGCTCTCCACCCTGGACGCAGTTCGAACCCAATGCAGCGCGCCTGCGTGCTAGGAAGAGTCTGTTCTGCTGTAGATTCAAGAACTTGCGCGTAATTGGACGATTGCCAGCCAGCTCCGGTTCACCCGTCGGTCTAGGCCACCGAATCGACGGTGCGTCAAAATCACCACCAGCGCCAAGGCGGACACAACACCACCAGCAGCCGTGCCTCCTCGGGACAGAGATGGTAGCCTAGTGCATTGACGGAGTCTTTCGCACCCTGTCACACTCCGAGGGTACGAGCGGTTCGGCCATGGCGCGAGCGGACCTCCTCATCTCGTTGGTAAAGGCGGCGGCGACCAGCGACCAAGGCCTCTTTCGAAGGACCGTTGAGGCAATGATCGCTGAGGAACGCGTAAAGCACCATGGTGTCCTCGCGAAACAACTTGAGGAAGAAATGAATCGGAACGGAGCCTTGGCGAGGACGGACGTCGTACCCACTCGACCACAAGCA
>Ga0315289_10009156_pt1 | contig 14268 bp, 12 predicted proteins | sample YL17G11_40_MG_FD_203452 | JGI IMG/M metagenome (GOLD analysis project Ga0315289, IMG submission 203452) | Sediment microbial communities from Yellowstone Lake, YNP, Wyoming, USA - YL17G11_40 | ecosystem: Environmental > Aquatic > Freshwater > Lake > Sediment | place: USA: Wyoming | collected...
GTGGTGCTCGCCGCTGGGGCGAAAGTCGAGGGCGTGGAGGCTTCGATCAGGGAGCACGCGGCCAAGTCGCTCGCGGCTTTCAAGGTCCGGGTTTTCCCCTTCTTTCTTTCTTCTTCCTCCTTTTTTTCTTCTTTTTCTCCCTTCCATCTCCACCTTCTCTCGCTCTCAACGCTTCCACTTCAATTTCTCCCCCTCTGCTCCCCTCAACCTGCAGGTCCCCACGCGCATCTTTGTCACCGACAAGCTCCCCAAGACAGCCACGGGAAAGATCCAGCGAAGGTTCATGGCGGGGCACTTTTGCGGAGGTGGGACTTCCTCTCCCTCTCCCTCTTCTCGAGGTAAGCCCGTTTCCAAGCTCTAGAAATTTCGAAGTCTTCTCTTAGATCGTCTTTCATTTTTTGTGTCTTTGGCATTTAGAGGCAGGAGGAAGAAGAGGAAACCGAGAGGCCGAGAGGGAGGAGGAGAAGAAAGAAGGAAGAAGAAGAGGAGGAAGAAAGAAGAAAGGTCGAGAGAGAGGCAGCGAGGCTTGTAAGTCCTCTTTCTTCTTCTCGTCCTTCTTCCTTCTCATTCTTCCTTCCTTCCTCTCTCTCTTCCTTACCTCCCGATGCCTTATTTCTCACGTTCCGGTCTTTCTCTTCCCATCCCCCCCTCGAAATGAACGATACCCTCCCCCCCCCAAAGCAGCTCCCCCTCCGCCCCCTGCTCGCGCCCTCGTCGCCGCCTCGCCCGCGGCGGCCCCAACACCATCCCCGCCCCCGACGGCGACGGGAGCCACCGTCCTCGCCCGCGCCCTCTCCTCCCTCGGCGTCCGCCTCATGTTCGGCGTCGTGGGAATCCCCGTGACGGAGCTCGCCTCGGCGGCCCAGGCCTGCGGGATCCGGTACGTCGGGTTCCGCAACGAGCAGGCCGCGGGCGTCGCCGCCGCAGCCGCCGGGTTCCTGACGGGCGTGCCGGCGGCGCTGCTGTCCGTCTCCGGCCCGGGGCTCGTCAACGCGCTGGCCGGGGCGGGCCACGCCGCGGCCAACGGCTGGCCGCTGCTGATCCTCTCGGGGAGCAGCAGCAGCAGCAGCGGCGGCGGCGGCAGCGGCGCGGAAGCGGGCGAGAGCGAGCGGACGGGCGAGTTCCAGGAGCTCGACCAGCGCAGGCTCGCCGCGCCGCTCGTCAAGTGGAGCGGCCGCCTCGAGAGGGCCTCGCCCTCGGACGCCTCGTCGCTGGTCTCGGCGGCGCTCAGGGCCGCAACACGTGGGAGGCCCGGGGCGGTGTACCTGGATCTACCCGCGGAGGTGATCCAGGGCGCCGTCGCGGAGGGGGAGGCGCTCGCTCCCATCTCGTTCCCGCTGCCGCCGGTGCTGCCCTCGCCCGCGGTCCCCGCCGCCGCCGACGGCGGAGGGGGCGGGGAGAACGGCGGTTGTTCCCTCTCCGACTCCCTCGCTGCCGCGGCCTCCCTCCTCCGCGCCGCGGTCCGCCCGCTCGCCGTCATCGGCAAGGGCTCTGCCTACGGCAGGGCCGACACCAGCCTGCGAAGCTTCGTCACGCGGACCGGAGTCCCTTTCGTCGCGACGAGCATGGGCCGCGGCGTTGTCGCCGACGACGACCCGCGCTGCGCCTCGGCTGCTCGCTCGCTCGCTTTGGTAAAATGCGACGTCGCCGTTCTGTTCGGGGCCAGGCTCAACTGGCAGCTGCATTTCGGTGAAGCACCCAAGTGGGCGAGGGGCGTGAAATTCATTTTAGTGGACCCAGAGCCGGAGAGGGGCGACGCGGAGAGGGCGGCGAGGGAGGGGGGCTGCGTGCTCCGGTGCGGCGCCGCCGAGGCGGCCACGGCGCTGCTCGCGGCCCTCGGAGGAGGCGGAGAGAGCGAGGGAAGGGACGCACACTCAACCCGCGCCGCCGCGCCCCCCCTCCTGGTCCCCTCCGACTCCCCCTGGGCCGCGGAGCTCTCGGCCAAGGCGGCCGCTGCCAGGCGCAAAGTCTCCGAGCGGCTGAGAACTGCAAACGCGACGCCCTTGGACTACTGGACGACGTTGGAACAAATCCGACAATCGATACTTTCTCTTCCGAGGCCGCCGGTCGTCGTCTCCGAGGGCGCGAACACGATGGACATGAGCCGGCTGGTGCTGGGACCCGTCACGGAGGCGAGGACGAGGCTCGACGCGGGGACCTGGGGGACGATGGGGGTCGGTGAGTTTTTTTCCCGTTCTTTTCGTTCTTTTCGTTTTTTTTGAGGTCGAGGATGTCGAGGAAGGGTTTTTTCGCGGGGAGAAGAAAAAAACTCATAAAAAACTCTCCCCCCCGCTCTCTCTCTCTTTATTTTCCATAACAGGACCCGGGTGCGCCATCGCCGCGGCCATCGCCGACGCCGCAGGCATGACGACCGGCTCCTCCGCCTCTTCCCCCAATTCCCCGCGCCGCCGCATCATCGCCGTCGAAGGCGACTCGGCCTTTGGCTTCTCGCTCGCCGAGGTCGAGACCGCCGCGCGCTTCAACCTCCCGATCACCTTCGTGATTCTCAACAACGGAGGGGTCTACGGAGGGGACCGCCGCGCCCGCGCGCTCGCCGCGGACGCCGCGCGAGGCGCCGCCGGGGGGGGTTTCGCGGGAGACCCGCCGCCGACCGCGTTCGCCCCCGGAGCGAGGCACGATCTGATCGCGGCCGCGTTTGGCGCCCGCGCCTTCCTGGCGCGCGACGCCGGGGAGCTTCGAGAGGCTCTGCGGAAGGCGACTTTGGGGACCGACGAGAGCGATAGGGACCCTGGGACGTGCGTGATCGATGTGGTGCTCGACCCGATGGCCGGCGTGGAGAGCGGGTCGGTGCACGGGTTCAACGCGCCCGCTGCGGCGAGCTTGTAAAAAGAAAAAGAAAAAAGAGGCCTAAGTTTTTTTTCTCCTCCACATGCCATCTCGACAGTCTTTCTCTTTCGCCCAAATAAGCAAGCAAAAAATGTCCTCCTTCTCCGCCCGCCTGGGCGCCCTCCGCCGCCTGGCTGCACCCTCTCGTCCGTCCCTCACCGGCGGCGGCAACAGCGGCGGCGGCAGCGGCGGAGGGGGCAGGGCATCCAACTCGCCCAGGCGCGTCGGAGAAGACGATAATGAAAATGGCATTCGTCGTCAAAAAAGTCGGTTGCAGGGCGTCGTCGTCAAAGCAGCGATGTTCGTCGCGGCCCCTCTGGCGGCCTCTCGCCCCGCCAGGGCCGGCCCGGCCCGCCCCAGGGCCTCCTCGACCCCTTCCTCCGAAGCCGAAGGCAGACTTAAGAAGTGAGTCGCAGGGAGAGGAGAGAACCAGGAGCGCGAAGAGAGCCGAGAGAGAGTTCTTTCTCTCGTTTCGGATGCAAGCTAACCCTTTTGTCCGCGAGGACCCTCTGTTCTCCAACCAAAACAACACCCACAACGCCACCCAGGATCAAGTCCGGCCTCAAGGGAGCGGGCCTCTCCGTGCTCCTCGGCTACGCCGCCGCGGCGCTGATCAAGACAGTCGGCAAAACCGTCGCGCTCCTCCTCGTGGCTGCCTACGCGCTCTCCGCTTATTTGACCCGGAAGAACTTCCTCCGTGTCGACTGGGAAGGGATTTTCAAAAAGGCCGGATCTAAGGTCGCGTGGCTCTTCGACGTGGACCGGGACGGGAGCATCGGCGTCAAGGATTTGAAGGCGGCGGTCAACCGCGCGAGCGGGCTGATGGGGAGGACCAAGATGTCTTCGGGCGTGGCGTTCATTGCCGGTTTGGCCTGGGGTTTGGGGGTGATCCCGTTGCCCGTTTAGAAGGGGCCCTTTCTTTCGTTTCTGTTTATCTTGTGCGCTTCTTGAAAAAAAAATCGTTTTGATGTACTACCGGGGAGAAAGAGAAATGGTAGTGCGATCTTCTTTTGCGCTTCGTGGCCTCGCGGGAAAAAGAAAAGAAGGAAAGATGAAAAGGGCGAGGTTGAGCATTATTCGAGAAGCTTGAGATCGAAAACTCTTCGACCTCTCTTCCGCACTCTCCAATCCTTTCTCTTCTTCCGATCGCTTTTCTATTTACACGAGGAGATGCGCCCCGTTCTTGGCTCTCAATGAGAACCCGACCTGGGGCAAGATTCTGAGCGAAGAAGCCTGAACAAAAAGCGCTCGCATTGCAAATGTCGACGCAGCAGCAGCAGCAGCAGCAGCAGCAGCAACACCCTCCACCTCACCGTCCCCGCAAGCGCCGCCCCTCGACCCGAACGCTGCTCCCGTTCCTCCGCGCCTGCGTCGGCTGCCCCGTCGTCGTCGAGCTCACCAACGACGACGTGATGCGAGGCACTCTCGAATCGGTCGACGACGGCATGAACCTGGTCCTAGTTGGCGGGGGCGGGAACAGCGACGGGGTCCGCTGGACGCGGAGGGGCACGAGCGAGCCGCGGGCGGTCCTCGGACGAGACGCCGCGACCGAGCCGACGACGTCGACCTCGGACGCCACCCCTTTCTTCGCCCCCTCGCTCCACGTCAGGGGCCGCAGGGTCCGCTTCGTGCACCTCCCTCCCTCCGTCGACCCGGGCACCGTCGTCGACGCCGCGAGGGAGCGCGCCGCGGCGGCGAGGGCGGCCTACAGGAGGGAGATCCTGACAAAGGCGCACGGAGGCGGCGGCCCGAGCTCCTCGAGGAGGAAGGGCCGTGACGCGGAGGGAGAGTCGAACTTCGGGAGCAGCAGCAGCAGCGAAGAAGGAGGAGACGACGAGGACGACAACAACCAGTACTATTACGAGGACTACGACGAAGACGACGACGAGGGAGGAGAAGAAGATGTATGAGTGGAAAGCGCAAGAGCATGTAATTTTTTTCATTTTTTTTTCAACACGAATTCTAAAAGTGGGCGGGGCACTTGGGGGGCCTCCCGAAGTGCACTACGCCCCTCCGCAGCACCTCGCCGCACGACCCGCAGTGCCGCGTCTTGCAGCTGCCGCACCTGCGGTCGTTGCTCTCGCCCGCGTGCTGCGCGCCGCAGGTGGGACAGCGGGATACCTTTATTCGACGCGACAAAACATTATGAGGGTTGTTGCCGCCTTCGCCGCCTTCGCCGCCGCCGCCTCGCTGCCGCTGTCCCTGCTGTCGCCGCGCGAGCCCCAACCAGAAGGCGTTCCTGTCCGCCGCGGCCGCCTCCGGCCCGCGCTCCTCCCGCTCCCAGCGGGCGATCTCCTCCGCGCTCAGCAGCCTGCACCTCCCGGACCCGAAGTGGGCGTACCCCTCCTCCTCCGAGATGACGGCCGAGCAGACGAAGCAGAAGCTTGTCGAGCACGCCGCGCAGCGCATGCGGTTGCAGCCGGCCGAGCGCTCTATCGGCGTGCGGCAGGCCGGGCAGGGCTTGGAGCCACTGCGGGCGATGGCGGCGAGCGAGAGGAACTCCTCCTCGGCGCGGCGGAGGGCGAGGGCAGAGGCCCTATCGTTCGCTCCCCCGCTTCCGCTCCCAGAGCCGTCGGGGCCGCGTTCCCTCTCGGCCCTCGCCCTGCGGGCCCTCGCCAGCGCCAGCCTCGCCTCGGCGGAGGAGCACTCCCGCGCGCTGCCGTGCCACGAGTCGAAGCAGGTTGCACAAAACGAGTGGCGGCACGAGGGGCACAGGCAGCAGCCCTGCGCGTCGCCCACGACGGCGGCGAAGTCGCAGTGCGGGCAGCGCAGCGCGCCCATCTGGGCCAGCGCGCGCTCGAGCCGCAGCGCCTCGGCGAGCTCCGCCCGCTCCGGCGGCAGCAGCGACGAGAGCAGCGCGGGGGACAGAGGCTCGCGGCAGTCCGGGAAGGGGCACAGGAGGGCCGAGGCGTCCCTCGAGAGCAGCGCCGAGGAGGCGAGCGCGGCGAGGCAGGCGGTGCAGGCCGCCCGCGGCCCTCCGCCGCTCCCCGCCGGCGCCGGCGTCGGAGGCTCGCTGCCCGGCCCCGGCCTCGGACGCCTCCTCCCCGCGACGCCGCAGCAGGGCAGCGCCGTCGCGCGGGAGCCCGGGACCCCTCCCTCGAGGCAGATGGGGCACGCGTGGGTGCCTCGGAGGAAGCGCTCCCGCTGCTGGGCGGCGTCGTCCGAGACGAGCTGGCGGAGGAGGGCAAGCGCGGCGGCGGCGGCGTCGGCGTCGGCAGCGGGGTCGCCTCGGTGTTTCCCGTCTTCTTCGTTCCCCCCGACGACCTCCAGCAGGTCGAGGCTCCCCCCGCCGTCCCCTCCCGCAGCGGAGAGGGCCTCGGCGAGCGCAGAATCCCTCGCCAGCTCGACAAGCTCGAAGACGACCGGCGGAGGTTCCTCTCCAGAGAGGGGCAAAAATGGCAGCAGCCGCCCCCGGGCGAGCGAGCGCAGGCGCGCCTCGAGGCGAGCGGCCGCGGGGGCCGAGAGCCAAGGGGCAGAGACGGCGACGGACGGGATCCGTTCCTCTTCTCCTTCTTCCCCTTCCTCCTCTGCTGCTGCTGCTGCTGTTGTTGACGACGGCGACGAAGAAGAAGGGGCCAGCGAGGGCGGCATCAGATAGCGCCGCGGAAGGGAGGCGGCGAGCCGCAGGGGCTGCAGCGACGAGACCGAGGCCGCCGCGCCGCCGCCGCCAACCGTGAGCTTGATCCGCTCGCCCCCTCCTCCTCCCTCCGCGCCGCCGCTGCTCTCGGGGACGTCGACCTCGATGAGGAGCCGCAGCTGCAGGGGTCCCGCTTTTTCGAAGCCGGCCTCGCGGAGAGCGGACACTCGACTCTCGTCGCCGACGTCGACAGAGTCGAAGAAGCCCCCTCCTCCGTCTTCTTCTTCTTCTTCGTCTCTGGCCTCGCTCTTTTCGCCGCCCTCGCCGCTGTCGCCCCGGTCCTCCTCGACCTCTGTCCCTCTCCCTCTCCTCCTCCTCCTCCTCGCCAGGAGGGCCGCGGCCTCCTCCCCGGCGACGGAGACCACGGCGACGGCCTCGTCGACCTGCGCCTCCCAGGCCTGTCGCTCGGCTTCTCCTCTCCCCTCCATAAGCTCTGTCCTCCTCGAGGGCTGTTAAAAAAAAAGTGAAGAAAAGAAGGGGAGAAGAAAGCAAAGAAAAAACAAAGCTTCTCTTCTCTTCAGGCCCGTTTGTTCTTCGATGACCCCTGCTGCTGCTGCTTCCTCTCCTCGGCCAGCTCTGCCGGCCCCTTGTGCTCGTCGTCCTTCACCACCGCGGCGACGGCGAAGACCCAGACGCAGTAGACGACCGTGGCGAGGGCCGTCGCACGGCCGAGCGCCGTGACGAGCGCGGCGGCGGCCTCCCGACGGGGGTAGAGGGCGGCGAGCTTTGGGAAGGAGGCGTGGAGGGGCTGTTGTTGTTTTCGATTCGTTTCGTTTTTGTTTTCAGAGAAATAAAGGCGTGCTGTGAGCCTGACGCGCAGGAGAGGCAACGACAGCGCAGCTGGGAGGGGGGGCAGAGAGAGGGAGGGAGGGAGAGAGGGAGGGCGAAGGGGTCGAGGGCACGTCGACGGCTGTCGATCGGCTCGATGGGCGGAAAAATAGAAACAGGAGCCCTCTCTTTTTCGACAACGCACCAGGCTCAGCAGCCAGCTCAGGTAGTAAGTGCACGCCGCGGCCGCGGCAGAGAGCAGGGCCCTCCCTGCGGGCTGACGCGCGCTGAGGAGGCCGCCGAAGACGGCGGGAGGCATCGAGGAGAGAGGAGAGGAAAGAAGCGAGAGAGCGAGAAGCCAAGCGAAAAAGTGATGCGCCCTCTTCTTCACTGTCTTCTTCTTCTCCTCCTCTTTTCTCTTCTCTTCTGGAGAAGAAGCGAAGAGAAGAAGAAGCAGAGAGAGGCGAGTTCGCTCTGGCAGAGGCAGCTCCAGACCTCTCTCTCCTCCAGTGCGGCCTCCCTCGCCCTCTCTCTCTCTCACGCACAAAAATGGACCAGCTCCGCGCGGCGATGGCGGCCAGGAAGGCCGAGGTGGCCAAGGCGGTGTCATCAAACAGTGCATCGGCGAAGACTCTGACGTCTGCCGATGCCTCGTCTGCTTCCGCGAAGCCGCAGCAGAAGCCGTCTTACGTGCGCCGCGGCGACCTCGAGGCCGCGAGGCTGAAGCGGCTCCGCGAGGAGGAGGAGGCAGAGAGGGCAGCCAAGGTAAGAGAGAGAGAAAGAAAGGAAGAGGCATCGAGAGAGAGGCCGCCGAACAAAGCAGCAAAAAAAGGAGAAAAAAAACCCGACGCCACTTTTCCCCTCACCACTTTTTCTCCAAAACAAAAAAAAACTCGCAGGAGGCCAAGCGCGCCCGCGAGGAAGCAGAGACAGCAGCGCTGTCGTCGCGCAAGAGGGGTACCAACGGCGCCCCGAAGGAGGTCGGCGGCGGGGAGGCAGCCGCGGCCCTCCTGCTCTCCCCGGACGGCAGGGCGCTCGACGGCAAGGCCGCCGCCGCCGCCGCCGCCGCCGCGGCCTCTGCGGCCTCCGCGCCCGCGTCCTCGGCTTCCCTCCCCAGGCCCGAGGTCGTCCGCCGCCTCCGCCTCCTCGGCCAGCCCGCCACGCTCTTCGGAGAGGGCGACGCGGAGCGGGCCCGCAGGCTGGACAGGGCGGCGGCGTCGTTCGTGCCCGAGGACGAGCACGCCACGGGGGGGCAGCAGGCCAACGTCCTCATCGCCCTGGAGCGCGGGGAGCGCGCGGCGAGGGCCGCGGCGGAGCGGGCCAGGGCCGCGAAGGGAGGAGGAGACGGGGGAGGAGGAGGGGCGGCGGAAGGAGGGGAAGCAGGAGGAGGCGAGAAGAGGAAGAAGGACGCCGGCGCCGGCGACGTCTCGAGCGACGAGGAAGCGGAAGAAGAGGTCGACCCCGAGAAGAGGGCCACCGCCGCTGCCTTCGCCGCCGCCGCTGCCTCCCTCGCCGCCGCCCGCAAGGAGGCCTCGCTGACCCCCGAGGAGAAAGTCGCGAACCGGCTCAAGCAGTGGATGCAAGAGTGGGGCGACGAGCTCGCGGCGCGCCCGGCGGCCGTCGCCGCCGGCACCGCCGCCGGCGCCGCGGCGACGCTCCAGCACGCCCAGTCCCGCGAGTACCTGAAACCTCTTTTTAAGCGCCTCCGCCGTCGACAGCTGTCGCCCGAGATGTTGGCGGGCCTGTCGCTGATGACCGAGGCGATGGCTCGCGGTGACTACTTGAGCGCCGCCGACGTCTACACCCGCCTCGCGATCGGCAACGCGCCATGGCCGATCGGTGTCACCTCCGTGGGCATTCACGAGCGGAAGGGGAGGGAGAAGATCTCGCACGTGAGGGAGAGCGGGGTGCATTCGGCCAAGGGAGGGGGGGGGGGAGGGGGACAGGGAGGGGGGACGGCCGCGACGGCGGCGGAGGTCGCGGCGGCGGCGGCGGCGACGGCCGGCGGCGGCGCGCACATCATGAACGACGAGGCGACCCGAAAGTATCTCCAGGCCTTGAAGCGTCTTTTGACGGTCGTGCAGCGGCGGAGGCCGTCGGATCCTTCGAGGAGCATCGAGTACACGCGGGGAGGGGGAGGAGGGGGAGCCGGGGACGGAGGAGGCGCTGGAGGCGGCGGCCGTACTCTGGCGCTCGCCGCCGCGACGGGAGGGGCGGGGGCAGCGCCGCATTCCTCCTCCTCCTCCTCCGCTGTCGTTTCTCCCCTGGGCGCCACCAACGACACTGGCGTCCCGGAGAAGTGGCAGCACATCCTCAGGCGCAACGAGGTGTTCCAGAGCGCGGCCGCGAGGCAGCAGAAGGAGCTCGAGGAGAAGGAGGGCAAGAAGCGGAGGAAGGAGAAAGCTGCGGCGGGGAAGTGATTGGAGAAGGCTTCCTTTTCGTGCTCTCGGTGTATAAAATAACTGAAAACTGAAGCTAGTGTAAACAAAACCGCAGCGACGTCGAAGAGACAGAGCGTGCAGTTGCTTTCGGTTGGTTTCCACGCTGGGGTCGAGAAAGAGGTTCGAAAGGAGGCCAGCAAGGGTCGAGGTTGTGAGAAGTTTTAGGCGTCGGTGTCACTTGTCGTCGTCTTTTTCGATCGACGCTTGCTTTACCTTCTCTTCTCTCCCTTTCACGTCAAGAGAATGTCCGCCGCCTTCGTCGCCGAGGTCGGCGCCTTCTGCGCCGCGGCGCGCAGGCGCCAGCTGCGCGGCCCGGCCGCCTGCGCGCGCCGGGCCGCGAAGCTCCTCAGGCTGCTGGTGGCCAACGGGAGGCACGCCGACCCGTGCTCGCTGATCGCCGACGTCCGCAAGTGGGGCGCGGAGATGCAGGCCGCGGCGCCGCTCGGTGAGTGGGGCTTTGATTTTGATTTTGTTTTCTCATCGGGCGCTCTCGCTTGTCTCCTTCGCACTCTCTTGGATCGGGTGATGCAGCAGAGAAGCGCTAGAAAAGAGCAGCGCCCCTGGCATTGTTTTCCTTTCGACCAATCGACGGCGGCCCGATGCCATTCGTTCGTTTCGTTTCGCTCCTTTCTCAACCTCCTCCTCCTCCTCCGAAAACCCAACACCTCGGAAAAAAACAGAGCTCTCCATCGGCAACATGGTGCGCCGCGTCCTCCACTTTATCCGAGAGGAAAGCGAAGAAGAGTGCAGCGGCGGGAACGGCGGCGAGAGGGACGAGAGGGACGCCTTTGCCAACGGGCGGCTGCCGTCGGCGCTCGCGCACGCGGCGTCGGCGAGCTTTGGCGGCGGCAACGGCGGCGGCGGCGGCGGCTTTGGAGGAGGAGCACCAGGAGGAGGAGGAGGCGGCAGCGGCGCCGACGCCCTCGCCGCGAGGGCCGGCGGCCTCCTCTCCCGCGCCCTTCGCCCGGGCGGCAGGAACGTCTCGCTGCACAACCTCCTCGACAACGAAAACGGCCTCCTGGGGATTGGAGGAGCGGGAGCAGGCGGAGGAGCCGAAGGAATCGTCTCCCCTACCTCTCCGATGTCGCCCGTGGCAGCGGCAGCGGCTGGAGGCGGCAGCAGCAGCAGCAGGCTCCCCCCTTCCCCGAAGCTGCCGCGCTCGGGGGGAGCGACGGCGGCGACGACGCCGCAGCAGCGCAAGCCCGGGGGCGGCAAGGCCTCGAAGCTGCCCCCCTGGGCGGGGAGGTCCGAAGTGATCGATCGGCTCAACGAACTGATCGACGAGCTGGACGAGATGGACACGGCGATCGCGATGAAGGTGAGAGGAGGTGCATTTTGGATCGAGAGAGCGAAGGTGGGAAAGGTTGGAAGAGCTTTTTGTCGACTCTCTCTCACTCACTCCAAAAAAAATACTTTTTTAACTTCTCATCTCAGGCGGGCGACCACATCCACGCCAACGAGATCGTCCTCACCCTCGGCCACGACCCCACGACCCTGCTCTTCCTGCTCGAGGCCGCCAAACGCCGCACCTTTCAGGTCGTCGTCGCCGAGGCGGCTCCCGGATACTTGGGCCGAAAGACCGCGGTGGCACTGGCCAAGGCTGGCATCGCGACGACGCTGATCGCGGACGCGGCGATCTTCGCCGTGATGGCGCGTGTGCACAAGGTCGTGCTCTCCGCCCGCGCGCTGTTGGCCGACGGGGGGGTCTTGGCCCCCGCGGGGGCCCGGCTCGTCGCCGCGGCGGCCGCGCGGCACGCGGTGCCCTTTGTCGCCCTCTGCGGGCTGCACTGCCTGAGCCCGCTGTTCCCGCACGACCCCGCCCTGGAGACCAACGAGTTCGGGGACCCGGGAGACGTTCTGGACTACGCGAGCCTGCCTGTGGGCGTGGCGGCGCCGACGCGCGCCTCGGTGGAGGCGGCGAGGGCGCTGGCGATCGCCGTCGCCGAGGGCGGCGGCGGCGGCAGCGGCGGCGGCGGCGGCGGAGCCGGCGACGGCGATGGAGGGGCGGGAGGAGCTCCCGGAGCCTCCGCCGCCGCCTCCTCCTCCTCCGCCTCGCCGTCTGCCGGCGCGTCCTCCTCCTCCTTCTCCTCCTCGTCCTCCAACTCCGCTGCTGCCGCCGCGTCGGCCGCCGCGGCGGCGGCGGCAGCGACCTGCGGCCTCCCGCACGTGCTGTCGCCGCAGCTCGACGTCGTCCCTCCGGACCTCGTCGCGCTCCTCGTCACGGACACGGGATGCTACACGCCGTCGTACGTCTACCGGCTGCTGGCCGAGTACTACAGCAGGGAGGACTACAGCATTTAGAGAGGTTGGAGGAAGAGTTGGGTTCAGTGCGTTGAGAAACAGTACGGATCCTATCTTGAGGAGGAGGGAGGAGGAGAAGATAGGGAGGAATGGCGACTGTAACAAAGAAAACATGGGGAGCGAAAAAAAACCATGAAATGAAAAACCATTAAACAAGTTTTTCCCCTCCCTTGTCTTTTACACTCGCTCTCTCTTCTCCACGCCAGAGGCACAACAGGAAACACCCCGTCCCTCCATCCGCTCTCTCAACACACTGCGTGCAAAGAAAACGCACAAGAAAGGAAAAAGAGAAGAAAACGCTTCGCTTTCACTCAGTGTGACACCAAGGACTCCGGGTTTTTCCGCGAGCAGCTTTGCTCTGAAGGCTTTGAGATGCTCCGGTTCTAGATTCGCTCTCTCTCTCTCTCTTCTCTCTTTATCTCCCTCTCCTTCACTCCGCCGCGGCGCTCCTGTTCCTATGCAGCCCCGACAGCGCCGCCGCCCCTCCTCCAGCCGCAGCCGACACGGAAGGCAGCCCGTCGACGACAGCGGCGGCCCCGAACCCGTGCGACCGCAGCACAGGGTGCGGCGCCAGCGCCGCCTCGACGTCGGCGGCGTCCCAGTACCCGCTCCCGCCCTCGCGGAGATACCACTCCACCGTCCTCCGAAGGCCGTCCTCCCAGCTCGTGGTCTCCTTCCATCCCAGCGCGGCCAGCTTCTTGTCGTCGATGAAGTAGCGGCGGTCGTTGAAGGCGCGGTCGCGGACGTGCCTGATCGGCGACGAGGGCGCCGGCGGAGGAGCGGAAGAGGAGGGTCCTGCGTCGCCGTTGCCGCCCTTCCGCTGCTCCCCTCCTCTCTCGCTCTCGCTCCTCCTCCTCTCGTCGAACAGCTGCGTGATGTCTCTCGCCACGTCCAGCACAGTCCTCTCCCTTTGCGACCCTATGTTGTACGTCTCGCCGCAGACGCCCTTTCGCAAAATAACATCAAACGCCTCGGCGACGTCCTCGACGAAGAGGTAGCTCCGCGTCGCGCCGCCGTCGCCGTGCACGAGCAAGGGGGCTCCACGAGAGGCCAGCAGCGTGAACTTGGGCACCAGCTTCTCCGGGAACTGGTGCGGGCCGTAGACGTTGTTCCCGCGCGTGGTGATGACGGGGAGGCCGTAGGAAGTAGCATAGGCCCTCGCGACCATCTCCGCCCCGGCCTTGGCGGCGGAGTAGGGGTTCGTCGGGGCCAGCGAGGAGGCCTCGTTGAGGCCGGATTGGCCGTCGGGGATGCCGAAGGAGCCGTCGCCGTAGACTTCATCGGTGGAGACGTTGATAACCTTCGAAGGAAAAAGAGAGAGGGAGAGAAGAAAGAGAGAGGGAGAGAAGAAAGAGAGAGAGGACGTGAGTTTCATCGAAGTTTCTCCGCCGAGTACCGGAAATAAAAAGAAAAAAGAAACAAACAAACGATATCAAACTCACCCGTTGCACCCTCCTCCCCTTTCCCTCGCTCTCGCCGGCTACCCTGCACGCCTCCAGAACGACATGCGTCCCTATTGTCAATTGGATTGGTTTTGAAAAAAGAAACGGAAGTGAGTTCTTTTTCCTTCATTTCTAACTTTTCCGACTTCTCTCCAGGAAAGCCAACGCTCTCTCTCTCTCCCTCTCTCATACCATAGGTGTTGTTCAGCGTGAACGCCAGCGAGTTCCCGAACGAGTTGTCCACGTGCGTCTGCGCCGCGAAATGCATCACGGTGTCGATCCTCTCGGTCTCCAAGAGGTAGGAAACGAGGTCGCCCGAGCAGATGTCGCCCTTGACGAACTTGAAGTTGGGCTCGCTCGCGACGGATTCGAGGTTTCGCAGGGACGCGCAGTAGTCGAGCTTGTCGAGGACAATGACGCGCATGGTAGGGTAGCGGTGGACGAGGAGGCAGACGACGTGCGAGGCGATAAAGCCGGCGCCACCTTTTTTCCGTTTTTTTTCCCGTTTTCCGGGTTCGAGGTAATTCGTGAGGCGTTCGAAGACTTTTCTTTCGTCCCCCTCTGTCTTCATTCTGTTTTTCTAGGAAGAAAAAAAATGGCTGACCTGTGACCAGCACGCATTTGGGCGTATAAGTGTCGCTGCCGCCGTCGGAGCTCATTCTTCTGTCGTTGTTAAGGTCGAGGTTGAGAGAGTTTGAGGCCGAGAGGAGGTTGAGAGGGTCGAGAGAAGACATAGGACGTCAACGTCGAAAGGGAAAAAAGAGAGGCGTTCTTTCCTCTCTCTCTCTCTCTCTCTCTCTCTCTCTCTCTCTCTCTCTCTCTCTCTCTCTCT
>Ga0315289_10009157_pt1 | contig 14268 bp, 10 predicted proteins | sample YL17G11_40_MG_FD_203452 | JGI IMG/M metagenome (GOLD analysis project Ga0315289, IMG submission 203452) | Sediment microbial communities from Yellowstone Lake, YNP, Wyoming, USA - YL17G11_40 | ecosystem: Environmental > Aquatic > Freshwater > Lake > Sediment | place: USA: Wyoming | collected...
AGCCTTATTCTGGACCGGGATACGGCGTCCATTTTCCCAACCATGCGGATACAGAAATGATTTTTTCCTGCATCAACGGGGATCTGGACCGGCCGATCGGCCTTGGCACGGTCCCCAACCCCTCCCAAGTCTCTCCTGTGACCAGAGATAATAAATCTCAAAGCATCATCCGTACGGCCGCGGGAAACGAGATCGTCCTGGACGACAAAACAAATGAGTCTCAGATCAGAATCACCACGACGGATGCCCATAAAGTCCTGCTGGACGACAAAGACGATAAAATTGAGATCGTGACCACAAAAAAACACAAAATCACGCTCGATGACAAAAACAAGAATATCACCGTTCAGACGACCGACGGCCACCTGATGATCATGGATGATAAAAACACCAAGATCACTGTCCAGAGCAAGAACGGCCACCGCCTGTGCATCGACGATTCGAGCGGAGGGGAAAGCATCACCGTGGCCGATAAAAATGATGCGAATATTTTCATCATCGATATCACCAACAACAAGCTTGTCATCAAGACCAACGACGGCAGCATCGATATGCACGCGCCTAACGGGACGATTGAGATCAAAGCCCAGACATTGGCAATGGAATCGACGAGCGATACATCGCTGAAGGCAGCCAACGTCAAATTCGAAAGCCAAGGAAAGTATGAGCTGAAAGCCAACAGTGATATCAAAGAGCAATGCGCAAATTACGATTTAAAGGCCGATATGGGAATTTCCGCGAAGGCCACCACGGACATGAAGTTGAAAGGGATGAATGTCGAAGTGAAAGCGGATATGAATGCGAAGATCGAGGGAGGCATAAACCTCGAGGCCAAAGGCGGGGTGATGGCCAAGCTCGATAGCCTGACCACAAATGTGAGTGGAAGCGCGATGACAACGATTAAGGGCGGCTTTGTCATGATTAATTAGGGGCTCGGTCAGAGCGAGGAAGGAGAGAATGGGAAAACCGGCGGCACGAATAGGAGACATGACGGCCCATGGTGGCAGTATCATCCTGGGCTACCCGACTGTCTTGATCGGCGGGATGCCAGCGGCAAGGATGTTAGATATGCATGTCTGCCCGATGCTCACTCCAGGCGTTCCCCCTATTCCTCATGTCGGCGGACCCATTATATTAGGAAGTCCGACAGTCTTGATCGGCGGCATGCCCGCGGCGCGGATGGGCGACATGGCGACCTGTGTCGGTCCGCCTGATACGATCATCCTCGGCTGCATGACAGTACTGATTGGCGAGGCGGGAAGCGGGAGTGCGGGAGGAGGTGGGGCGGGTGGCGGCGGCGTTGGTGGTGCGGCCACAAAGGCAGCCAGGGCTTCCGCCCACTGGGCTGGTCCGGAGCAGTCTAGTCCTGCCGATACGCACTTCATTGATGTGACTTTCGTCGACAAAGCCAATCTCCCCATCGGCGGGGTGATGTATTCCATGAAGGCCCCGGACAACAGGGTGCATAAGGGGAATCTCAGCGGACCGATCAAGAGGCGGGGAGTCCAGCAGGGGAACTATGAATTCACCTTGCGTGCCATCGTGAATGCACGATGGAGTGTAAAGACTGCAGATGTCGGAGATACGGTAGATCTGCTTGTCGATACGGTAGGTGTGGACGCTGGCACAAAGGCTGTCCTGTCTATCTATGTCAAAGACTCAAACTACACGGACCATCTCCTTCATAAAATCGAATCCAGCGTCAGCGGCGACAAGGTGAAGGAATCATGGAAGTTAGAGGTAGATGAGAAATACCTGGCGATGTGCGCGGAAAAGGACAAACGCGGCAAGTATTCGAGGCCGTTCTTCTTCTTCAGGGTATTCTTTGATGATCTTCAGGAGAAATCAGGCCTGTTGTTCTTAAAGGACTGGCTCGAGATCACGCTGACGGGTAAGGACGGGAAACCCGCCGCGGGTGAGAAGTACCGTCTCCGGTTGCCGAACGGTGAGATCCGAGAGGGCAGCCTTGACGGAAGCGGTCACGCGAAGATCGACAAGGTCTATCCGTCGCAGTGCCAGGTGGAATTCCCCAACATGCCGGACGTTGCGCCACAATGAGGGCTGAAACAAAATGATGAGGAGGCTTTTGCATGGGCGGAGGTAAGGCGGCTGCTCCCACGAAACCGAACCGGCAAAGGGCACCTACGCATCGCGCGAATGTGTATGGCCCGATGTGCAAGGTCAAGTTCGTGTACAAAGACGACCCGAAGAAGCCGTTGAAAAACCGGTACGTCCTCTATTGGCTGTACAATTCCAAGGGCACAGATCTCGACAGCAATCCCGAAGATCCCTACTATTGGTACAGACAGGGAACTCTGATGCCGGGTGCGTGTGGAAAGACTTCGGGAGACGGATCTCTCACGAAATCCTATCGCCTCTCGGGGATGATGTTGGTCGATGATACAGAAGGACCACGCTATCTTGAGTACCGACGTTTGGCTAACGAAAACGAAGAGCAAAACAGAATCTACCCGCGCCCGCTGCTCTCCACGGATGCCTTCCCGCAGGGAAGAAAAGTCGGCTTCATGCTCCTCCCCCCTGACGTCCTCACCGGTTTCAGGACGACTGATCTTAGGAAGATAACGGCTGCGGGTGGGGCCTGGATCGACAAGATCACCAAAGACGGTCAAGTCATCGAAATCCGTTGCACACTCCCGGAGTGGATTTACCGGATCAAGCGGGAAGTGAAACTGCTCAAGTACCACCAAGAGATGTATGCCAAGTATGTAAAGAAACATCTAGAGTCGACGGTTGATGTCGAATTGATGAGCACACTTATACAGTATATGATCCTGTATCCTGGAGAAGCGCCGAACTACATCAAGATTCAATATGCCAAACTATTGTTGGGCAGGCTTGAAAAGCTCAAGAAGAGCATCAGTGATGAGTACATCACAAATACCGATTCATCCTCAGAATGCGGCAAGCTCCTTTCGCGAATCGATAACACGGCAAAATCCCTCTGGAAACTGATCAAGAACAAGGCGTTTGTCGATGAATTGAAGCGTTATATGCCGCATGTGATTGACAACCCCAAAGAAGGCGAACACGGTCCGGACACCAAAACGGAGCATGGCTGGAAAGAGATCTTCGATCTTCTGGGACAGGCCTATGAAGCCCTTTCTAAATCGAGCATGGGTGAAAAAGTTTTCCAAGAGCATGTCGATTTGCTCTTCGCATACCTGGCATCGCTCTGCGCAGAGGCGCACCCAGACTGGCCATCGAATCAGGGCCCCTTTATCGACGAATTGAAGAAATCTCTTCCCGCGAAGACCTTTTCAATGGATGATAACCCGCTACTTGTGTCGATCGACAAATACGGCTCGCTTATCCAGACGGCGACCAGCGACGCGCCGGGGCCTCCATGTCTAATCGAAGCCATCATCAATTCGTACGGGTTGCGGATGGCGCAGAAGATTTCACAACCTAATCCGGTCGCCGCCTCGGAGTACATGCGGAGCCTGTATGGATTCATGAAGATCATCAGGATGGGAAAACCTCTCACGAATGCCCAGCAGCAAAAACTTGCCCTAGCGGCGAACTTTGGTGAGCTCAAGACGGGCAAGGAAGGTCTTTTTGAGTACAGCACCAAGTTCATGGGCGATCGCTTTCCGACTGCCGCCCGAGTGTTCCATAGCGGGATGTTCATTTTTGCCATCGTCTCCTTTGCCGCAGCATGGGAAAAGGATGAATACAGCACAATCCGAAAGATCGCGAAGATCTTCGGCTCCGCTTCTAACCTGAGCTTGACCTCGATGGGCCTTTTCCTTTCAAATTATGAAGCGGCTAAACTCTTTAAAATCGGGACGACGAGTCTCGGAATCATCGCCGGCATTGCGGGAGTCGTCATAAGTTCTATCGATGCGTACCAATATTTCAAGGAGGGGGAGACGGCGAGGGGCATCTGGTCGGTGGTGGCGGCTGGAGGTTCGGCGGCTTTGACAATTGGGTTTGGAATCATGGCCTTTGGAGCCGGAACGTCGTGGACTGGAGTTGGCTCGATCCTGATCCTTGTCGGCGTGGTCGTGACGGTGGCTGCGTCGATAGTGCTTCTTATGATGGATCTGTTCCAGCAGGAAGTCGAGACTGCATTTGCCAATTTGCGAAAAGCTTTCATCAAAGATGGATCGGTCTATGCGACGGAGTACGTCAACAACTCTAAAGTGAAGAGTGCTTGCGATGCGGTCGTTTCGGCTGAGAAGGATTCGAAATGGTGGCTCATGTCATGGCGCGCGATCGTTCCGCTGTATAACATGGGATTCCGCGTCGTCGATCCCGATACGAAAAAGGAGAGTCCGGCGAATCTCATACAATCAGCCCAGAGCATTGAGAAGCTCATTCACGACGATTTCGGCGGTTGGAAGCCCATGCTCCAGCATCTTCTGTTCTACAAACGTGCCAGTGAAAATCCAAAACAGGATTCTGACAAGAACGGTACTCCGGATTATCTCGAATGGCAGGATGGGACGATTCTGCCGAATCGAAAACCTCCTAAGAATACAACGGTTGTTTGAAGAGGAAACTATCGTGGAACACAAACAGCTGTCATGTCGCATGACATTCTTCAAGTGGAGCATAGCGGTCCCCCTGTTTGTATTGATCGGAGGGGTGTATATCGGAGGCCTTGTCCACCTTTTCCCGGAAGCGTCGGAAAACGCGGGGATGATTGTTGCCTGGGCAGTCGTCGGATTGGCAGCTGTCATCCTCGTCCCTCTACTTGCTTCAACTGTGCGCAGCCAACTTGTGATTGGTGAACCCGGCCTCCGCGAGCGGCAACGTGTCTTCTTCTCCCTGTTTTCGAAAGAACGTACGATGGGCTGGTCAGAATTCATTTGCTGGGACTCAAGCGTTGCGTTTCTTCCGCTTACCCGCGGCGAGATCCCCCAGATCAAACTTTACACGGCACACCGGTCCTTGCGAATCGATAAGAACGGAAAACCCTTCCTCGCCGACAACAAACCCATTACTTGGGATCATTTCAAGGAAAGACTTGAATCGCGTCTTCGCTCCCAGGGGGTCCCCGAGGCGACGCCCGAGCCGGCGGCAATGCGAAGACGTGCTATGAAAACGGCTTTTGCGGTGGTTATGATCCTCATTGGCGTATTGCTGGTTGTAGCGGCGGTGCTCAGCGTGATGCAAGGGGAAGTACATTACGGACTGATCGTTGCGGCGACCCTGCTGTTTTTCCTGATCGCCCGTGCCGGAAGAAAGTTTTTCAGGAGATAGACTGTCATAGAACTTTGAATTCGTCCTGAGAAGGAGAAGTCATGTCCATGAATCACCAGTTCTCGATCTCTCTGTCTGAAGGGTGGAGGGATATGACATGCCACACATTTGAAGGGCCTCACGATAGTGGAGTGCAACACAACCTTGTCTTGGCAATCCTTGAGGGCGTCGACGCCAAAGTGAGCCTCTCAAAATTCGCGAAGGAGCAAATCCAAGAAATCGCTGCAATACTTCCCGGATTCGAAATGATCAATGAAAAAGAACTGCGGTTGCAAAGTTCCCTGCCGATGTACGAAGTGGTATACAGATATGCTCCTTCGGATGAACAAACACTCTTCCAAAAACAGTACTTTGTCATTGCCGAGGACAAGGCCTACATTTTCACTTCGACATTTTCTAAAAAAACTCTGCAGACAGTAGCCAACGAAGTGGACAGAATTGTTGCGACTTTCAGAACGGCGACCCCGAACGTGAGGCCGTGAAGAGCTCGCCCCATGAGTACGACGTATATTAAAGCGACGGACACGGTACACAAGGTGCCCGTAACCTCCCACATCATCTATTGTATATGGCATTCACGGTGCGGCTATGGAGGAAGCATGGCCGTGTTTGAGGTGCGGACGTCGTTTGTAGGTGAGGGAGCGTCGATTGATATCGTAGGAAAAAGCGAGAAAGGGAAGAAGTTTGGCAAGATCACCGATACAATCCGCCGCAACAGGTATGTTGGAGAGCTTCAGATACCCGACAATCTCGCCTGGGATGATCAGATCTACTTTGAAGCGAAACTCCCAAAACATGGGCTCCAGATGGAATCAAATCGCATACCGGTCAGGCCCAAGATTCAGGTCAAGAGCTTGGCCTGGGATCGGAAGGAGGCCCGAGATGGGGACGTGGTCAAGCTGACGGCGGAGTTCAAGAACCTTCCGGACGGCACCGAGGCCACGGTGGTGATCTATGATTTCACCACTGATGGGTACTACGACAAGATTGCAGATTTCTCCACAGCGGTAAAGAATAACAAGATTGAGCTTGAATGGGAATACGAATACCATGAAGACAGATATCAGATCCCCACGCAGACAGAACGGCAGAAATACGGCAAGAACTACGAACATCCAAAATACTTTTTTGTCGTGGATATCGACGAAGAAAGAATAGGAGCCAAGCAGGAGTCGGGGTTACTTCTTTTCAAAGATTGGATCGAGCTCGTGCTAGAGGACGAGGATGGCAATCCGATCCCAAACGAGAAGTATGTCCTCCATCTGTCCGATGGTTCGAAGAAGGACGGAACGCTTGATGGGAACGGGAAGGCACTTGTCGAACATCTCCCACCAGGCCCTGTGGAGGTTGAGTACCCCTAGATAACAGGCCTCCAATCGGAGTTTAACTATTAGGAGCTGCAGCCATCCAGGATCGGTATTCCAAAGGGCCCGCGACAAGGAAATCACTTTCCGATAAGGCTCAAGGCCTCAAGCCGATTCTTGTTATCGCCAGGCAACAAGGACTGCCTTCTACTGACTACACAAGCCTCGAAAAGGCAAAGGTTTGGGTGGTAACCTACCTCGAAAAGGTATACATCCAAGGATCCGTAAAAGATCCGACAGGATGGAAGACATTCCATACCGATTTTGAAGGCTGTCTCACAAAAACAGAAATGACGCCAGCGGGCACCAAGAGAAAAGAAACCGCTTTTCTGCTGCGCTGGTTGGATGAGCGTTCATGTGGCAATTTTGTCCTCCCCCGATCGTCCAGGACAATAGATTGTGACAAGAAAGAATGTCTAGAGAATGTCCTTGGCTCCGCTTGTCTGAATGAGTGATTATTTTAAACAAAGGGAGGAACGAATCTGAGCTTATTGGGAGGAGAAAGTCACACGGCCCGAAGGTGGAAATTCTTTTTCTTTATAACATTAACCATTCCACAGGAGATTGATCAATGCCATGCCCCATAACCCATATGTACCTTGCCGGGCTCCTGGCGGAGCACTATAAAAATAATCCCAACGAAACGGTCAGGTACATTCACGACGGCTTTGCGATCTGGCGTGAGGCAAATAAAGTCTTCGACAAAGAAACCAAAGAAGTTCTGAACCAGGAGCATTCCAGAGATAAAATTGGCCCTAAAATGAAGAATGTGATATCGAAATATCGGAAAACATTGGAGGATGATAAGGTGGCCGTATTCAGCGCCTTCGCCACTGGAACGCAAGGACCCGACCTCTGGGTGCTGCCGCACGAGGCCGCCTTGCGGATGATGTGGAGAAAATATTTCACCAAACTGCCGGCGGCTATCATGGGCGCATTGCATTTCGACCTTGGCCACTATAATCTCACACATGCATTCCCCAAAGTGGGCTTACAGCGAATACGGCTACAGTCCAATTGCCCGGATCCTCTTCTGGAAGTAAGTGTTCAGCCCCTGGATCCTCTTCAGCGAAAATATCAGACAGCCTATTATCTGGGCTATCTCAGCCATATCGCGCTTGATATCACCGGACACATCATGGTCAACGTATTCGCTGGCGCCTATTTCCAGCTTGGAAAGGACTGGGAAAACGAGCAGGGCAAATTGTGGGTGAACATTTTCAACAATCACAACAAGATCGAACAATATTTCGACGCCCTAGTTAAGTTTCTGTGTTTCGAAGGATATCATGATGGCATGAAAAGATTCGAAAACTTGCGGAAAAACGATTTCCGTCAGCCCGATCCCTGGCTCTTTCCCAATTTTGCCGATCACCTTAGCAAATCACTAATATTCAGTGAGCTCATAGAAACCCCAAAGGGAACTTTAAATGTTTTTAAACACGCCCTTAGCAGCGAGGCAGAGCTGTTTCTTGATTTGTCGGTGTCTCTGCCCGGACCGTTTGCCGAACGCTATTCTTCTATTAATGAGGCCAAAAAAGTCCAGCCGTTCATTAGGAATGATTACTGCGCTGCCTATAATAATACCGATGGAAGCATCAAAGACAACGTGCTTTCCATAACCAAGATGACTTCCGAAGAACCGAAGGTGAGAAGCTTCCGTTTTGATAACAACGCTGATGGATCATTCTATTATTACCTGAAATACACCATGCCCAACATGGCTAAAATTATCGACTGGGGCACGAAATTTTACGATCCCGCGGCATTCGCCCGTTTTCTCGAAGCTGGGAAATTGGTTTCAGTGGCGTTCATGGATGCAGCTTTGGACTATTTGCAGACGGGCAATCTGGATAAACTAGAATTGATCCGGAACTGGAACCTCGATCTGGGGCTGGCGATCAGGATCAAAGACATCAGCGCGACGACCGATCAGAAAAATCCCACTAAACCCCCCCGGCCCGTGTTGATCGATCTTGTGAATGTGATCGAGGAGATCCCGGCGCTTAAACAGTGGCAGCCGCCCGTGATCGATATGCCGAAACCGAAATCTACAAAATGGCCCGAAGATAATAAATCGGTTCCGTTGAAAAAGCGCATCCATGTTGGAGGAGGGGCGTCGGTCAAAGGCTGTACAGGTAATGTATGTGAGACAATCGTATTCGCGGAATCAGGTCTTGATATACGACTGGCAAATTTCAAGCTCTATAAAGACGCAGATGAGCTGGGTTCCTATATTTTCGGGACTAATCGCCGGGAAGAAGTCCTTAATGCTGAAACGGCTTATGCTATCACAGAATGCGTTGAGGATTTTGCGACCTGTGACGTGTTCGCGGACAGGAGCAGTCTGAAGGTTGGCAATGCCGACGTGAAAAAAAATCGAGTCACCTTTCTTGAAAAAATGCCAAAAGACTTTGCCAGAAAAGATCTTGACAAGATCACCATATCCTCGTACGGAACCAACAGGCTGCCCCGGCACCTGCGCGTAACCGCATGCCGCAAATATGTCCGTAAAAGCATCGATACGGGTAACTTTCATGCAGACAAGTTCAACGTATATTCCAATCCGGCGCCGGCTGAAGAGTTTGCCTTCGCGGTCTACGCGCTCATTAAGGGGAAAAACCGTTATGATTGTCTTTTTCAGCGAACGATGTTTGATCCCTCCTTCGTTGAATCACTGAAGAAGATCAGGCAGGTGGGTGTCAATGTAATTCTCCTGATCTTCGAGAAGAAGAAAGATGAAAAAACCAAAAAAACTACTCTTAACCTACTCGAGTCTTGGATCGACGGCGAGAAACAGCCGTATGTCAAGGTCTAGCCGGAGAGCCAGGCGCCGAAGCCAGGGCGGGCGTAGCCGCCCGATTTGATAGCAGAGGAAAGGATTGAGAAAAGATGTCTTTTCCAGACCCTGGTGATCATCAAGAAGTCCCGCGGGCTTTTTTGCTGAGGATATAAAAACAGTGGTCGCCGTAAGCGAACTCGGTAACCGCATAGCCCCGGCGGAAAAAAGGGATAAAAAACTGCTTTTCTGCTTCGCCGACTGGATGAGCGTTCATGTGGCAATTTTGCCTCCTCCCATCGTCTGGGATGATAAATCGTGACATAAGAGAATGTTAAGTTGAGCTCAAAATAGCTGAAGGCGGGCAAATAATAGGGAGAGAAGCCTAAGCGCGCCGGAAATCACCTAGACCTCCCCGCCTAGTCAACATGAAGATCATGAAAAATATTCGCCGCTGGTCTGGGCGGCCATCAGAACTTCCTGAAAACCGGCGCGCGGTGGAAGACGTTTGTCTGCGATAAATGAGAGCTTGAGGCAGTCGATGATACGATCGACTACGGAGAAATCGCTCAGGAAGACGATGACCTTCATCGCGCCCCCGCACTCGGGGCAGAGCATCGGATCGACCTCGTAGACCTTCCGGATCATGGCCGCCCAGCCTCTGGAGGAGAGGCGAAGGGATTGAGCGCGTCCTCGATTATGAGGGCAGGAGAAGACGATAAGCCGGCCTTCCGTACTTTCCCCCCGATGGGCGTTGGCGCAGAGCCCGTAGTAGCGGTCCATGAGCTGGCCTTTATCGGAGATATACAAGGTCACCCGGGCGATGGACTCCGGGTAATCCAACGTCCCTTGCTCGGCACTATCTTAACCATAGTGATACACTTCTAGAGCTCAAGTGCTTGCTCCCCGGCAACATTTCCTACATTGCCACCGGGGAAATGGTTTTATGCTGAATCAGTGCCGATAGGATGATGCGCATGCCAAACGCTCAATTTCCACCACCAGCCCTTACCCACAAGGCGAACGATTTTTCACTTTGCTTGCGTGAAGACTGGAAGGACAAAACCCTATATACGATCATCGGTCCCGTCACCGACTATATCCAGCACAACATCATAATCTCGGTTGACAAGGAGGTGCAGGTCAGCACGCTCCACGACTACGCAGATCGGAACGTTAACTCCGTGCTGGGCGAGCTCAAGGCGCGGCGCCTGTTGAAGCAGGACGAGATCAAAATCGTCAATGGCATGCCAGCATACCGTGCAATCTTCTCCTGGTGGCCTCGGGACGATATGAGCATGAACCGGGAAAAAGTCTATTTGCTGGCGGGGATGATAGGGTACAAACTTACTGCTTCTTTTACGAAGAAGACACGCTAAACCCTCGCCCCCAAGTCGAGCGGATGATGTTGAGCTTCAATCCTGTTCCCCAGACGCCATCTCCCAGCCAGTCAAGATAGATTTCTGCAAACTTCACCCACTGATTTATGACCATTAGGAGGTATCGCTAACTTCATGGACCCATTTGGCGACGGCCAGACTCGCCTAGCGCCTACTCCCTCCCTTAAAATCGCGGTTCAGCGCGGCTCCGCCGGCCAAAAAGAATTCACCTTTTCCAAGCCGTTCTACATCGGGCGGGAGGAGCCCTGCGAAATTCTGCTTCAGGATCGCTCAGTCAGCCGTCGGCATGCCGAGGTTTACATAAGAGAAGGCTGCTGGTGGATCCGCGATCTCAACAGCGCCAACGGTACCTTTGTCGATGGGAATAAAATCGACCGACTGCCGCTCACCCGTCCGACCCTGATTGAGTTTGGCTTGAGCGGTCCGCTGCTTTTTTTCGAAGAAGAGAAGGTCCCCGGAAGCCAGGCGACGTTGGAGGAGAGACCGGCCTCTGTCACTCAATATGTCAAACGTTATTTCGATAAATCGCCCGCGGACAATATCGGACAACACACGCTGTTCATACGGCAGGCATTTCTTCGCCTCCAGAAGAAACAAAAATCGAAATACGTTAAGATCATCGCCGGAATTGCCGTCTTGTTGGTCCTCACGGCAGCGTATGCCGTATTTCAACAGAAAAAGATCCGGGAACAGAGACAGATCGCCATCGACCTTTTTTATAAGAATAAAGACATGGAAATCAGGATCGCCGATCTGAGGACAAAGCTAACGGAGGCAGGAAAACTTCAAGATCTCAAGGAAGTTGAAAAGGAGGAAAATAGCCTCAATGAGGACAAAAAAGGCTACGATCAGCTCGTCGAAAAGCTGGGTGTCTACAAGAAAAAGATGAGCGAAGATGAAAAACTAATTCTTAAGGTCGCCAGCATTTTCGGCGAATGTGAGCTCAACTTGCCGCCAGGATTTGTCCAAGAAGTCAGGAAGTATATCAAGAAATGGCAGTCCACACATAAACTGGCCAATGCCATCGCCCTGGCCAAAAAAAATCGGTACGAGGTCGCTATCGCCTACGAGCTGGCCAGAAAAAAACTGCGGGCTCAGTTTTTTTATATCGCTCTCCAAGAAAGTGTGTTTGATACGAAAGCGTACAGCCCCCCGACCAGGTATGGCTATGCGAAAGGGATGTGGATGTTCATCCCGGAGACGGCTAAAGCGTACGGTCTCCAGGTTGGCCCTTTGATCGGCGAGCCCAAGTATGATCCGATGGATGAGCGTCACGATTTCAAGAAATCCACGATGGCCGCGGCGCGCTATTTACGTTATATCTATGATACCGACGCCCAAGCGTCCGGATTATTGGTGATCGCTTCCTATAATTGGGGAGAAAATAGGGTCATCGAGATGATCAAACAGATGCCGAAAAACCCCCGAGAACGCAACTTTTGGCAGTTCCTTGATAAATACGTGAACAAAATTCCTGATGAAACCTATAATTATGTATTCTATATTTTTTCGGCCGTCGTGATCGGAGAAAATCCAAAGCTTTTCAATTTCGATTTCGACGACCCTCTCGCCGAACTCAAAGAGCTTTACTCTCGATAAAGAGATGGGTTTCTGTATGATTTTCCGCTTGGATGTCTATTCATCTCCCCTCCATTCTTTCTTTTCTTGTCTCTCCTACCTAATTTTGGCGGGGCGCTAGTCGCTCCTCCGGCCCTCTTCTTTTCCCCTCCATTTGTTTTATTCTGGCGGATTTTCTTGCCTTGATTCCCCTCCAAATTGACGGGCAGATCCTAGTCCATTTGACTCCAGGCCATCGAGTTGATATCATAATTAAGAACATAAAATCGGCGGAATGATTCTAGGGGAAGAATGCCGTGAAATGCAGCAAGTGCAGTTTTGAGAATCCCCCGCAGTACGCTTACTGCAAAAAATGCGGGACAAAGCTTATTTTCTCCAAAGATGCCTTGTCGGCCACCATGCCTTTCTATAGGCCCAAAGCGGACCTGAGTATCGGAAGTATTTTTGCCCGAAGATACCAGATCATCGAGGAGATCGGCCGGGGCGGGATGGGAACGGTCTATAAGGTTCTCGATAAGGAAATCAACGAAAAGATTGCCATTAAGGTCCTCAAACCCGAGATCTCTTCCGATGAAAAGACCATCGAGCGCTTCAGGAATGAGTTGAAGTTGACTCGAAAAATCTCTCATCAGAACGTTTGCCGGATGTATGATATCGTCAATGAGTGGGGAGTGTATTTCATCACCATGGAATACATCTCCGGAGAAGACCTCAAAAGCACCATCCTGCGGCTCGGGCAGGTCAGCGTGGGAAAGACGTTGCTCATTGTCAAGCAAATTTGTAAGGGATTGGCCGAGGCCCATCGTCTGGGAGTCGTCCATCGGGACTTGAAACCCCACAATATCATCATCGACCGCGGCGGGGAAGCCCGGATCATGGATTTTGGGATTGCCCAGTCACGCAAGACCGCAGGAATCACGGAAGCGGGCGTCCTGATCGGAACGCCCGAATACATGTCTCCAGAACAAGCGGAAGGGAAAGAATTGGATAGCAGGTCGGATATCTACTCCCTCGGCGTGATCATGTTCGAGCTCCTGACGGGCACCGTCCCTTTTAAAGCGGATACACCACTCAAGGTGGCCATGATGCACAAAACGGAATCGCCGCCCGATCCCCGGAGTATCAACCCGCAGATACCGAAAGACCTCAGCGCTCTAATCCTGCAATGTCTTGAGAAGAACAAGAACAAACGTTTCTCCAGTTGTGAAGATATCATTGAAGAGATATCCAGGATTGAAAAGGGACATCCCACAGCCGAAAAGCTCCTTCCTGACCCGAAGAAACAGTGGAGTGCGGCCATTCCTCGGTCACGGCTGGCCGAGCTCATCAACAAGCTCATCATCCCGGTTGCTTCCCTGGCGGCGGTCATAATCTTGATCGGAATTATCATATTATTCTTACGGCCCACGGATAACAATGGTAACAAGATTGCCGTCGTTAACAAGGGGAATGAGGATAACCAGGTTAGCAATACTGATATCAAACCGCCTCCCATGAGTGTCTTATCCATCTCTTCGATACCCAGCGGAGCGAATATCTATGTCGATGAAAAGTTGTTCAAGAAGCTTACTCCGGCCAGCCTGGATCTCCCCCCGGGAAGTTATCGGATCAGGATCAGCTATCCTGATTGTGAAGACGTCAACGATGATGTGCAGGTCGGGGCCGGCGAAACAATATCCAGAGAATATACAATGACGCAGTATTATTTCATTGAAATCAGCACTGAACCTGAGGGCGCTGATGTCCGGATTGATGAGGATTTTCAAGGGAAGACACCTACTACAATGAAATTGACCAAAAGCTCTTGTCAGCTCAGACTGGACAAGGGAAAAGGGTGGGAGCCGTATGAGGAGCCGCTTAGCCTTAAACCCGGCCAGAATCCGGCCCTGAGGGTCGCTCTCAGACGACAACAGGCAAAATT
>Ga0315289_10009159_pt1 | contig 14267 bp, 17 predicted proteins | sample YL17G11_40_MG_FD_203452 | JGI IMG/M metagenome (GOLD analysis project Ga0315289, IMG submission 203452) | Sediment microbial communities from Yellowstone Lake, YNP, Wyoming, USA - YL17G11_40 | ecosystem: Environmental > Aquatic > Freshwater > Lake > Sediment | place: USA: Wyoming | collected...
TGTTGGAAAATAGAATCATCAGAGGCTGTGGCTAACATATCTAAGCCAAATCCGGTTGTCTCCATAAACATACAATAATCTTCGAAGAAATTTGAATCAGCAGGAGGAATAATACTTCGCTCTTTGCTTGTCTGCCAAGGCAATTTATTGATATTTATATAAGTATCTAAGTGGCGGGTTTTCATTTCTTCTCCAATTACTTCATAACCCTGAAGGACATAGGCGATTTCGTCGACAAGAACATAATCATCGGATGTTAAACCCCATTTATTAAACATTTCTTGTAAATCAACTAACGCCTGCTCGATTTCAATCTTGCCAGGAATTATTTCTTTATCCACAGAAACTTTCTCCATTGCCCTGATTTTACCAAATTCAGGGGAATTTTTTGAAGGGGCAGGATTTTAAGGGCGCAATTTATTTATAGCCAAATTTATTCAAAAACTCCCTTTGGTAAGAGATTATGTTTTTTGGGAGCTTTTTAAAAAAAGCCTTTTTCCCTTCTTTTGTTGGGCTTAACCAAGCCTTTGAGTCTCTAATCCTAAAACAAGAAATATAATGGAGGAGGTGTCCTCTGGGATCGCCGTCAATATTTTCGAAAAAGCCTAAAAATTCGCCATCTTCTATTTTTATGGATTGACCCAATTCTTCCTTGGATAATCTTTTAAGGCAATCTTCGACTGATTCGCCTTTCAAGAGAAAACCTCCTGGAAGACACCAGTGATTTATAAAAGGAGTCCTTGTTCTAAAAATAAGCAGTATACCTTCTCGAGGATGTTCTAGGATTATCTCTATTGATAACCTGGGACATAGGCGGAGACTTAATAAAAAATCCTCGTAGGATAATTTTTTAGGCTTCATACCTTATTTTACCAAATTCAGGGGCAGGATTTTAAGGGCTATTTCAGCTGGTTTAAAGCTAAATAATTAAAAACAGTCTTTAGGTTTTTCTGGAAATTATCTGAGATTTCGAAATATTTAATATCAAACTTTTTGCATTCTTCCTTTAAGTACTGACTAAATTCAATCATGCTTTTTATATCCATTAGCATTTCTTTGTCTGATCTCTCTTTAGTCCAATCATCTTTGAAATCACTAAACTGCCTAATTTCCTTTAACTTATCTTCAGGAGAAATCTTAGTGAAGCCTGTAAAACAAACCCCAATTTCATTTTTATACTTCTTTTCTAGTTCAGCAACATGTTTTGGTAGCAAAGCGTCTCCTTCTGCCAGATAGTCTGGTTCCTCTTCAATGAAGTGAATCAATAAAGACTTTAAAATGGGCCATATTTTTTCAGCTTTAAATATAAAAGGCTGTCCATGCTTTATCCCCAAATCCGGGAGGCTTTCTTGAAGAACTGTTGTCAGAGCATCTATCCCAAAATAAGGAATTCGTTTTTCAACGACGAGCCTTCTCGCAAGAATAGATTTGCCTGTTCTCGGAGCACCACCTAATAAGTACAGCATACCCCAATTTTACCAGATTTCTCGGGGGCTTGCCCTGCCTGCCCGCCTTTGGGGGGAGCTTGTCGAAGGGTTTACAATCCTGAGTGTAATCGAAGGACCATTTTTACTCACCGCCTTTCTCTTCAATTAACTGAAATTCAGGAGTCAGAAGGGTTTGTTTTCCCAAAGGTTCAAATTTTAGTGAGTCAGTTTTTTCCATACTTTTCGGTGGAAAACCTTTAACAAAGGCAGGAGTATCATCCTGTTGTAACACCTCGGGGATACTTATTGTTGTCGCACTTATTATTGGATAAACCTGGCACACTAATTGATCTCCTTCATTGTCTTTCTCGCTACCTCCAATAACCCAAATTTCATTTCTTGGGTTAAGTTTTTGTATTTCTCTATGGATATTCTCAATTTTATCTTTAAATTTCTTTCTAATCTGGCACACTAGAACAGTTTTTTTATCGTATGCTTTATCAGTTTTCTTCTTAACCTCTTCAATAAAAGGAAGGTTAGATTCAGGGGCATACTGAAATACCTCAATTCCTCTTATATATCCGTAAGGAAGCCCATTCTTTATAAATAAATCAAGGCCGTAAAAATCAGGTGCATTTCCTGGATTATCCTGTAAAAAATGTTTAATGCTACCATTCTGCTTACTCAATGCAATCAAATACATCGCAGCTCTCCAAGCTTCGACAGTAACCCTCAACTGACGAGACTTAACCAAACTCAGAATCTCTTTGTATTTTTTCGATCGTGAAAGCAGTGTCCTAGTGAATAACTTAATTACCGTAATGGGGTTAATCCAAATATCCGAGGTAGTCTTCATTGTTTTTTCCTCCTGATTAAAATCAAATTTTTCAACTAAAAAAGCCCCTCTGGGGCCTTTGGCTAAATTCAAGCGTGGGTTGAGATTTAGGGGTTAAGACCCCATCTCTGAAAAAGCCTAGTCTGACTGGGCAGGCTAGATTCATTTAATCATTTTAAGAATCTAAAACTTTCAGCCATTTCAGAGTCGTAAATGATATCTTTTTGTCCAGCCGCCCCCAAAAATTTATAAAATGTAGCGTCTTGACCAAGATGCCAGGAGACGACTTTGTTCTTGGCCGGATAATATCTTAGGACCGTCATATAATTGACAACGCAGTCTTTTCCAGTTGCCTCGTCAAAGCTTTTAGCTCCGCCTGTGTCTATTCCGACATTAAAAACTCCTTCTTGCACGCTGGGTGTTTTTTCGCCCAGGCCACAGCCAGAACCATAACGCTCTTTGATGAAAGACTCTAACTGGTTATCGTTGGCAACATCTCTAACCACGATATTCCAAGCTTGCTGATAATGACCCCTCTCAGCCCGAAGCTCTTTTCTCACCCGCTCCAAGGAATTGAGCACTTTATTACATTCGGAAAAATAAGTTACGTAATTCTCTGTTGTCTCTCCTGCTAATTCGTAGTAGTACTCGCTGGCGATATAGACGGTGTTATTCTCTTTATCCTCATAGATTTTTACCGGGACTAAGGCTCGGTCTGGTCTGTAAGAATGATCTCCGCCTTTCTCATTCCACTTACAAGAGCCATAACTAAGCATCATTTCTCTTGGGACTTTGATTGAAAAACCGAGTTGATAATAGGTGTATTGGTTCCAGGTCTCATCAAGGGAGGTCAGTTCTGATTCTTTTGGGAGAGAGGGGGTTGGAGTAACTGTTTGTGTTGGCGAAGGGGTAGGTTGAGGCTTTTGTATTAATTGCTGTCTATATCGGTAATTTTGATAAGCAAACAAACTAGTCGCTCCAAGCGTGATGGCCAAAAGAATTACTAAAATAACTATTAGCCACTTTTTTGGTCTTTTATTTTCAGGAGTTGCAAGAATTGGGGGTTCAGTTCCTTGAGGTCCAGGTGGTGGTATCGAGCCGGGAAAAGTTTGGGGCGTATCGGTGACCACGTCTTTAGTATATCACAAAGTTAAATTCGAACCTCAATTTTACCATTAAAGCTCAATTTTGGAGAAAAGATAGGAGCCGACCAATAAAAGCACCCCTGTGGCCGCGCCAAGGAGAAGAATGTCTTGAGCAAAGCCGAATTGGTAACCAGCGCCTAAGGAGCCTCGCAGGCCATCAACTCCATATGAAAGCGGATCCATCATCGAAACAATGGTTAAAGCTCTAGGCATGTTTTGTAAAGGAAAAAGAGCCCCGGATAAGAAAAATAAAGGCATGACCAAAAAATTCATAATCAGCTGAAAGCCATGCATATCTTCCATTTTGGAAGCAATCGCCGTCCCTAAAGAGGTAAAAAGAAGGGCAATCAAAAACATAAAAAGAAAGAACAAGGGTAAACGAAGAAAACTGTCGAGGCGAAAACCGATCAACAAAGAAATTAGAAAAACGATTATCCCCTGAATTATTGCCACCGTTGCCCCTCCCAAGGTCCGGCCAACCATAATTTCCATTCTCGAAACCGGGGCGACCAAAGTCTCTTTTAAAAAACCAAACTGGCGGTCCCAAATAATCTCGATGCCGGAAAACATGGCCGTAAACAAAACGCTCATGGCGATAATTCCCGGCGTTAAAAATTGAATATAGGAGCCACCAGCCGCCCGTTGATAAATCGGGCCAAAGCCAAAACCCAAAGCCACCAAAAACAGCAACGGCTGGCCCAAGGAACCAACCAGCCGAGAGCGGGAGCGAAAATATCTTTTTAATTGTCTTAGCCACAAAATATAAATCGTCTTCATTCTATCTCCTCATTGCCCTTCCCATGAGGCGCACTCGGTCAATTTCCTTAACCTCCTCCTCTCTAATTTCATAACCAGTCAGAGCAATAAAGGCGTCTTCTAAGGATTTGGTTTTGGTTTGCTTTTTAAGCTCTCCGACTGAGCCCTGGGCGACAATCTTCCCGTGATCAATGACCGCAATTTGCTTGGCCACTTTTTCCGCTTCCTCCATGTAATGAGTGGTAAAAAAGATCGTCGTTTTCTCCTTTTGATTAAGCTCTTTTATATAGTTCCAAATATGGGTTCTGGTCTGTGGGTCCAGACCTAAAGTCGGCTCATCCAAAAAAAAGATTCGCGGATGATGCAAAAGGCCCCGCGCCACCTCTAGCCTGCGTCTCATCCCCCCGGAAAAAGTTTTTACCAAATCGTCTTTTCTTTGCCAAAGCTCAACAAACCTAAGCAATTCTTCGATTCTTTTCTGGCGCAAATCCTGGGGAACCTGGTAAAGAACGCCATGAATGTCCATGTTTTCAAAAGCCGTCAACTGGTCATCCAGGCTAGGATCCTGAAAAACAATCCCAAAAGAGCGCCGAACCTCATCCTTGTTTTTAACCGAATCATAGCCGTTAATTCTCACCGTTCCTTCTGTTGGTTTGGTTAAGGTCGTCAACATTTTAATCGTCGTCGTTTTACCGGCACCATTGGGTCCCAGAAAAGCAAAAATTTCGCCTTTTTTAACTTTGAAAAAAACATTGTCTACTGCCCTCAGGCCATTATAGACTTTGGTTAAATTTTTAACTTCAATAATTGAATTATTCATATCCGCACTTTAGTTTTATAGCCTTACCAATTTTATCACATTTAAAAAATTAATAAATATCAGCAATCATAGACAATATTGAAAAAATCAGATAGCCTTAAGAATAGTAGAGTGTAAACATTAAGCGGGTATAATGCCTAACATTTTAGCTTCAAATAATAGTGTAAACATCTAATGGATATACAATCTCCAGAATTGAGCCTATTGATAATTTCATTTGTTAGTAAGTTTTATTAATGCTTGTATGTTTTTGCATAGCTTTTGTTATGAATATTCTCTTTGAATGATTAAACATTATGTCGCATTGAAAAGCCGGAAGTTAAAAGCTGTTTAAAAGAATTAGATAGTCCCTCTATCCTCGGGTTCACTAACGAATAAAATTCCAGTTTCTAGAGAATTAACTAATATATGCAATTAACAGCTCGACTTATTTAAGGTGTTAAAAACTTTGAATCGGAGTAAAAGATTATTTTTAATGCTGTCGTCTGAAGTATAGTTTTGCCATCAGCCCTCTGCTATATTTTGATACAGTTTAAAAATCAGCTTTGATATTAAATCTATCCTTTCTAAAATAGCCAATTTCCCTCTAACTCAGGTATAGATTGATTGATTTCGATATATTTTATCGTATTTAAAAAGAAGGTTTAGTGAAAAATATTAATCACCTTTAGAAGTCTCTGCTTTTTTTCTTTCAAAAAGAACTTCTTACCATTCAGGCATATTCTAAAATATATGCAAAAGTAATATTTATTCCCCCGATATCTCTTTACAATCTTTTATTCGACTTTTTTAGCAAAAAGATGATAGGCAAAGATAGCGCCGAGGCAGTAGCCAAAGGTAAAAAGACCCCAGTAAAGCATTAAAAAGCCTTTCTGGACAGAAATATGGGCAGAAGTGGACAGAAGTGTGAGTAATTTATCTTAAATTATAAGAAAAGTCAAGCCCCGCCTTTGGCGGGCGCAGACCTCGCCGAAGCCCCGCCAGCGGCGGGGGTGAAGACGGGTCAAGAGGCCAGCCAGCCTCCGTCAACATAAAGAACAATGCCGGTGATGTAATCAGCTTCGTCAGAAGCAAGAAAAGCAACGGCGGCCGCCACATCTTCAGGTTTGCCAAATCTTCCTTTAGGAATGTGAGATAAAAAGTTCTTTTGAATATTAGGGTCGGCAATAAAATCTCTTGTCATATCTGTTTCAATAATTCCTGGAGCAACAGCGTTAACGTTAATGCCTTTAGAGGCTAATTCCGTGGCTAAATCCTCGGTCAATCCAACGACGCCACCTTTAGAAGCTACGTAGCCCGCCGCCCGACCGAAACCAACGCCGACACCACCAGAAGCAATGGAAGCCGTATTAATAATTTTTGCCCCTGACTCCATCATTTTGACTGCTTCTCTAGCGCATAAAAACTGGCCTTTAAGGTTTGTGTCCAAAACTTTATCCCATTGCTCCTCGGTCGTTTGTTCTATTGAAACTGAAGAAGAGGCAATACCCGCATTATTGGCCAAAATGTCCAATTTCCCCCACTGGCTTCTTATCTGTTCAAACATCTGGGCCACAGATTGAGAATTGGCCACATCGGCCTGAATCGCCAGAGAATTCCTACCCATTTTCTTAATTTCTTCGACTACTTTATTAGCTTCTTCAACGTTGGAGTGATAATTGATCGCCACCTCCGCTCCTTGAAGCGCCAGCGCCAGGGCAATTCCCCGGCCGATGCCCCTCGAGCCACCAGTGACCAAAGCTTTTTTACCTTCTAAAGAAAACATTATTTTCACCGTCCTTTCTTTTTCTATACTATCAGATTATTAAATAAGAAGCCAAGTAGCAAAATCTGAGGAATGGTCACCAGAACCAAAGCGATCGCTGCCTTTTTGCCAATATTAGTGGTGATAATGCCTATTTCCGTAAAGTCCGTCGCCACGCCGGCCTGAAGAAAAACAAAAGCATTGCCAAAAGCCCCTGTTTTTTGAAAAAGTTCAAAAGCTAAGGGAGCCGAACCTTCAGAACAAACTTCGATTATCGAAGCCAAAGCCAAAGTGGCCAACATCCCCAACAAGCTTGGGCCAAAAAATCGATGAAAGACCATTTCCGGAATAAAGGTTCCTAAAACCGAAGCCAAGAAAAACCCTAACAAGACCCACCAAATTACCATCTTCGTCAACATCCACATACTTTTGCCTATCTTTTCAGCCAGAATTGACCACCCCGGCCAATACCAACCTTTGGTACTTTTGCTACCTTTGATACTTCTGATACCTCCTTCTATCATCTTTCTCTCTTCCAGAATCTGAAAAATAAACCCCGAAACAATCGCAATTAGTAAGGCTCCACCAACAATCGCCAAAGCTCTTATCCCAAACAAAGAAAACAAAAGAATGGTAATCGCTAAATTAGCCCAGGGAGCGGCTAAAAGAAAGGCTAAAGTGGAGGCCGTCGAGGCACCCTTTTTGTATAAGGAAACGGCAATCGCTAAAATCCCGTGGGAACAAGCCGAGGCGAGAAAACCGAGCATCACCGCCACCAAAATACTCTTTTTACCCCTGCCTAGAAGGTTAACCATCAATTCTTCCGGCACTAAAATTTCAATCAATGAACCAATCAAAAGTCCAAGCAAAATCGCCCACCAGGTCAAGCGCAGATAACCAAAGAATTTTTCAAACATCGGAGCAAGGGTGTAAATACCATTAGATGACAAAACTAAATGGATAAAGAAGCTAACTAGAATAATTGTAGAAACGAGATAAAGTGGTTCTTTATACCAAGGCCGAGGGTGTTCACGCTGACAATCTTCTTTTCCACAACTCATTTTAAACTAGAAAAAGACTAAAGCCAAAGAACAATAAGAACATTAAAAGCAGGTAAAGAGCCTGAAAATTGTTCGGCAAATCAAGCTGAAGTTGCCAAAACCAAGAATCCATCTGGCCTGTTTTTAAAAACTCCTCAAATTGATTTCTTAAGGTCTGGAGAAAGAGAACCAAGACTAATCCTTTACCGATTAGTCCGGCTGAGGAACTCAAGACAAAGAAAACCATCACCAATAGAATTAACTGGAATAGAATCGAATGGAAGATTAACTTTTTTCTTTCTCCTTGGGTTTCAAAAAGAAGATCTAGGCCATATCGATATTGTTTCAGCTCTAGAAAACGCTTCAGTCGCTGGGGAGTAAATTCATGCGGATTCTGCCAAAAACAATAGATGAGATGGTCAAAATCCAGTAAGAAAGCACCAATTAGTCCACCAACCCATAAACCGACCAATTGCAGCCGATACTGGTAATTAAGCAGGCTAAGAAGGCCTAGAAAAGCGATTGCCGGAATCAGTCGCTTTAAAATCTCTTTCTTCATGAATTAATAATATCATAACCTATGTTCTATACACTATGCGCTTTTTACTAGCGCCCCCAGCGCTTTCGCATTTTCCACCGCGTATCCCAAAGCATCATTATTGAAGTAAACATAAGCATCCAATCTTTTTCTCTTCCACTGATTTATTTTCTCTGCCCAGGCTTTTAGATCCTTTTTTGAATAGCAGGAAGAATATAAACCTGTTTTGCCATGAAATCTTAAGTAGATAAAATCAGCCGTTATCTCCTCTGTTCTGGGCCAATCAGGATAGTCCTGAAAAACAACCGCGCCCTTAAACGACTTAAGTAGCTTAAAAACCTCATCATTTAACCAGCTCTCATGCCTAAATTCAAAAGCCTGCCGCCACTCCTTAGGTAAAATTTTCAAAAACTCCTCTAATCTCTCTGGGTTTGCCTTAAATCCTGGCGGCAACTGCCATAAAACAACATCTGAGCAGGGCAAGGGTACTCTTTTTGAGGAGCACTGATCCGCCGTTGAATAGCGTTTTGGGTGGTTATCCGACTTTTGGATAGGCGGATCACTGAGCGAGAGAGTTTCTAATTTTAATTTCTTCTCTGCTTCGGCTCGCGTCTCCGAAAAAAGCGGTACCCGAACCCTTAAGCCTTCCACTGACTCGAAAAACCTCTCTACTGCCTCATGACAATCCTTTAACCTTTTAATATGGGTAATGTAGCGACTGCCCTTAATCGAAAAAGTGAAGTTTTTACCTGCTGTCTTTCGCCAACCAGCAAACACTTCTTTTTTCGGCAAACGATAGAAAGAAACATTCAGCTCAACCGTTTTGAAGTGCTGACAATAATATTCAAACCATTTTGCTTGAGGCAGGCCTTGAGGATAAAAAACTCCCTCACCCCAATGAGGGTAAGAAAAACCCGAGGTGCCAATATAAGCCTTGCTCATTTTCTGATTTCAAATCCCGAAAATTCCTGACTCGCCTTCTGCCACTCCACCGCTACTTCATTCTCCCCTGTCCAGAGAGGACCTTTTCGGCATTTCTCCACCATTTCCTCGATTTTTTCCTTTGGTCCCTCAAAAACCGCCTCTACTTTGCCATTAGGAAGATTCCTCACCCAACCAGTTAAATTAAGCTTGAAAGCTTGACTCCGAGTCCAGTAACGAAAACCCACTCCCTGAACCCCGCCAGCAATAAAAACATGAGCTTGAACTAGAGCTGACATTTTTTTAAATCCACGTACTTCTCGTCTCTAAACTTCACTCCCTCTCTCACAAGCCTTCTTTTCGTCTCTTAGTTCCTTTAGCTTCCACATAAGAGCTTCTCGCTACGCTGCGACTCCTCTTGATCTTTTGATTAAGAGTTCTCGGCTAGCGCCTGCGCTCCTCTTGTGTCTCAGCTTTCCTCGCTTTTCGAAGCTCGGAAAGCTTCCACATAAACAATCTTCCTCGACTCCTAACCTTGCCCGCGTCTTTAACAAAGTTCCTCGCCTGTTCTAGAAGCTGCCTGGGGGTTTCTTTGGCCAACTTCATGTAAAGAGCCTTGTGGGCTAAATCATTCAATTCTATTGCCAAATCATAACCATATTTTTGAAACTCCCGGGAGATAAATCTGTCTTCTTGCCAATCAAAGGAAGAAAGGAACTCCCCTAACGAACGAAGCCCCTTTTTTTTGCCAAATATATTAATCCCATTAGATTTCTTAGACCCAGTCATTGATTAAACCGATTCATCGCCCTTTCCAATCCCTTCTCAAGAGCAGTCTGAATCGCCTCAACCGCTTTTTTAATCGTCAGTTTCATCTCGCCGGCTTCATTGATATCGAACTCCTTTAAGACATATTTTTCGACCTGGGTATCAGCGCCTCGACCAGGGTGACCAACGCCTAAACGAAACCTCACAAAATCGTCTGTTCCCAAATGTTCCATAATCGACTCCACCCCATGATGACCAGCCGCGGCGCCAGCCTGCCTGATCTTAATTCTTCCCAAAAGAATATCCACATCATCATGAACTATCCAAATATCTTCGGGCTTGATTTTATAGAAATTAGCTAATTTGGCGACAGCAAAACCAGAGGCATTCATCATGGTTTGGGGTTTAATTAAGATTAAATCATCAATTTTAACAATCAGGCTATTGGATTTTTTATCTTCCTTCCAGACGGTCTTCTCAACGGGCATCAACTCCTGAAGCAAAGTATCAACAACGACAAACCCTAAATTATGCCTGGTTCTTTCATATTTTTCCCCAGGATTTCCCAATCCCACGATTAATTTCATTTTAAAAGCTCTTTCACCTCCTCATCACTAATTTGCGGAAAATCTTGATAAAACTGGCCGACGGCAAAAAACATCAATGGTGAATCGAGACAAATCACCTCGTCCGCCAGAGCTTTAATTTTATCAAGTGTGTCTCGAGCGATGACCGGCACCGCTACCATAATTTTTTTTGGGTTTTGTTGTCGGATAATTTCAATCGCGGCCATCATCGTCGCTCCGGTCGCCACGCCATCATCGGTAAGAATCACGATTTTATCCTTAAAGTTCAACTTCGGCTTATTTCCCCGAAACTCTTTCTCTCTTCTTTCTATCTCAATTTTGATTTTTGCTATTTGATTTTTAAGATATTCTTCGTCCGCTCCCACCCGTTCAGCTAACGCTTCATCAATCACCGGTTCTCCCATCGCTCCCACCGCTCCCACCGCCAGCTCTGGATTGCCTGGTGCTCCGATTTTCTTGGTAATAATTACATCCAAGGAACAATTCAGGGCCTTAGCCAACTCTTTACCAATCACCACTCCGCCTCTGGGAATCGCCAAAACAATCTTCTCTTCCCTTAATTTCTCAATTTCTTCATTTCTTAATATCTTCTTCGCTAACTTCCTCCCCGCTTCCTCCCTGTTTTTAAACATTAGCCTATTATATCATCGGACCACCAAAAACCCACCCCAAACAAAACCATGAATTTTCCAGGTTTGTAGGCAGTCGGGATGGGTTAAATCTTTTCTACCTGCTTTTTGGCAAAATCACCAATCACCGGCAACTTGAACTCTTCTCCTTTGTAAGCCTTGAAAATCAAGACTAACCAGAGGACGAAGCCAATAATCATTAATATTGGCGAAAGCATCCAGCCAATAATCGGAACGAAGGAAAGAAGAGTGATTAAGCCAAAGGTAATAATCGACTGCATGGCATGGAAGCGAACAAATTTATCATCCTTCTCAATAAGAAGAAAAACGATGCCAGTTACCCACCAAAGGACATAAGCTAAAGCCGCGGCCGTATTTCTCGGTAGTCCCAGGCCACTTTTTTTAACTTCTTCGGCCATATTTTATTATTCACCTCCCCTCTTGCCCGCCTAAATTCGAAGCACGAGGCGTGTACGAATAGTACTGAAAAGCCGAGTGCTGAGATTCGGCGGGTTCTGTATTCTCATCGTATCATCAATCTGAAATCGTTGTCAAGCCCCTTTAAAACAACCCCAATTGTTCCCCATTATCTTCTGTTTTAGCCCCATCTTCGCCCTCTGACCAGATTTTAACCGTGCCGAAAACGCCATCATAGCCCGGATCGATAACCAAATCGCCTTTTCTCACTTTTTCTATTCCTTCGGCAATTTTTGGTCCGGAGATTTTGCTGACTTCCGAGACTTCCGTCTTCAGTAAAACCCCAAATTCTCCCCCAAAATTACCTGTTAACTTTTTATACTCATCTAATGTTTTTTGACTGGAAACAGTCGAGCTCAAGGATTCGGCTATTATCTCAATTAGGGGAACCAACATCACATAGGGCGGCCTTTTATTTTCTGGATGTCTAATCCACCTTAGTCCATTTTCGTCAATTCTGTCCTCTGTCTTCTGTTTTCTGTTTTCCGCTAATTTCTCGACTCGGTGCATCACCCCAATGGTCAATCCCTTACCACAAACCGGACAAGTTGTTCCCAATCGGCCTGATTGTTCTGGTGAGTGTTTAATCTTACAATTTCGATGTCCTGTCCAATGGTATTTCCCCTCTTCCGGATAGAATTCAATAGTGTGAGATATCTTCAGCCTACCACTCTCGTTTTTGATTGCCTTTTTGATATCATCGTAATTCAAATTAGAAATTCCGTTTTCGCTTGAAGCGAAAACGGTCGCTTCCCTACCTAGCTTTGGCCCTGAATGAGCATCGGAAAAAGAAACGATGGCTCGCGCGTCAAGCTCGCCAATCCGCCAATTCATCGCCGGATCAGAAGAAAGCCCGGTCTCAATCGCCCTGATTTGCTTGGAGAAATTACCAAAGCATTCTTCAAGCGAATCAAAACCAGATTGCGAGCCGTAGAGAGAAAAATGGGGTGTCCAAATATGGGCCGGAATAATTAAAGCCTCTGGAGAAGCATTCAAAACCAAATCTGTTATTTCTCGGGCGGTCATCCCAAAAATTGGTCGGCCATCGGACATCAAATTTCCTCTTCGACCCAGAACTTGATTAATTTTTTCAACTGCTTCTAAATTTGGTGCCAAAAGAATGAGATGAATTCGGCGCAGTTGACCGTCTTGGCGGTAAATGCAGGCGACTTCGGTGGTTAAGAGAAATTTAATTCCCTCTTTGGCGCCTTTTAAACAAAACACTCCCTCGCCCGCTTCTTCTAAATTTGCCTTTAGTTCCCGAAACCATAAAGGATGGGTAAAATCACCGCTTCCCATCAAATCAATGCCTTTAATTTTCGCCCACTTGGCCATTTCCGGGATGATCATCTGCGGTGAAACCGCGCGCGAATACTTACTGTGTAAATGAAGGTCAGCGATAATTTCCATAGACTATGGGTGGACAAACTCGGACAGGACAAAAGCCAGGTAAAAACCGATTAAAAAAGCTCCTTCCCAACGCTCCAGGCTCTGTTTGGTCCGGATGAAAAAGTAGAAAATTAAAAAGATAACGACATAAGTCACCGTCGCTAAAAGATACTCTTCAAAGGCTAATATTTCAATTGGTTTAAGCAAAGCCATGATACCAATGATTAAGGTACCATTCGCCACCACTGAACCCAACAAATCACCGAAAAACATTTTCACTTCCTTAGCCTTTAAACTTTCTAAAGAAAAGGCCAGCTCTGGTAAACTCGTCCCAATCGCCACCAGAAATAAACCAATCAGCAGGAGGGAAATATTAAAACTCAAAGCCAGTTGTTTGGCGACTAAGACCAGGACTTGCGCTGAAACTATCAACAGGAGGGTCGCCAGGGCAATCCAGCCTAACTCTTTACCCGTCTTTTCTAGATGAGAGTGACGCAAAACCCGCTGGACGATGCCCCTCTTTTCCTGATCGGCGAGCTCACTCTTTCGTTCATTGATAATCAAAAAAATGTAAAAAACATAGAAAATAACCAAAAGAAGACCGTCTAATCGGGAGAGCGTCCGATCCCAGAGAAGAAAAATCGGTGCCAAGCCGGCTAAAAAAGTATAAACCAGGTTGGTTTTGGAAAAACTTCCTTTCACTTTCAAACTGCCGCCAATTAAAGCCGCGCCGCCGACCACCAAAGATAAATCAGCAATATTGGAACCGATGATATTACCCAAAGCCAGATTGGACAATCCCTGGGAAAGAGAGGTGAGACTGACAAAAAATTCAGGCATGCAAGTCGCCAAAGCAGAAATAATGGCCGCGAGAACGAATTTGCCTAATCGAGTTTGCCGAGCTAAGAGTCGAAGATTAATGATTAAAATATCAGTCGCTTTAATTAAAACTAAAGAAGAAAAGGCAATCAAAAGCAAATAGAAAATAATCATTTTGTTTTCTTAAATTATAAACTATTTGAAGAAAACCTAGAAGTTCCACTTCATCACCACTCAAGCACCATCTTATCGCTACTTATTTTTCAACCTAATTTCTACTTAATCTCAATCCTATTTCACGATTGATAGAATTCATCCTGATAGTTAGCAATCAATCATTCAAATAAGCTTGCCATCCATCTTCAAGTAAGT
>Ga0315289_10009161_pt1 | contig 14265 bp, 10 predicted proteins | sample YL17G11_40_MG_FD_203452 | JGI IMG/M metagenome (GOLD analysis project Ga0315289, IMG submission 203452) | Sediment microbial communities from Yellowstone Lake, YNP, Wyoming, USA - YL17G11_40 | ecosystem: Environmental > Aquatic > Freshwater > Lake > Sediment | place: USA: Wyoming | collected...
AGGGTGAGTTCGCTGGCAAAACGGAGGTCTTCCTCATTCACTTCGAGCCTGCCTTCATAGGCTGCCTTGGCCAGGGCAGCGCGGGTAATGATGATATCAGGACGATGTCCGTCCACATCCAGCTCAATGCACATCCTGGCAGTAACCCGCAAAAACCCATCCTTCATGCTCACCCTGGGGAGCAGCTTCCTTGCCTGAACAATCTTTTCCGTGACCTCCCGCTCCGCCTCCTCATACTGTTTCCTGAAATAGACAGGGTCTCTCTCAAACTCCGCTGCCTGCTTCACGATCTTAAGCCTGGTGTGGAGGTTCCGCAGCCCTTTCACCTCCACATGGAAAGCGAGCCGGTCGTGAAGCTGAGGCCTGAGCTCACCCTCTTCAGGGTTCATGGTGCCGATGAGGATAAAACTGGCCGGGTGGGAAACAGAGACCCCTTCCCGCTCTACCACGTTCACCCCCATTGCCGCAGAGTCGAGGAGGACATCCATGATATGGTCGTCGAGGAGATTGATGTTATCGAGGTAAAGGATTCCCCGGTTCGCCTCAGCCAGCATCCCGATTTCCAGTGCCTTTACTGCCTCTTTAATTGCCCGTTCAATGTTGAGGGTACCGACCACCCGGTCTTCTGTTGTTCCTATGGGAAGCTCCACCACCCTCATCTTCCTTTTCTGTGCCGGGAGTTTCCCTGCCTTTTCATACTCCTCCCGGCAGAGGACACACATCTTACTGATATCAGAGGGATCGCAGCTGAAGCGGCACCCTGCTGCCACTTCGATCTCCGGGAGGATGTCAGAGAGTCCCCTGACAGCTATAGTCTTCCCGCTCCCCCGTTCACCGCGGATGAGCACCCCGCCAATCTGCGGATTGATGGCATTCAGCAGCAGGGCAAGCTTCATCTTCTCCTGCCCCACAATGGCGGTGAAGGGATAATTGATCCTCCCTTCATATCTCTCGCTCAGGGTGCTTCTGACAGTAGCGTTCACCATTTATTCCTCCTGTTCCTCTATCTCTGATTCTATCTCCAGGTAGATCTGCTTCAACCTCTCGATCTCCTCATCGGTTGCATCCCACATGCCCCTCTGGTATGCCTCCATGAGCCGCTTGAGCTGACCCTCCACCGCCCAGATGTTCTCCTTCATCATCTGCTTGCGCACGGCATCGTCAAACATGTACTTCTCTGCAACGTCGCTCCACACCCAGTTATCAACTGAACCGGCAGTAGCCTGCCAACCCAGGAGGTTTTCTACCCGCTTGCCCAGGTTCTTCACCCCCCGGTACCCGCTCTCCATCTGCCCCTTCATCCATTCAGGGTTGAGGATCTTGGTGCGCACCTCATAATCTATGGTCTTCTTGATATCCATGGTCTTGATCTTATCCCGGGTGGAATCAGCCACCAGGATGAGAGGTTTCCCGCTCTTCTTCCTTTTGTCTGCTGGCCGTGATTTCTGCACTACCTCAACAGATTTGGAGAGACCTCCTAAGAACTCGTAGTAGTGATCGAGGTCTGCAACGCCATACTCCTCGCTGTTCCGTACCTGGGAAACGACATCTACGGTATCCAGGACTTCCCTGAAGGTGGTCTCGCTGGCATAGGCATGGTAGACATCACCGTACACGTGGGCCATCTTGTTGATATGGAGGTCGCCGATCTGATCTTCTTTCTCCCACTCCGAGGTCTCAATGAGGTCAGTAACGTTTGTGCCGTATTCTGAGGCACCCGGTCCGAAGATCCTGGCCCGTGAAAGGCTTTCTGCCTGGTCTTTGGGCATACCCTCTTTTTCCAGGACCTTCTGGATAGTAAGGGAATGTTTGCGGACATAATTCATGTCTTCTGGCTCGTCGAGGGCGGCGACCATCCGGAACGCCCGGTCGATGAACCGGAGCAGTACAGGAAAGGTATCCCGGAAGATGCCGCAGATCTCCACCGCGCAATCCAGACGTGGTCTCTTCAGCTCCTCCAGGGGAATCGGTTCTACCCCGGCGAAATTTCCGAGACCTGTCCGTCTGGGACGCACGCCGATGAGTTGAAAGATCTCTCCCACCGTTTCACCCTGTGTCTTCATGGTTTCAAACCCCCACAGGATCACGGCAACGGTCTCTGGAAACGTCCCCTCATTCCCCTTCTGATAATTTTCAATCACCTGGCTGGCAATGACAGCTCCTCTCTCACAGGCCAGAGGAGTGGGGATCAGGTCGGGGTCAAACTGGTAGGTATTTCTCCCGGAAGGGATGACGCTCGGGCTGCGGATGGGATCACCGCCCATGCCCGGAGGAATGAACTCAACATTGAGGGCCTTAATCATCCGGTCAATCTCCTGGTTCTTCTCCAGGTTCGGTCCAAACCCTACAGCAAATTCAAGGGTCTCAATTAATTTCTTGGAATCTTCCTTGGACAGCTTTTGGGCAACATGCTTCTTTATCGCCCTTTTGATGTCCTTTTTATCCTTGAGCACATCGGACAGGAGTGCCCTGGCCTGGGCATTGATCTCATCACCCAGAACCCCCATTACCTTTCCGCCCTTCATAATCCGTGAGGGATTCTGTCTGACTTCATCCCAGTCAAGGCCGTAACCTGAGCAGAGAGACCGTTGCAGTGAAGAGATTTCACCCCGATCAAACCGGACGATCCCAAGGACATAATCCACGAGTTCATCACCGGTAAAAGGTCTCCCCATCACGTGGACGCCCTTGGTCATCATAGACCCCTTCATGTCATTCAGGCTGTTGTAAAGACTGCTGATGTCCACGTCCTCTGCCTCGATGTCCACAAGATTATTCTCCTTCGCCTTTTCGAGGATCGTCTCCTTCAGGGCCTGAGCCCTTGCCTGACTCTGATCCTTGAAGAGGTAGTAGTTATGGATATCTGTTTCGAGCTCTGCAAACTTCCCGTACAGGTCAGAAACGATCATGGGCGGTGTCATGTAGCTTACCAGGGCCGCATAGGTCCTCCTTTTGGCAATCATCGCCTCGGAAGGGTTACTGCAGGTATAGAGGTAGAGGTGGGGGAGGTTCCCGATGAGGATGTCGGGGAAGCAGCCCCCGGATAAGGCAACCTGTTTCCCGGGAAGGAATTCGAGTGTGCCATGGGTGCCGAAGTGAACAAGGACATCTGCCTGAAACACCTGTTCGATCCAGCGGTAGAAGGCAAGATACTGGTGGTGGGGGACGAGGGCTGAATCATGGTAGGTCTTGCTGGGGTCTGCGTGGATTCCCCTGGCAGGCTGGAAACCGATGAAGATATTTCCGAACTGCATTCCCGGAACATAGATATTCCCTTCATCTGCCATGAGAGAACCCGGGGGTTCTCCCCAGGTCTCAATCATTCCCTTCTGACGGGAGGAGGGGAGTTCAGTAAACCACTGCTGGTACTGTGCGAGGGGAATTTTAAAAGAGTTTGCCTTTACCTTGGCAACAGAGGTCCAGTTGCTCTGGTTGACCACGTTTTTCTTCGTAACGAGCCTGATGAACTCATGCCTGGTTCTGGGATACCCTGATACCGTGTATCCCTCTTCCCGCATCCGGTCGAGGAGTCGTATGATACTCTCGAAGGTATCGAGGTTTCCGGCACTCCCGATGGTATCTTTGCCCGGTGGATAGTTGAACAGGATAAAGGCAACCTTCTTGTCCTTGTTCGGTTTGTACTTCAACTTGAGCCAGTTATGGGTGCGGGTAACTGCTTTTTCAAGCCGTTCTTCAATAGGTGTGACCACACGGACCGAATCCTTCCCTTTGGAAAGGTCCTGGTGTGCTGCCACAATGAGCCCTTCAATCAACCCATCCAGTTCGGGGAGGACGATGGCCATGGTCGTTTCCATAGGATACAGACCTTCCTGGAGTTCACTCCACTCTTCCTGCGTGGAATATCCCGAATAGATGTAGTTGATGAGAGGGATGTTCATTTTCTCGCAGAGCCGTTCAAACGCTTCATAGTTACCGCCCAGAGGTCCTCCCTCGAGCCTGAAGAAGAGGAAGCTTATGAGGGCTTCAATCCGGGGCCCTTTACTGGTCAGGAAGAATTCATTAAACATCTTCGTCTTCTCTGTACCGATGCTGATCACCGGCATGACCCCGATGCCTCTTGCCTCCAGCTTCTCGATCACTGCGTCGAGGTCTGCGGTATCTTTGCTCTGATACCGCTGGTTATAGAAGAGGATCCCTATGATCGGCTTCTTTTTCCCATTCCCCGTGGGCATCCAGTTGGGCAGGTCATACCACTTCAGGTATTCTTCCACTGAGGTGAAGAGTTTCTCAGACCGGGGATGAGCAATGTAAATATCAGGTATCGGGGTAGGGGGTTTGTAGGTAATGTTGAAATGATAGTATTCGGCGAGGATCGAAAGGAACATATTGAGGATATTCTCTTTTCCCCCGTTGTAGAAATACTTCCACACCTGAACATAATTGTATGCATCTTTCCACTTTCCGAATCGGAGAACCTTGAGGATGTTGTCGGCCATGGTGAGGAGCTTTCCTACCTCCCTGCTGCTGCCCCTGCCGGTTAATCCCCGGAGCAGGGAGAAGACCTTTGCCAGCTTGGAATCCGTGAAGGAGTCCACAACCTTGCCGACACAGAACTTTCCCAGTCGGGCCATCTTCATCCCTTCACCGACTGAGGAGAGAATGAGCAGGGTCTTATCCTGGTTGGTGTATTTCCTTATGATATTGAGTACAGCCTCATCAAAGACCATACAGAGGAGGATGATCTCTGAACGACTGACGCTCTCCTCCATCGCCTTCAGTTTTTCCTGGGAAAAGGCTTGATGGCGCAAGCAGAAGTAGGAGGTCAGCTCTACCTCCCCCTTGAATTTCTTCTTCAGTTCCTGGGATACTTCAGCAAAAGGTTTGCTATAGGTATAATCTCCGACCAGTGAAGTAATGTGCATAGAATTCCCCCTTCGAATACCCTAAGGCTCAAATCTTTTTCAGGAGTTGATATGCCCCGTTGAGATGGTGGAGGAGCAGCCTCTTTTCGTTCTCTTTTAATTTTGAAAAGATTGACGCCATTTCTTTCCTCCGTTTCTGGTAAAATTCTCTGCGAATCTTTTTTCCTTTATCAGTCAAGCGAACCTTCACTACCCTGCGGTCACCATCGTCTCTGAACCGTTCAGCAATACCGTCCCTTTCCAGCCGGTCCACCATATCTGTGATGGTCGATCTCTTGACCCGGGCGTTTTTTCTCAACTCTCCCACAGGGTAGGCTTTATTCTCATCCCTGAAGGCAAAGAGTGACTTAATCCGCGAAGCAGTAAGGTCAGAACTCAGGTCCCCCTCGTCCTGAAAGACTGTTTTATCGTAGAATTCATCCATGAACTCTCTTACCACGATCATCTGTGCATTCAGGCCGCTCAGTTTTTTCATGCCCTTTTTACTCTTGTGCATTGCCGTATCCCTCTCGTCCATATCCGGATATTCCGATTCCGGAATAATATTCCATAAAGGATAGCCGTGTCAAGTATATACTTTTTTCATGTCCGCAGGTGTCCAGTGGGGTATTGACTTGCATAAACTGCTGTGCTATTTTTCCATCCCTCCAATGTATTAAGGTCATTTACAAGGAGGTTTCCTATGGGCACGATTACCAGGCGTGATTTCCTAAAGTACTGTGCAGGAGTTACTGCTGCACTCGGGGCATCGGACCTCTTTACCTTCGAAAAGGTTGTCCATGCCCTGGAAGCGGCCGGAAAGAAGCCGCCGGTCGTCTGGCTGGAGGGTCAGGACTGTGCCGGCTGTACCATCTCGCTTATCAGCGGGGCGGATCCCACTCCTGCAAGCCTGATCCTCGATAAGATATCCGTACGGTACCACGAGACGATCATGGCTGCTGCCGGACATCAGGCTGAAAAGGCTATGGAGGAAGCGATCAGGGAGGGCGGCTATGTGCTCATCGTGGAGGGTTCTATTCCTAAATCAGATGACCGTTTCTGCATGGTGGGTGGAAAGCCGTTCAGGGCAACGGTGAAGGAAGCTGCTGAAAAGGCAGCAGCTATCATTGCTGTAGGTGCCTGTGCATCTTATGGTGGCATTCCTAAAGCAACTCCTTCCCAGGGAATGCCTGTGAGTCAGGTCGTTTCTGGTAAGCCAATCATTAATCTCCCCACCTGCCCGGTCCATATGGATCATCTGGTTGGAACCATTGTTTATTTTTTGGTGACGAAAAAGGCGCCTCCTCTTGATAACCTGGGACGTCCCCTCATGTACTTCAGCCAGACCGTGCACGAAAACTGCAGGCGCCGCGGACATTTTGATGCAGACGAGTATCTCACCGACTGGAATGACCCGGTCCAGAGGGAGTGGTGCCTCCTGAAGAAGGGCTGTAAGGGGCCGGAAACGTATTCTGACTGTCCGGTCCGGCGCTGGAACAACGGGATCAATTTCTGCATCGATTGCGGAGCGCCCTGCCAGGGATGCGCTGAGCCCGGATTCTATGGGGAGATGAGCCCCCTGTACGCCGAAGGCCCGGTTACAGAAAAGATTCTGGCAAAGAAGGCGGCTGGATTGATCCCCAGGAAAGAGAACGCATAGGAGAGGAGGGATTAAACAATGGGTAAGAGAATCACTGTTGATCCGGTAACAAGGATAGAAGGTCATCTCAAGATTGAGGTAGAGATAGAGAATGGAAAAGTAAAGGACGCCTGGAGCAGCGGTACCATGGCCCGTGGATTCGAGGCACTCCTGCTGGGGAAAGACCCGAGGGATGCAAGCTATGTGACCAGCCGTTTCTGCGGTGTTTGCTTCAGTGTCCACCAGATGGCATCTGCCCGTGCCCTTGATGCTGCCTTTGGGGCGAAGGTCCCCTGGGGAGGAACGCTTTTAAGAAATCTCGTCATGGGCGCAGAGTACATTTATGACCACATGGTTCACTTCTACCACCTGAGCGCCCTGGACTACATCGACATCATGGCCATTGCACGGTACACAGGCAAAGACGCGGAATTGAATAAGGTGAAGGACAAGATTGTAGGCCTGGTCCAGCGGGGAGACACCTTTCCCCTCACCCCCCGCTACGAGCCGGATGAGTTCAGCGTGAAAGATCCCGACGTGGTGATCTCAGCGGTAAAACACTACCTGGATGCGTTGCAGATGCAGATCAAGGCCAAGAACATGGGGGTAATTTTCGGAGGCAGGGCACCCCACTACCAGAGTATCGTGGTTGGCGGATTCACCATGTATCCGGACATCAACCAGGTTGCCCGGTTCCGTTCCATGCTGGATGAGCTTGCCGCCTTCGTGAATGAAGTCTATATCCCCGATGTGGTGGCCTTCGGAACAGGCCCGTTACTTCCCTTAGCCCAGGCAGGTGTGGGTGCCGGCCATCTGAACTACCTCTCCTGCGGCAGTTTTGAGATGGATGAAGCGGGCAGCAGACTCCTCTTCCAGCCAGGCGCCATTATGAGCCTGAACCCCGCTGACATCAAGGTTGAACCATTTAACCAGCAAAAAATTACCGAGTCTGTCCATAGCAGCTGGTACAAGAAAGAGAGCAAGCCAAAGCATCCTTATGAGGGTGCTCAGATTTTTGATCTTGAACGGAAAGATGCCTACTCCTTTGTAAAGGCTCCCCGGTATGGTAACGTTTCTATGGAAGTTGGTCCTTTGGCAAGGGGGCTTGTTGATAAAGATCCCACCCTGCTTGGACTGGTGAAGAATTACGGCGTAAAACCAGGGGTTGTTGCCCGTCATGCAGCCCGTGCCATTGAGACGAAAAAGGTTGTTGATGCCCTTTATCACTGGTGCGACGAACTGACAGCAGCAATGACCAGGCCCGGTTTCAAGATACACGACACTGAGCACTGGAACCCGCCGGAGACAGGAGAAGGTGCTGGCTTCTTCGAGGCACCCCGGGGTTGTCTCGGACACTGGATCAGGATCAAGGATAAAAAGATCGCTAACTACCAGGCAGTTGTCCCCTCGACCTGGAATGCATCACCCCGGGATGAAAAGGGGGTTCGAGGGCAGTACGAGGAAGCCCTTATCGGCGTCCCTGTGCCTGATCCGGAGAATCCCATCAACGTCGTGCGGGTGATCCGCTCCTTTGATCCCTGCCTGGCCTGTGCTATTCACCTGATTGATCCGAAAACCAACGAACTCAGAAAGTTTGTGGTGGAATAGTACGGGAAGAAAAACAGAAAGCAGCACAGAAGGCCAAGAGAAGAAAATCATTATTCTGGGAGTAGGGAACCTCCTCCTCAGTGATGAAGGGGTCGGCGTCCATGTAGCGCAAAAGCTCATGGACACCACTTTCCCGCCGGAAGTGGAAGTGGTGGAGGGTGGGACAGACGGGTTTGGCCTGATCAATATTCTCTTGAGGGCTGACCATCTTATCCTGATTGATGCCGTAAAAGGTGGAGGGAAAGCAGGTTCCATCTACCGGTTCAACCTTGAAGAGTGCCGGCCTTTCCCTGATATCTACAAGACCTCGGTTCACCAGATCTCTATCCTTGAGGTAATCAACCTGTCAGGGCTCATCGGCCCTCCTCCCCGGACAACGGTCATCGGCATAGAACCCAAGTGCCTTCAGATGGGTATGGAACTGTCACCGGAAATCGAATCTCAGATCCCGAAGGTTATCAGCCTGGTCAAGAAAGAAGTCCAAGCAGCTCTTGACAGCCGTCGCAAGGTAAGGCAGTAGGCAGACGTCAGGCCTCCAGATATGCACGAACTGTCCATAGCACAGAGTATCGTTGATATTGTCATTGAGCAGATGAAGATTCACAGCCTTTCAAGGGTTGAAAGCGTCATGCTGAGAATCGGGGTCCTTCGAGGAATAGTTGTGGATTCTTTGAATTTCGGCTTTGATGTAACGGTCAGAGAGACTCCGATGGAAGGGGCAAAGCTGGTGGTGGAAACTGTCCCGCTCCGGGGCACGTGCCTTACCTGCCACCAGGAATTCATCATGGATGATTGGTTTGGTGATTGTCCATTGTGCAATAGCCTTACCGTAGAGATTACTTCTGGTAAGGAGTTGGAAATCGTGAGTATTGAAGGAACCTGACTTCCACTTTTTTAGAAAGGGCTGCCGATGAAAATTCCCATTGTCAAGCAGGTCCTTGAAGCAAACGACAGGATCGCAGAAGAAAACAGGCGCCTCTTTGAAGAAAAAAGGATCCTCGTGATCAACCTGATGAGCGGACCCGGAGCAGGCAAGACCACGCTCCTCGAGAAGACCATTCAGGCATTGAAGGATCAGTACCGGATAGGAGTGATTGAGGGGGATATCCAGTCCACCTACGATGCGGAAAAAATTGTCTCAGCCGGTGCTCCGGCAGTGCAGATCAATACCGGAGGGGCCTGCCACCTTGATGCCAACATGGTGAGGGAGGCCTTAGCCCATTTGGATATTGATTCCCTTGATATTCTGATCGTGGAGAACGTGGGCAATCTCGTCTGTCCTGCTGAATTCAACCTCGGAGAGGACTACAAGGTAGCACTCCTGAGCGTTGCCGAGGGGGATGATAAGCCGCTCAAGTATCCCCTCATCTTCCATGAGTCAAGCCTCCTCCTGGTCAACAAGACAGACCTCCTCCCCTACGTGGACTGCAGTGTAAAGAAGGTCCGAGAGGAATCGCTGAAGATTAATCCTCGCCTTGAAATCTTTGAAGTCTCCTGCAAGACAGGAGAAGGTCTTACCCGCTGGTTTGAGTGGCTCAGGGGTAAGGTGAAGAAGAAGTGATCACCCGGGCAAAGGCGACTATCAAGGGTATTGTCCAGGGGGTCGGATTCCGTCCCTTCGTTTATCAACTGGCCAGGAAAAAGGGACTTGGAGGGTATGTACTGAATACCAGTGAAGGGGTTGATATCGAGGTTGAAGGCGAACAGGAAAATATTGAATCCTTCTTCGAAGAGATCCAAATTCAGAAACCACCGCTTGCCCGGATAACCTCAGTGGAAACTCAATACCTGCCTCATCACTATCACTACGATGATTTTGTGATACGGCCGAGCAGGATTGGAGCGCAGCAGTCTGTCCTGATCTCTCCTGACATCTGCATCTGCGATGACTGCCTGAGGGAGATGAAGGATCCGGCAGACCGGCGTTACCGGTATCCTTTCATCAACTGCACAAACTGCGGTCCCCGCTACACGATCATCAAGGACATACCCTATGACCGGAAAAATACCACGATGGCATCATTCACCATGTGTGACCGGTGCCAGCAGGAATATGATGATCCCCTGAGTCGGAGATTCCATGCCCAGCCAAACGCCTGCTCTGACTGCGGCCCTCATGTATCACTCTATGACCATGCCGGGCAGGTCCTGCATGGGATTGATCCCGTAGGAAAAACTCGGGAACTGCTCAAAGAAGGAAAGATCGTTGCCATAAAAGGAATCGGGGGTTTTCACCTTGCCTGTGATGCCACCAATGGAAATGCAGTTACACTCCTCAGGGAGCGGAAGAACCGTGAAGAAAAGCCCCTTGCCATTATGTCTTCTTCTCTTGAAAAGGTTAAGCAGTATGCCCTGGTGGGAACAATAGAAGCTGCAACGCTTTCTTCGAAGGAGCGACCCATTGTCCTCCTCCCGAAAAAAGAGGGGAGCGCTATTGCCGGGCAGGTTGCACCCCGGAACCGTTACCTCGGGGTCATGCTCCCCTATACTCCGCTTCACTACCTGATCCTCGGAGATGATCTCCTTGCCCTGGTTATGACCAGCGGCAACCTCTCAGAAGAGCCGATCGCCATTGATAACGATGAGGCCTTCAGGCGCCTTTCAGGCATTGCAGACTGTTTCCTCGTGCACGACCGGGAGATCTATATGAGAAATGACGACTCGGTGGTGAGGGTTGTCGGCGAAAAGGTGAGGATGATCAGGAGATCCAGAGGCTACGTTCCCGTACCCATCTTCCTTCCTTTTCACGCAAAGCCGACCCTTGCCTGCGGTCCTTATCTCAGCAATACGATTTGCATTGCTGAAGGCGAGCATGCCTTCTTAAGCCAGCACGTAGGCGATCTGGAAAACCTTGAGGCTACAGATTCATTCGAGTTAACGGTTGAGCACCTCAAGGACATCCTGGAAATCGAACCCGGACTGATAGCCTGCGATCTGCATCCAGACTATTACAGCACGCAGTATGCCCTGAGGCAGGAAGGGATTCCGCAGGTCAGCGTACAGCATCACCATGCACATATAGCAAGCTGCATGGCGGAAAATGGTATCAACAAAACGGTCATTGGTCTTGCCCTGGACGGTACCGGCTACGGTTCTGACGGCACCCTCTGGGGAGGTGAGATCCTCATTGCGGATTTTGAGGGATTTGAGAGGGCCGGGCATTTTCAATATGTTCCCCTTCCCGGTGGAGAGGCAGCGATCCGGGAACCCTGGCGGATGGCCCTTTCATTGCTCTACCAGGCCTTTGGGAAGGATTTATTCGATCTCCCCATAGAATTTGTTCAACGCCTTGACCGGCTGAAGGCAGGGAACATCCTCACCATGATCGAGAGGAAGATCAACTGCCCCCTCACTTCATCCTGCGGCCGCCTCTTTGACGGGATTGCTGCACTTGTAGGAGTAAGAGACAGGGTGTCGTATAAGGGGCAGGCGGCAATTGAGCTTGAGATGGAGATGGGTGAGGGAGAAGGACTCTATCCTGTGACGGTTCCTGAACGGGGAGAATGCATTATACCTCAGAACCCGATTATTCATGGTGTGATATCAGATCTGCGGCAGGGAGTTGATCGGGGAACGGTCATCAGGAAGTTTCACAACACCCTGGTAGAGATCTTTACCGATGTTTGCCTTAAACTCCAACAGAAATATAGCCTGAACAGGGTGTGTCTGAGCGGCGGGGTTTTTCAGAATGTCTTTTTGCTTGAGAACCTGGAAAAGGCTCTCTCCGCTTTGGACTTTGAAGTCTATACCCACAGCATGGTTCCTCCCAATGACGGCGGTATCGCCCTCGGGCAGGTTATCGTGGCAAATGCTGTGTTGAAGAGAGAGGAAGGCTGATTTACCATGTGCCTGGGCATTCCCATGCAGATTCAGGAGATTAACGGAAATGCAGCCCTTGCTGCTGTGGGCGGAACGAGTCGGAAAATTTACCTCGATGTCCTGGATGAAGAGGCCAAAGTAGGTGACTACGTGATTGTTCACGCCGGATTTGCCATTCACAGGATTGATGAAGAAGAGGCGAAAGAGACGCTTAAGCTCTTTGAGGATGCGGGAATGTTTGACCATCCTCAGGAAGGCGATGAATCGCCATGAAGTATGTTGATGAGTACCGGAACCGTGATATTGCAGAGCGGCTCGTCAAACGGATTCGTGAGGCCTGCCATCAGAGAATCACCCTGATGGAGGTGTGCGGAACGCATACCGTTGCTATTCACAGGAACGGCCTTCCTGAACTTCTCCCTAAAGAGATCACCCTCATCTCCGGGCCAGGATGTCCTGTCTGCGTGACCCCTGTTTCAGACATTGACCGGGCGATTGCCCTCTCTCAAAAAGACGGGGTTATCATTGCCACCTTCGGCGACCTGCTCCGGGTACCCGGATCACAGACATCCCTGTTGAAGCAATGCAGCCTTGGTGCGGACGTCCGTATTGTTTACTCTGCCTACGACGCCTTTTACCTCGCAGAGCAGAATCCTGAACGCCAGGTTGTCTTTCTCGGAGTAGGGTTTGAGACGACGGCCCCGACTGTGGCAGCAGTAATCAGGCGGGCTCAAGAAGTGGGACTTAAAAATTTCTCCGTCCTGTCAATGCATAAGGTTCTGCCTCCCGCACTCTTATCCCTGGTCAAATCACCGCAGGTTAAAATCAATGGGTTTATCTGCCCGGGGCATGTGAGCACAATCATCGGTACGGGGATCTATAAGAAAGTGGCTGAAGATTTTCATATCCCCTGTGTGGTGGCAGGGTTTGAACCGGTGGATATCCTCCAGGCGATTGCCTTCCTTGTCGAGCAGATTGAGAGGGGTGAGGCAAAGGTGGAGATCCAGTACCTGCGGGCTGTTTCCCCTGAGGGGAATCTCAAGGCCAGGGCCATCATGGAGAACGTATTTGAAACATCCGATTCCATCTGGCGCGGGTTCGGCATGCTCCCCCAGAGCGGGCTCAAACTGAAAGCTGATTATGCTCAATGTGATGCAGAGCGGATATACGACATTCCTCCCCTAAAGAGTCAGGAACCTCCCGGCTGTATCTGCGGTGATATTCTGAGAGGCATAAAGAGACCGCCGGACTGCTCGCTTTTTAAGAAGCTCTGTACTCCTGATAATCCGGTTGGTGCCTGCATGGTTTCTTCTGAGGGCACCTGCGCAGCCTACTATCAATTTTCAGGTGTGAAAATAGCATGAAGCAAGATATCAGGGGAAAGGGCACTATCACGCTGGATCACGGGGGAGGAGGCCGGGCCTACCGGGAACTGATCCACACCTATTTTCTTCCCCGTTTTGCCAACCCTTACCTTGAAAAGATGGATGACAGCGCTGTGGTTGAAATACCACAAGGTAGGGTGGCAATGACCACTGACTGCTATGTGGTGGACCCCATCTTTTTCCCCGGAGGAAACATCGGGAGTCTTGCCGTCTGTGGAACGGTTAATGACCTTTCCGTCCAGGGTGCCCGACCTCTTTTCTTCTCTGCTGGATTCATCCTGGAAGAAGGGTTCAGCCTCAATGATCTGGAGAATATCCTGATTGCCATGGAGGAGGCGTGCAGAGAGGCCGGAGTTGCTATCGTTACCGGGGACACGAAGGTTGTCCCAAAGGGGAAGGCAGACAAAATCTTCATCAACACTACCGGCATCGGCATCGTTCAGCCCGGAGTGGACATCTCCGGAAGCAATGCAAAGGCAGGTGACAAGATTATCTTAAGCGGGACCATGGGGGATCACGGGATAGCCATCCTCTCCCAGAGAGAAGGTCTGGCATTTGACACCAGTCTCAAAAGCGATGTAGCCCCTCTCAACCATATGGTAAGGCAATGCTTAGCCATGAGCAGGGAGATCCATGCCATGCGTGATCCGACCCGTGGAGGCGTTGCTGCAGCTTTGAATGAAATTGCCCTCCAGTCAAATGTCGGAATCCGGATCAACGATGCAGCCATCCCGGTGAAAGAAGAGGTGAGGGCAGCCTGCGAGGTACTGGGCTTAGATCCCCTCTCTGTAGCCAATGAGGGAAAGCTCCTCATGTTTGTCGCGCCAGGTGACGCACTCCGTGTCCTTGAAGAGATGCGGAAGAACAGGTATGGGAAGGGTGCACAGATTATCGGTGAGGTGATCCCGGATTACCGGGGCAGGGTTATCATGGCTACTGCTATGGGGGGGAC
>Ga0315289_10009166_pt1 | contig 14263 bp, 11 predicted proteins | sample YL17G11_40_MG_FD_203452 | JGI IMG/M metagenome (GOLD analysis project Ga0315289, IMG submission 203452) | Sediment microbial communities from Yellowstone Lake, YNP, Wyoming, USA - YL17G11_40 | ecosystem: Environmental > Aquatic > Freshwater > Lake > Sediment | place: USA: Wyoming | collected...
ACCGAAAGCACAAGCTTTGGTAAAAGCGGGATTGACTTTTTATCGGACGAGCCTGGACGGTCCGGAGCCGGTCAACGATAAGATCAGAAAAGGCCGGGATTCTTTCAAGGCCGCGGTAGCCGGCTTGCGCCGGCTTGTGTCGCTGCGTGACAGCTTTCGCGCCCCTACCCCGGTGATCCAGATCAACACAACCATCACCAAAGAAAATCAACACGTTCTTTTTGATACCGCGCTGATCGCCGAAGCGCTGAAAGCCGATGTTTTTTCGGTACTCTTCGGGATATTTACCACTGAAGAACTATTTGCGCGGTCCAATGAAAAGTTCCGGCGCGCTTTTAACGTCGACTGGGGGTATTGGCGCGGGTTTATCCTGGACCGGTCGGGGATGGATATCGCGGCGATACAAAAACAGATCGCGGCGATCAAAAAACGGCAATGGCGTTTCGTTTACCGGCAGGAACCGCAAGATTCCGATCAGTTTGATATCGGCCGCCATTTTAACCGGCCGGACCTGTTCCACGGCAAAGGGCTCTGTATTTTGCCCTGGTCGCGCATGCATGTCTTGCCCAACGGAGATACGGCGTTATGCGAGGACTTCCCTGATTATATTACCGGTAATATCCTGCAACAGGGGCCTTTGGATATCTGGAACGGCGAAAGATACAAAAAGTTCAGACAATACATCCTGGATCACGGGGTATTTCCTGTTTGTTCCCGTTGTTGCGGAATAGACGAGGTCCCTTATCAATGATCAGCCGTATTAAGCTTTCTTTGCTTAAAGGATTCCTGCGCCGGCCGGTTTATCTTGTTCTGGGCGTCACCAGCCGGTGCAATTCGCGCTGTAAACATTGCTTTTTTCATAAACAGTTGAACTCAACCGTCCGGGAGTTGTCTTTTGACGAGATCGAGGGGTTGTCTCGGCAGTTGGGCGCCTTATTGGAAATAGACCTTTCCGGCGGCGAACCGTTCATGCGCGACGACCTTGCGGATATTTACAAGGTCTTTGTTAAAAACAACAAGGTCGAGACTTTCGCTATACCGACTAACGGTATTTTGACCGACCAGGTCTATGCGCAGACCCTGAAAATACTCCAGTACGGCGGCGCCAAACACGTTACGGTATCACTATCTCTGGACGGGCCCAGGGATATCCATGACGAGACAAGAGGCGTCAAATGTTACGACCAGGTGTTCAGGACATATGAAGCTTTGGCGCCGCTGAAAAATAAATACAAACGATTTTCGTTGCGGGCCGGCACTACCATCACGGACATGAATTATAGATCCATCCCGGCTTTGCACGATGAATTGGCACGTTCGATGCCCGGCCTGGATTTTCATGATTTCGAGATAGTGCGGGGAGACATACCGGATAGACGTTTTGCCCTGCCTCCGCTTGATGCCCTGAAACAACTGCGGCCGGTTATCTTTGGTATTTGGGATCAGTATAACGATCACCCTGGAGGAGTGCAGTCCAAGGTAGCGAGCCGGGCGCGCCAGACGCTTTTTAACGGCTATATCCGGATACTGGAGACCCAAAAACAACTATGGCCCTGTTTGGCCGGGCGGGTCCACTGCGTGGTTGATTATAAGGGTGACGTTTTTTGCTGCGAGTTGTTGCCGAAAATAGGAAATATCCGGGAAGATAAGTTCGCCGATGTCTGGCGTTCGGCGCGGGCCTGCCGGACGCGCGCCGCGATACGCGCTAAGGATTGCTTTTGCACTAATTCCTGTTTCCATACCATCAGTCTGCTTTTTGATCAGGCCTATTGGGCAAGGTTTTTGTTATGAAAATAATGATATTGTCTTCGTTGTCCAAGGATTCCGGGTGTTGGCTGCGGGCCGGGTATCTGGCTAAAGCCCTAAAACCCTGGGCGCGCGTCGAACTGGTTGAGGCCTTACCCAAGACGCTGCCGTCTTTACTGGAGGTGGCCTTGACGTTTCCCTATAACCTGCTCAAGGTATTGCTGTCCGATGCCGATTTTTTTATCGGCATGAAACCGTTTCCTAACGTGACGATCCCTTTAGCTGTGGCTAAGTTTATCAAGCGTAAAAAAACGGCCGTCGACATAGACGACCTCGACTATGGTTTTTTTTCGGGATGGAAAGCCCGGACGATAGCTTTCGCGCAAAAGCCCTTGCCCAGATTTTTTGATGTCATAACTTACCATAACGATGCTTTGGCGGAGCATATTGTCAGCGCATTCGGCGTTGATCGAAAAAAACTGTATAAACTGGTCCAAGGCATTGATCGGGATACGTTCTCCGGGGGTGACGGCACTTGCGAAAAAGACTTGCTCTTTTTTATGGGCAATCTTAATCTTGGGGCCGACCTTGCGCCGATACTCTCGGCAGTGGCGATCGTCCGGCAAAAAAGACCGGTAAATCTTACTATAGTCGGGGGCGGGCCGTTTGAACGGGGATTTAAAAGGCTGGCGGCTGAACTGGGAATAAACGCCAGGTTCACCGGGGCTGTCGCGAAAGAGGTTGCCGCTCAAGAATTAGCCCGGGCCGATGTTTGTCTGGTCTACTTTGCCCAAAAAACGGCTAACCTATATCGCTGTTCCATGAAGCTTAACGAATATTTGGCGATGGGCAAAAAAGTCGTTTGTAACGATTTCGGCGAACTAAAAAAATTCCAGGAGTATGTCTATGGTGCGTCATCCGATCTGGACGATTTCGCGGCTAAGATCATCGCAGCCTTGGATGGCGGCGACGGCCGGGAAATTAAAGGCCAGGCGCATGTCAGGCAGGAGCTTGATTGGGCGGCGATCGGCGAAAGATATTTTTTTGACGCCTTAAAGGCAAAATGATGGCTGTAGAGATCAAGGACATTTGCGGGCGTTTCCAACCGCCGGTGCTGTTGGTAAGCACCCGGGTGGGGCGGGGCAATATTTCCATCGCCGAGGCCATGATCGAATCGTTTCCCGGGGATATCGCGGCCCATCACGTTTGCGTGGAGGACCTGCTTCCCGCACGGGCCGTCCGCGAGGACCTGGCACGGTATAAGCTTATCTCCAACCGATTCCGTTTTTTGCTGCAGCTTATATACCGGGTGCCGTTTTTTTATTACCGGAAGTATTTACGCGAGCGTTTTATGGGTCAGTCCGATCTGGGCGCTTTGGCAAAAAAGATCGCAGCGGTGAAGGCCCGGACCGTGATCTGCGTAAGCCACCGGCCGACGTTTTGGGTCTCTGATCTGAGAAGCAAAAGCCACGGCGATTTTAAGCTCTGGGGCGTGATGACCGAGTTTGGCCCAAGCCTGGGGTGGGATTTTGTTTTCTGGGACGCGGTCGACGGAGTATTGTCGCCGCTTGAAAAAAAAGAACTGGGCCTGGACCGGCTCGATCGTTTGGACTTTGTGAGCGTGCGTCTTCCGGCCAAGAAAGAATACCAGGCGTTAGCGGCTGTCCCGGGCCGGCGCGATAACGTTCTTTTGGTCTGCGGTTATTGGGGGCAGGCGGATATGTATCGGCTGGTCAGGCGTTTATCGGCGGTCATCCCGGGTTTTAATATTTTTGTGGTCTGCGGGGAGAACCAGGCCGATCATGAAAAGATCCGGCGAAGCTTCGCCGGCAGCAAAAATATAAAAGTCTTTGGCCAGGTCGATTCCCTGGCGCCGTTTTTTAAGGAATGCGCCAGCGTGATCACCAAGCCGGGCATGGCTACCTTGCTTGAAGCATACGCCGCCCGGCGTAAAATATTTTTGCTTAAGGGCATGCCGGTGGCCGAAGACAATAACGCTCGCTACGCTTTAAGTCATTTCGGCGCCGAGTGGTTCGATCCCGGCAAGTTTATGGAGTGGTCTAGGGCGGAATAAAGGGTGAGCGTTTATGTACATACCTTCCGGTATAGACTTATTAAAAACTGTTTGGCGTTACCCGCGGTATTTTTCGCATTTGCTGGCCAAAAAAATCGCTTTGCGCCGGCGTTTCTCGCTGGCTGAAGATGCCGGCGGAGACGACGGCAAAGTGCCTTTGCCATTATTGTTTAAGTTATATCTTACTTTCAAGTGTAATCTCAGATGCGGTATGTGCATGTATTGGGGAGATAAAGGGGTTTTTTGCGGCAAGGCGCCGATGGAGGCGGGCGGAGAGCTGGCTTGGGATGTGGTCCAGGGGTTGTTCCGTCAGACCGCCGGGTATCATCCGTCTTTTATCCTTTCCGGCGGCGAGCCGTTGTTGTATTCCAAGTTCGCCGACCTGCTGCGGCTTTGTAAGCGCGCGGGATGTTTCGCCGAGATCTGTACCAACGGACTTTTGCTGGACAAGTTTTTCGATGTCATCTCCGATAATCCTTATGTGAGTTTTTATCTGTCTTTAGACGGGACTGGAGCAATCAACGATGCTTTGCGCGGCCAGGGCGTTTACGATAAGGTCGTAAATAATATTAAGCGGCTTAAAAGCCTGGATAAACCGCCTTATTTGGGTATACAATTCACCTTACAGCCGGAAAACGTGAGTGTTTTGTATGATACTTGTGCGAAGATGGTTGATTTGGGGGTCAATTGGTTTTTTATCAATCTTCGATGGTATCTTAGCGACAGCCAGGTTGATGGGTACCGCAAGGTCATGCGGGATGATTTTAACCTGCAAGCCCGGAGTCAGGAAGGATATCACAATTCTTATCAGGATAAGTTTGATAAGGATGAGTTTGTAAGGCAATGCCGTAAAATACAGTCTAAGCGATGGCCGATCCAGGTTTCCAGCTTTTTAAAAAAACCCGAAGACATCTACGACTACATCGATAAACCGGAAAAATATCAATATTGCCGGTTTTGTTATAAACAATGGTTCAGGATGGATGTCATGCCTAACGCTGATGTGGCCTGTTGTAACCAGTTTCCTGATCTAGCCATGGGGAATCTGGGCCGCGCCAGCGTTGGGGACCTATGGAATTCCCGGAGTTTTTTTGATTTTCGTCGTTTCATCCGCGGCCGGTTATTGCCGGTTTGCAGCCGGTGTTACGCCCTGTATTTATATGACGACAAAAGAAAGCATCTATGAGCAAGAATAAATTAGTAAGTATACGTAAGGTCAACCCCGGCTGTTATCCGTCCACTTTAGTCTGTGACGATTACCGCAGGCTGTTTGAGGATAACGGTTACGCGTTGACCGATAAAATAGAAGATGCCGCGATCATCTTGGTCCATACCTGTATTGTCGGGTTCGACATGCATGACGGTTCCCACAAAACCATCGCCGGCGCTTTAAAACGCAAAAATAAAAACGCCCGGTTGGTCATCGGCGGTTGCCTGACTCCCCAGATCAAACAAAACCTGGCCGGCAAATATGGTTGCCCGGTATTTAGCTCAACCCAGATGGGTGAGCTGGCCGCGTATTTAGGCCTTCAGACGATGGGTCCGAGGCTTGATTCCCGCGCCGGCATGCCGATGGAGTTGTTTCATGGGCAGGTCGGGAAATGGAAGACGATCTGGGTGTTTATGAACGCGGGAGCTAAACTGGCCGGGTTTATTTTGCCGCCGCTGGGTCATCTGGCCGGCCGGTTCGTAAATACCACCCTGGCTTATTCACCCCGGACCTACTGGGTACGCTGCGCCAGGGGTTGCGCCAATGCTTGCAGCTACTGTATTGTCCGTCAAGCGATCGGGCCGGTGGTGAGCCGGGATGTGTCGGATATAGGCGAGGAGATAAGCGCCGCCGTCCAGAAAGGTTATGAGCATTTTATCCTTGTCGCCGATAACCTTAATTCCTACGGCAAAGATAAAAACATCACCTATATCCAGTTGTTGGACGCTGTTTTTAAGCTTGATGGCCGGATCACAGTCAGCTTGAATAATTTTTCGCCGGTCAGCTCTTTGCCGGAATTGGAAAGATTCTTGAACATCCTTAAGCCGGGAAAGATAAAATGTATAAATTATTCGTTACAATCCGGCAGCGACCGGCTGCTTAAGGCGATGAACCGGGGATATACGCGGGAATTGTTTTTATCGTCCGCCCGGGCCATATTGAAACGTGATCCGGGGATCTCTCTGCGCAGTGATATAATGATCGGGTTCCCCGGCGAGACCGATGAGGATTTCAGCCAGACTTTAGCGATGATACAAAAGGTCCCCTTTGAGACGATCAACGCCTTGCTTTACAACGAAAGACCGGGGACCAAAGCCAGCGGCCTGGCGGGCAAGGTCAGCGAGGAAGTCAAACGGCAAAGATATCGGAAGATCACCCGGGCATTTCACGCCCGGACGTTTAAGCGCTGGGTGAATTATTTTTTTAAGCGCGATTGTCTCATGCTGGATTAAGGTATTTTTTATTTGCAATAATCGTTTCAAGAGTGTAAAATATAAGCAAATATTATCAACGTTTTCGTAACTTCAAGGAGGTTCGCATGTCAGGTAAAAGACTTTTATTGCTGGCCGCGGTCATCTTAGTCTCCGGCTGCGGCGACAACTCGCCGTTTAATTTTATGAAAAGCTCCAAGCCCAAGCCGGAATCGGCGGCCCAACAGCCGGCTTCCGCGTCGGGAGCCCCTCAAGTCTCTTCTCCCCGGGCGGTGAAGGGCCAGGTGCTGGCCGAGGTCAACGACTGGCGCATCGGGCTTGACGATTTTGAGGAACGCCTTAAGACCTTGAAAGAAAGCGGTTTTACCGGCGAGCTTAAGCTCGAGGACAAGAAAGCGGTTTTAAACGAATTGGTGCGTTTGGTGGTGCTTTCCCAGGAAGCCCAAAAGCAAGGGTTGGGGAACTCCCCCGATATCCAGGCGGCCATGGAAGATTATCGGCGCACGCTTCTGGTGCAGAAACTGGGCGAAGAGATCAATAAGTCCATCAACGTCAGCCCGGCCGATGTCCAGACTTTTTATGATAACCCCGAGAACAAGGCCAGATATTTTACCGACCAGGACAAGCTGAAGCTCAGGGAGCTGGCGGTCTCATCCGAATCCGTGGCCAACGATCTTTACATCAAGATCCTTCAGGGTGAAGATTTCGCCGCGCTGGTCCAGCAGAATTCCCTGCTTGCTTCCAAATCCAAGGGCGGCGACATCGGAGAAGTGGTCCTGGGCGCGCCGGGTAAGTTCGCGAAGTATTGGGACGTGGCCGCGGCCTTAGACAAAGGAAAGGTGTCTTTTGTGTTCAAGGGTGACGACGGTAAATTTTACATATTGAAGCTTGAAGATAAAAAAACCGGCGCCGCCAAGACATTCGACGAGGTAAAAGGGGACATTGAAGATTACTTGAAAGCCGACAAACAGAAAAAGAAGGTCGAAGAAATGGTGGAAAAGGCTAAGGCCGGCTCAAAAATCGTCATAAAAGAGGAGTTGTTGCGCTGATGGATAAAAAAAAGATAATCAACATAATCTTGGGAGTGGTGATCATCGTCATAGGCGTGCTCCTGTGGCAGAACATGCAGAACCAACAGCAGGCCGGGCAAGGGCCGGCTAAAGTCCCTGCCGCCGGTGCTCCTTCAGATACCGCAGGCCCCGGCAGCGGCGCGCCTTCGCAAAGCGGCCCGCAGGCCGGCATAGTCGTAGTGGCTAAAAAGGATATCGGCCGCGGCACGCCCATATCGCGGGAGATGGTCAGGTCGGTAAGGGCGCCGGATGTGTCCGTTGACGATATCGAGAGCGAAGACGCGGTGATCGGCAAGATAGCCACTATTGATATAATGGTCGGCGAAAGGCTTACCCGTCCAAAAGTCTCCATGCGCCAGGGTCAAGAGCAGCTGGCCGATAAGGTCCCGGCCGGCAAACGCGCCATCACCATACCCATAGATAAGATCGCTTCGCTTGAGGGCATGATCAGGCCTAACGACCGGGTGGACATGGTCGGTACGTTTCCTATACCTGCGATGGGTCCCGGCGGCAAACAGCAGAACCAGAACGTGGTCGTGCCCATGTTTGAAAACATCCAGGTCCTGGCTGTGGGCGCCAGCATAACTTCCATGGGCGACAGAAATTACGACAGTATCACTTTCGCGCTGGCCCAGGAGGAGGCGTCGCTTTTGATCTACGCCCTGCAGATGGGCAGCGTGCGGTTATTACTGCGTTCTCCCGAAGACTCATCCGTCAGCAAGATCAAGGTCCCGGTGACGCTCAACGTGTTGTACGACAAATTATTCACCATACAGCAGCAGCAACAGCAGCCGCAACCGGGATATTCGTCGCAGCCGGAAGGTGAAAGCGAAGAAGGATCCGCGCCGCAGCCAACGACGCAGGCGAAGAGCGTGGAGGCGTCCCAGGTAGAAGTGTTTACCGGCGGAGAAACTCCGGGAGGGAAAAAGTAATGAGGCAATATTTTATCAACAAAAAAGCGGCCGTTTTGCTTATGGCTATGTGTTTGGCCGGGGCGGCAGTATGGGCCGCCGGACTCGACCTGTCTAAGAACGTACTTGACGGCGAATACAAGATCCTTAAAGGCCAGATCGTCAAGATAGAAGTCAGGGGTATAACCCGGGTGTTGGTGGTGGAAAAAGACACTCTTACCGTGGTCAAGGCCGAGGCGGGATTCGTTGAGCTGATGGGCGCTAAGTCCGGGGATACGCTGGTAGAAGTGTTTGCCGGCTCGGGCAAGCGGATCTATAAGGTCACCGTCGAAGACAAAGACTTGAATGAGTTGACCGATAAAGTTACTTCCTTGCTTCATAGCCAGCTTAAGCTGGACGAAATAAAAATAAGCCGTAATGCGCTTACCGGTAATATCCTGCTTGAGGGCGATCTCCTTAAAGACGACCTGGACAAGGTGACGAAAATACTTGATCCTTACAAGGATTACGTGGAGAATTTCCTTAAAGTCAAAGAAAGCCAGGACGTAGTGGAAATAGAAGCCGAGATAGTAGAGATCGGCCGCGACGCCGCCCGTACCCTGGGCATGAAACTTCCCACGCAGTTTGCTTTCGGCGAGACCCAGAGCGATGTTTTTGGCGGCGGCGGAACTCAGAGCACGACCAAAGACCTCAGCGGATCGGCGAGTTCCAATGTGTTGTTCGATTTTATGCATAACTATTCCCGTACTTCCTTAGCCGCGGCCATCAGCCTGATGGAGCAGGAAGGCAAGGCCCAGGTCCTTTCCAAGCCGCGTCTGGCCTGCCTTAGCGGCAAAGACGCGGAGTTAGTCGTGGGCGGCGAGGTGCCGGTGATGACCACCGGTGTCGTAACCGGCGGCGGAGCGGCCAACAGCGTGGAGTATAAAGAGTACGGCATAAAACTTAAAGTTTCTCCTACAGTTACCGCCGACAATAAGATCGAAGTCAAGATGAACGTGGAAGTCAGCGATGTGGGGCAGTCCCAGACCCTGGGCGGTTCTACCGCCACGGCCCTGGCCTATCCTATCACCAAACGGTCTACTTCCACTACCATGTTGATGGAGGAAAACCAGACGCTGACCATCAGCGGCCTGATCGCCCAGAAAAGCGACGAATCTTTAGCCAAATTTCCCTGGCTGGCCGACATACCGGTGCTGGGCGTGTTTTTTAAACAAAAGACCGAACGCCGCGGCGGCGGTTCGGGAGCCCGCGGCGACATGGAACTGGTAATAATGATGACGCCTAAAATAATCAAGGCGGCGAAGCACCTTAAGCCCGAAGACCTGAATCCCAAAGTACAGGCAACGCCGGCGATAAGAGCGCAAGGCTCCCTGGACCAGCCGGCCGCCGAGCTGCTTTCTTACACAAAAAGAGTCAGGGACGAAATAGTCCGCGCGTTGACTTATCCTTACGACGCCCAGGAAGCCGGCTGGCAGGCTAATGTTGTGGTCAAACTGCATATTTCCCGGGACGGCACCCTGATCGATTCCAGTATGGTCGAGTCTTCCGGCTATAAGATATTTGACGGCGCGGTGATGAAAGCTATTCAAAACGTGCCCAAGTACCCGGCTTTTCCCTCTGGATTAAACGATAAAGATCTCTGGGTGGAAGTGCCAATAATGTATTCTATGAAATGATATGGCAGCAACAAGGGTTATATCGGTTTTCAGCCCCAAGGGCGGTTCAGGGAAGACCATCCTTGCCGTCAACTTGGCCGTAGCGCTTTCCCAGGAACACCAGAAAGTCCTTCTGCTTGACTTCGACCTTAATGCCCCATTGGATGTCGCCAAGACCATCAACGCCAATCCGCGCTTTTCTCTTTACGACTTTGCCGGTTTTACGGACAAAGACCCCGAAAGGTTGGCCGCGGGCTTGCGCGACAACATCGTCAAATATTCGGAAAATCTGGATTATTTCCCGGCCGTGATCCAGATACAGCAGATCGCGCACATCACCGTTAAGCTGATCCGGCAGGCCCTTTTGGCTTTTAAATCCGGATATGATTACGTGGTCATCGACGCCGGCGGTGATTTTACCGATGTCACGACCGAAGCATTGGGTGAGTCCAACCTGATACTCTTGGTGGCTAACCCCGATATACTTTCGGTGTATAAGACTGAATGGGCCATAGCCGCTTTACAGAGCCTGCATTTTCCCTTGAGTATGATCAAATTGATACTTAACCGCGCCGAAAGCAAAGGCGGTTTCAGCTGGCAGGAGATGCGGGTGGTCATACCCTGCCCGATCATCGTCATGGTGCCTTCCGACGGTAAAGCTGTGACCCTGGCGCTTAACCGCCAGATACCGGCGCTGGTAGACGATCCGCAGTCGAAGTTCTCTCTGGCCTTAAAAAAATTAGCCAAGGACCTGGTGGACAACAAGGATTATTACGTCGAGCACCAGGAGATCAGCCGTGATGGCGCGTCTTTGGTGGCCGACCGATCTATCTGGCGGCGTTCCGACATGGCCGGCCCCGCCCCGGCCGACCAAGTCGGCCATGAGGATGAGATCATCGTTTTAAAACAGAAAATACACCACCGGTTGATCGAAGAGCTCCACATGGAGCACGTGGCACAGGACGCGACCCGCATGGACGCGGATAAATTCCGCCAGCTGCGGGAGAAAGTGGAGCAGGCCATCACCAATCTTCTGGCGGAGGAGACCGGTAAGTTTTTCGCGGCCCTGGAAACGCGCAAAAGATTAGTCAGTGAAATAGTGGACGAGGTGCTGGGCCTGGGGCCTCTGGAGGACCTGGTGAAAGACTCGACGATCACCGAAATAATGGTCAACAACAAAGATGACATCTACATCGAAAGGGCGGGCCGCATCGAATTAGCGACAAAGAAGTTCATTTCCAACGATCAGATCCGTACGACCATTGAAAGGATCATCGCGCCCCTGGGCCGCAGAATAGATGAGTCCACGCCCATGGTGGACGCGCGGCTCGCCGACGGTTCGCGCGTCAACGCGATCATACCGCCCCTGGCGCTTACCGGGCCGACGCTGACGATTCGAAAATTCACCAAACGCCGGCTTACGGTAGATGAGCTGGTCAAAGATTATTCCAGCCTGTCCATGGATATGGCCAGGTTTTTGGAGGCCTGCGTCAAGATCCGGCGCAACATCCTGGTCTCGGGAGGCACCGATTCGGGCAAGACCACTTTTTTAAACATCCTTTCGGAATTCATCCCCGACACCGAACGCGTCATAACCATCGAAGACGCGGCGGAATTAAGGCTGCACCACCGGCATTGGATCAGGCTTGAAAGTCGTCCGCCCAACATCGAAGGCCGCGGCGAGGTGACCATCAGGGAGCTTTTCCGCAATACCTTGCGCATGCGCCCCGACCGCATCATCGTGGGCGAAGTCAGAGGAAAAGAAGTGCTGGATATGCTGCAGGCCATGAACACCGGCCATGATGGTTCCATGTCCACGGTGCATGCCAATTCCACCCAGGACGTGATGATGCGGCTCGATTCCATGATCCTGATGAGCGGAGTGGAGCTGCCTTTGCGCGCTATACGCGAGATGATCTCAAGCGCCCTGAATATGATCGTCCATACCACGCGCCTGGCGGACGGCAGCCGCAAAATAGTCCAGATCAGCGAGGTCTGCGGTATGCTCGACGAAAGAGTAGTCCTGAAAGATATTTTTGCGTTCAAACAGACCGGCGTGGACTCAAGCGGCAACGCTTTGGGCGAGTTCAAAGCTACCGGCTATATACCTACGTTTTTCGACGTGATCAAAGTAAGAGGCATGCAGTTGTCCGAGGATGTCTTCAAAGTACGCTGATGCGTAAAAAAATAGATTCCAAGGTCAGAGCCACGGTCTTGCGTTTAAAGAAGACCAAGCCGCACCTGGGCGTAAGAGACATCGCCGAATACTTCAAGTCCCATTACAACCTGCCGCTTTCTAAAAGCGCCGTAGCCGCAATACTCGTATCCCGCGGCCTTAAAAGCCGTAAAGGCCCTAAATACGCCATAGCGCTTTATAAGGGCCGCGAGCTGACCGGCGCCGGGTTATTTTTGCTGGCCGGCGTTGACCAGCGTTTCGGCCTGTCCGGGGCCGCTGCCGCCAGTTTCGCGCGGGCCGGTTTTACCCCGTTAGAGGCGACGTCTGCCAAAGGCAGACTGCCTCTAACGGGGTTGGCTAACCTTATTTTTTTCTTAAGCCTGGCGGCGCAAGCCGGGCTTAGCCCTGTTCAAGCTTTCAGCCGCAAAGACCTTCTGCGGATCAGCGGGTTTAAAGGTTTAAAGCGCGGCCAGGTTAAGGAGTTTCTGGCCTGGCTGTCCGCGGTCCAGCCGCAGGTCGAGTTCTCCGAAGTCAGGCGCGGCATGGCGCAAGTCAGCTCAATAAAACTGGATTTTGTCAACGGGGCTCAAGTGTTTTGCGACGCGGGCATGCGCACTTTTTTCAAAGGCGTTTGCCGGGCGAGTGAGTTTTTTTTGCCGCTGGAGGTCGTGCGGCGTAATATCGCGGCCATGCTTTCTAAAAACACGCTTACGGTGGCTTATACCAAGAGCTTCGATTATTTATCGCGGGAGTGCCTGGGTTTTTTATCCGGCGCGCCATCCGGTTTGCGCCGCGTCAGCGCGCTTGATCTTGACGGCCGGACCTTAGAGGAGTTTAGCGTGCCGAGCGGCAAGCTAAGCTTTGTGGTGGGGTTTTATCCCAAGATCCTTTCCCGGGGCTTGAGCGGTCTGGCGCGCTCAAGCCGCTTAAAAAAAATAGATCTTCCCCTGGGCGGGCTATATTACTCGCAAGCCGCGGCCAAGACTGTCGCCGGCGGCGCGCAAGCGAATTTGGCGGTCAACGTTTTTTTGCTTAAGGCCGGGGCAAAAAATTCTCCCGCCTATTGGGGTTTGATCAGCGATCGACAAGACCCCGGGGCGCTGGCGGATTATTTTTACGCCTGGCCCTGTCCATCCAAAGATTTTATCGAAGGGCTGGCGTTGCTGGAAAATTTTTTCCTGGGGCCAAAACGCGCCAGTCCTGACCTGGACCTGCCGGAAAACTTCAAAGTTACGAGTTATCAGGGCCTGGCTAGGCTTGCGGATATCTCAAGGGATATTTTACATCAGCAAGCCCCCGGTCTGAAGCTTGATTGCCCAGGGTCGCTTTCCAGCGGCAAAGATTTCCAGCGGCTTTATCTAGCCCAGGGAAGCCTGGCCAACAAAGAAAAGCTTAATCGGGCCGCGTTGTATCACGGAAACAAGCGATTGTTTTTAGTGTGAAAGCGCTTTCAAAGGGAGGCATTTTTTAGCGTTGTTTGATGGTTAAAACGCTCTTTTTATGGTATATTTAGTATTGTCGGGAGGCGACGAATCAGCAAACTCACGGTAACGTGAGGACCCCTCCTACGCTCTTCTACGCTAAAGCTGCGAAGAGCTTCGGAGGGCTCTGCGAAGCTCTTCTACGCTAAAGCTACGAAGAGCGGAGCAGAGGCAAAGCCGCGGGTCCTATTAAATGGAAAGCCGGGCTGCCGAAAGTCTCTCATGATAGCGGCGGCGCGGCTATTTTTTTGCGCCTCTGGCGCAAAAACGGATGGTACCTGCCTGCCGGCAGGCAGGGATGGCAATGATGGATAAAAGATGGAAAAGGAGAGCGCAGTCGACCGTGGAATATTTTCTCCTTTTGGCTTTATTCGCTGTTGTGGCAGTGGCGGCTTTTATGGCCAGGAACAACGGCTTTTATGACCGGGTCAAGGCCAAGTTGGCGAGCTATCGCGATACCGTAACCGGGCATATAACCAGCGGTAGGTAATATGAGTAGATCAAGGTCCCAGTCCATACTGGAATACATCATCCTGCTGTCGGTGGTGGTCTTGGCCGTGGGCGCGATGAAGCTGTATCTTACGCGTTCAGTCAAGGCCCAGTTCAAAGTGATCCAGGATCAGCTTAACGACCAGTATAAGTATAAAGACAAACTGAAAACCGACGCGACGGCGCGTAAACCAGGCGGGTAACCAAATCAGGGGTCAGACCCTGAAATGAGAAATGAAG
>Ga0315289_10009169_pt1 | contig 14261 bp, 22 predicted proteins | sample YL17G11_40_MG_FD_203452 | JGI IMG/M metagenome (GOLD analysis project Ga0315289, IMG submission 203452) | Sediment microbial communities from Yellowstone Lake, YNP, Wyoming, USA - YL17G11_40 | ecosystem: Environmental > Aquatic > Freshwater > Lake > Sediment | place: USA: Wyoming | collected...
ACGCGTTCAAGGAGAAGGTCGAGCGGTCGGTCTGGAAGCCGGAGAACTACAAGATGGTGGCGGAGTTCGACAACGACTTCGCGGACCTCGACGCGATCTGGGAGGCTCTTCAGGGGGAGGTCTCGACGCTCCCGGGGAAGATTAAGAACCGCTCGATGATGGTGGGGGACATCCTCGTCACCGACTCCGGCGCGGTCTGGGTCGTCGATTCCTGCGGCTTCCGGGAGCTGGACGGCGTCGAGGCGAACGCGTTCGCGGACGTCTCCGTCCCGTTCTTCACGGCGCGGGACGCGGCGTATTGCTCGAACGAAGCGCGCGACGCACGACGAGAGGCGGCGTTCCGATGAACCAGTCTCTCGTCTTCTCGAACGACATCTTCCACTGGGCGAGTACCCTCGGGTGCGTCGTCGAGGTCACGAACAAGGGTATCGTTTTCGGCGTCTCCTACCCGACGGGACGCGAGGGACGCGCTCCCGACATCCGGACGTCGTACATCGACGGGTGGAAGGTCCGCGTCGAAGCGCTCTCCGAGGACGGGGAAGCGCTCCTCGACCTCCTTCGCTGAATCGACCAGGATCGACACGATTAGCTCTCGACGAACGATCGTCGAGAGCTAGATTGAACCTCGTCGGGGGAGGACCCCGACCAACGAGGAGTCTCCCCCATGTACGTCTCCAACGCTCGCTTCGAAGTCGTCAGCCCGTCCGGAGTTTTCATGTCGGCGCACGCGGGCTCCGAGTCGGCGCACGCGGACGCGCTCCAGTTTTCCGCGGAGGACGACGGCGATCTGTACCTCGTCCTCGACACCTACCGCACCGAGGAGCAGGGGCGGGTGATCCTCACCTCCGACGACGAGGTCGGATCCGAGCCCAACGACCCCTGCGAGGGATGAGGACTAAGAAAGGGGCCGCGCGGCCCCTTTCTCGATGGTAGAACGGAAGGACCTTCGGAGGGACCGCATGTCAGACATCAAGAAGTGGGCGTCCGCTCGAATCGGCGGGAAGTCGACGGACAACCGGGTCACTCCGAACCGCGGAGCGCAGAAGAAGGAAGCCGGCGCGTGGGCCGATGCGAAGAAGAACATCGACGCGAAGAACGCGAAGAAGAAGGGCGGAGGCGGAGGCGGAGATCGGAACCGAGACGACGACGGGAAGTTCGCTTAGGGCGCGGGGAAGGGCGCGGAGACGAGGACGGCCAGGCCAGGGCGCGGGCGTCCGACGTCGAGTCCCTTCCAGCGTCTCGCGAGGTCGAGCAGGTCCACGTCGCGGTAGCCTCCTCCGGGGAGAGACGGGTCCATCAGACGGGCGGTCTCCTCGTCGGCTCCTGCGAGGACGACCCAGTGTCCCTCGAAGGGATCGAAGTCGGGCTCCGAGGGATCGCGGTCCCACGCCTGGACGGCCAGGATGGCGGTCACTCCGGAAGCGAGGAGACCGGGGATCGCGGTGACCCCGAGTCCGTCCTGAACCCCGGCGGAGAGTCCGAGGGAGGACGCGACGGCGGCGATCGGCTCAGGGTTCGTTCCTGAGATCGGGTTCGTCCCGAGGACTCCCCAAAGGGCTTTCTCGTCGTCGGGGAGGGCGTTCGGCCCAAGCCAATACTTCAGGACCGAGAGGAGGACGGCAGCTCCGCAGGAGAAGTCCGTCGTCTGCGGTACGATGGGGATCGAGAGAATCGGGGAGGCGTTCCCGATCTTCTTACCGGCAAGACGGGCGCGCGACCAAGCTGCTAGGTTCCCGGGCTTCACGGCTCGGAGTATAACCGGAGGAGGAGGCGCGAGCATGAACGATGGAAGCGGAGAAGGCGAAGGCGGCGGCGCAGGCGCTCTGATGACCTGGGCGAAGGCGCACCAGACGGGATTCCCGACGGACCGGGCATCGGTCCGCGCGCGGACGCTCGACGATGGGCAGTTCGAGGGAACGGCGAAGCACCCCTTCCCTGTCACGGACCGGGAGGCGTACCTCTCCGCGGTCAAGGAATCTGGGATCGCGCGGCTCTCGCGGAAGGCTCCGGTCGGTCGCGTTCGACTCGACGCGATCAAAGGAATCCAGGGAACGGTGAATCGAGAGCGGCTCAACCAGCATCTTCGAGATCCGAGGCTCATCCCGGACGGCGCGCGCGGCTCGGGGAACGGCGCGCTCATCGACCTCCCGATCGTCGTCAAGCTGGGCGGCGAATACTACGTTCACGACGGCCACCACCGACTGACCGCGGCTCACCTACGCGGGGAGGTCGATGCTCGCGTTCGACTCGTCGACCTCGACGGGAAGGCCGGCGGCATCTAGTAGGGCGTGGACCCGATCCTCGACCGACTGACGAAGCTCCTGGCGCTCGCGACGAACCCGAGCACCCCGGTCGAGGAGGCGCGGTCGGCGGCACTCATCGCGGTCCGAACGATCGTCGAGAAGGACGTCCGACTCTCGCGCGCATCGACTGGCGCTCCTCGTCCTCCTCCGATCGAAGGGTTCCAGTATCGCCACTCTTCCGATTTTCGGGCACATCCAGGGAGCCGCGAAGACCTCGCTGCCTTCTTCGAGAACCTCTTCCGAGCGACGGAATCGCAGATCGTGAACGATGCGGAGTCGGCAAAGGCGGCGTTCCAGGCGAAGGCGCGAACGCGTCGACGACGTACCGCGGGAGAATCGTCAACGCCGATGAAGGCGAAGTTCCAGGGGCGATGCGGGACCTGCGGAGACGTCGTCGAACCTGGCGATCCGATCTTCTGGCGGCAGGCGTCTCCTCCGAACTGCGAGCGCTGCGGACCGATACGGGAGGAGGAGCGATGACGGATATTTCGTTCGAGGCGTTCAAGCAGAAGTGCGAGAAGAGGGGGCTCGTCGGGACGTTTACACTGGTCTGTCGGGCGCACGGGATTCGACTCCAGGACGTCTTCGGGAGGGGGAGGTCGAAGTCCCTCGCGCGCGCGCGGGCGGAATGCTGGGCGTACACGCGACGACTCGGATGGAGCTTCCCCGAGATCGGGAACCTCTGGATGCGAGACCACACGACGATCATGTCCGCGACGCGGAAGTTGAAAGGGTCGATGGCGGAAGAGGAATCGAAGCCTCCCGAGACGCGTGACGACTTCGTCAACGCGCTACGGGGCGCGGGCGTCGAAGGACTCATTCGGGAGCGGACTCGAATCGACGACCTGGAACGTCGGGTGGCGCGGCTCGAAGCCAAGCTCCGGGGGCTTAGCAGCTAGTCCTTGGCGGCGATGGCCTCCGCGCGGTAGTCTCCGGCCATGTCGAAGAAGACGGAGACGTCAACATCCGAACCGACGACGGACCGGATGGCGACGCTCGCGGATCTCGCGACGACGTCGACGACGTCGACACGCGGCCTCGGGTACAAGGCGGACGACCCAGATCCGAGGGACTTCAAGGCGCGCGCTCTCTTCGGTGCTCGTCGCGGACTCCCGCTTGAAGCCACCGAACTGGAGAGCTGCGTCCCGGAGATCGCGAACCAGGGACCGACCCAGTCCTGTGTCGGGCACGGGATCGGAGGGGCGATCGACACGCGACTCCGGAAGATGGGGCGCTGGGACGCTCCTCGTTCGTCGTACGAGGCGATCTACACGTTCGCGCGGGCGGTCGCTCGCCTGAACCCGGCGGAGAAGCTCCGGGACCAAGGGTCGTTTCCGCGACAGGCGATGAAGGGCGTCAAGACCTGGGGCGTCCCGAGCGCGAAGCGCTGGCCGTTCGACCCGGCGACGATCAACGATGACCTCCCGTGGGACGTCATGCAGGAGGCGTCGTCGTTTACCGTCGGCGCGTGGTGGAGGATCGACTCGTTCGGGAAGGAGAAGGTCGAGGACATCTGCCAGGCGCTCTCCTCCGGCTACCCTGTCGCGTTCGGCGTCGAGGTCGACAAGGCGTTCCTCGACCACGTCGGGAAGAACCCGGTCGGCGGACCCGACCCGGCGACGATCGTCGGGGGCCACATGATGTACGCTGTGGGCTACAAGACGGTGAACGGCGAACGCGTCATCCGGTGCGTCAATTCGTGGGGTACCGGATGGGGAGATTCGGGCTTCTTCTGGGCGACAGAAGCATTCTTCCGTACAGCGACGGATCTCTACGTCATCCAAGTCGGGTGAGGAGGAAAAGCGAAGATGGACATCAAGAAGTGGGCGGGGACGAAGCTAGGAATGGGCGCTCCTCCGGGCGCGGCACCGGCACCGGGGGCTCCTCCGGGCGCTCCGATGATGCCTCCTCCCGCTCCGAAGCCGATGGCGGCGGGCGGACCTCCGGGGATGTACGGCGGGATGTACGGTCCCGAAGGGGCTCCGCTCTTCAACCCGGCGATCTCCTCCGAGGACATTCCTCCGACGATGGCCGCGTGGGCTCAGGCCGGCGGCGACTCTCCCGATCACCCGATGGGGCCTCCTCCCTGGGCGTCTGACCAGCAGGCGTACCAACACGCACTGGCGCTCGCGAAGAAGCACTGGGCGGCGTACGAGGAACCCTGGGCGGTCGTCGCGTATGCCTACGATGCCATGGCGAATGCCGGTGCCGCGGCTCCTCCCGGCGCTCCTCCCGGTCCTCCGAAGCCTCCCGCTCCTCCCGGTCCTCCGAAGCCTCCCGGCGCTCCCGGCGCTCCTCCTGGACCTCCTGGTCCTCCCGGACCTCCCGGACCCCCTGGTCCTCCGAAGCCGAAGTTCTGATGCGTCTTCGATCCGTCAACCTCGTGATGGGGGCGTCGCTCGCGATCTTCTTCGCGTACGCGACAGGAGGCTGTCCGACGCCAGCCCCCAAGCCACCTCCCTTCGACGCGTCGGACGCGTCGGCATTCCAAGATGCCGACGCGGAGGGGGACAGCGCGCTCCGAAGTCCGTCCTGCGCGGCGGCGTGCGCGAAGATGAAGACGCTCAGGTGCCCGGAAGCCGAACAACCCGACGGCGGGAAGACCTGCTACCTGCTCTGCGCGGACGCGGAGGGATCGGGGAAGTTCAGCCTCAAGTCGGAATGTCTCGCGCGCGCGGGAACGGTCGCTGACCTCCGCGCATGCGGAACGGTCCGGTGCGTCCTTCCTCCCGGCGACCATCTGTGAAAGGCAGCGAGTTCGCTCGGACGTGCGCAGCGCTTCCCCTAGAAGAACGGGAGGCGCGCGCGCTCGACCTCGTCCGAGAGGGCTCGTTCGTCCAGTGGCCCTGGAAAGCGGTCTACTCGACGGAGGGGCCGTTCTCCGCGACGATCTTCGTGTCGAGTGACTACTTCGCGATCGGGGAGGAGGACGACTTCCTTCGACTCCCGATGACTCCGATCCTCGCGCAGAAGATCGCGGACCTCTTCGGGTGGTCTCTCCCGACTCGGAAGATCGTCGACCTCGTCTGGCATCAAGCGGACCTTCGACTCGAACCTCACCCGACTCCTCCGGACGCGGGGATGCGAACGCTCGGACGGTACGCGGAGCACAACGCGACCATCCAAGCGGAGATCGAGGCGTCACCCCACGCGTCGAATCGGTCGGCGCTCGTCGCGGGACACAAGAAGGACCTCGTCCTCTCGAACGCGCTCGTCGCTGGGAAGGTCGCGATCTACGGATGGCACCGCGCGACGGGCATTCCGATTCAGGGGCTCAACTCGTCCTCCCATTCATCGCTGTACGAGGACTATTCGCACGGCGTTCGATTCGTTCGAGGAGACGTCGTCGTCAACGAGGAGGTGATGAAGCTCCTCGACGTTCTCCGGACGGCGATCGTCTGCGGACTCGTCTCGGACGAAGGTGCTCTCCGTGTCCTTCGACAACCGGGCGTTCCGAAGGACGTCGCGGCATCCGATACAAAAGAAAACCGAACGATGATGAAGATCGGGGACAAGGGATCGGCTATCGCTGACTGGCAGGGCTTCCTGAACGAACGTGGGTTCCGCGACCAGGAAGGTCGACCCCTGACGGCGGACGGGGACTTCGGGAAACGGACGGAGTACGCGACGAAGCGGTTCCAGGGGCTTCATGGGCTCCAGGAGACGGGGACGGTCACGGCGGCGACGCTCGCGATGGCGGCGAAGGACGTCACGACGGCGCAGACGCCAATCCCTCCGACCGTTCCCGCGGCGCTCGACGCGATTCGGTTCGTCCAGGCGCGTAACTTCACGCGGCTCTCGGTTCCTCGAACGGTCGACCTCGTCGTCATTCACGCGATGGAAGCTCCCGAGAAGCCGACGACGGCGGAGAACGTCGCGGCCTGGTTCGCGGGACCGTCTTCTCCGATGGCGAGCGCTCACTACTGCGTCGACGAGGACTCCATCGTCCAGACCGTTCGGGAGGAGGACGTGGCTTGGCACGCTCCCGGCGCGAACCGGAATGGGATCGGAATCGAGCACGCGGGCTTCGCGAAGCAGTCGGTCGAGGACTGGGCGGACCCGTTCTCGCTCGCGATGCTCGCGCGGTCGGCGCGGCTCGTCGCGGGGATCTGTAAGCGCTGGAGCATCCCGGTCGTCCGACTCCGCGCGGAGGACCTGAAGGCGAACAAGCGTGGGATCTGCGGTCACATCGACTGCACGAACGCGTTCGCGAACAAGAAAAAACACTGGGATCCGGGTCCGAATTTCCCGTGGGATTCTTACATCGCGCAGATCCAGGAAGCGCTCGCGATCCTCTGAGAAAGGGGCCGCGCGGCCCCTTTCTTTTCTTCCCAGGTTGCGCTCGGGGGGGATCACGCGGTACGAATCCAGCCCGGAAAGCCGACCTAGCGGGTCGAACGTCGCGAGGTTTCCCCCCAACCTCCCGACTTTCTCTCGCAGGTCGGCTTTCTTTTTCCGAGGAGAAGGACGATGAAAACGAAGCTCATTCTCTGGCTCGTCGCGACGATGCTCCGATGGACGCTCCCGACTCCGCAGCACGAGGCGGCAGCGGCGCGGTACGAGGAGATCGCGAAGGACGCGGTCGAGGTCGCGTTCGACCCGGCGGAGAAGCCTCTCTTCGCGAATTCGATCGGACGGACGCAGTCGGTGATCGTGATGCTCGCGATCGCATCGTACGAGTCTGGGTTCCGGAAGGACGTCGAGGAGGGGCGCGCTCGCGGCGACCACGGGCGCTCCTGGTGCCTGATGCAGATCAATCTCGGGACCTCTCGCGTCCGACTCGACGGAGACGGTTGGGCCTGGGCGAAGGAGGGGGAGCTGGGCGCATGGAGCGGGGAAGACCTCGCGGCGGATCGGCAGAAGTGCTTCCGGATGGCGCTCCACTTCGCGCGCGTCTCCTATCGCGCCTGCGGGGACCTCTCGCTTTACACGAGCGGCGCGTGCTCATCGACGGAGAAGTCGGCGCAGTTCCGGGCGCTCCGAGCGAAGGACGCGCTCCGGCGGAATCCGATCGACTGGCTCGACGTGGACGTCCTCTCGGTCAGATCGCTAGCCTCGTCCCTGTAGGATGCGGCATAGTACGAGATGGAGGCGCGCAACATGGACCATGTCGTAGTCTGGGACCCCGAGGGGAAGTATTGGGAGGGATCGATCGTCGGTCACTCCGGGATGATGCAGGTCCGCGGTCGCGGGGGAGTCGTTCTCCCGGCGGACCCGGCGCTCTTCCAGGTCGCGGGGAACGGCGGCTTTTTCAAGAGGGCTTGGGGCGCGGGATGGCCCTGCGATACGGGGACTCCGCGGCACTTCTGTCCGCTCGTCGTCCACGTAACGAAGGAGCATCGAGTCGTTCACTGGGCGGCGCGACTCGTCCCGGATGAGCGCTACGTCGACTCCGCTCGCTCGGGACCTCCCGATTCTCCGGGTCAGATCACGCTGATGGCTCTTCCTCCTCGCGCGAACACGTACCAGGCTCCGCTGACCCCGAGGACGAACCCGCCACGAATTCGTGATCTCGGACCCTGCGATGCGGCGGGCGGCTGGACGATTCTCGGGGAAGCGTTCGCGAACGTCGCGTTCGAGGGACAGCATTCGTTCTCGCTCTATGGTGCCGGGAGCGGCGTTCGGGTAGCCTGGGCGGCGATCTCGGCGGTCAAGTGATAGGAGGAGGACGCGATGAGGATGCACGTCAAGTTCAGTAGGTGGAAGGGCGCGGGCGGGACGGCGCTCGGAACCGACGGCGCTCCGGGCGTTCCTCCGACGGCTACTCCGACGAATCAGGACAACCTCCTCGTCACCGGGTTCGCCAACCAATCCGGCTATCCGATCCATCGAATTGCCGTCGCAATGAAGGGACCGGCGGCGGCGATCGCGCTCGTCGCTCAGCTCTGGGTCTATGACTACCTCACCGAAGCCTGGTATGAGGTCGGGGCTCCGACGGTCGTGACCCCGAACAGGATCACCTACTTCGATTCGGTCGCGCTCGGAGACCCTCCGCAGATCCAGCGTGCGTCTCTCCCGGTCGGCGGAAGCGTCGTCTCGACCGCGGGGAGTCTCATCGTCGCTCTCGTCGTACAAGACGGTGCGACTCCTGCCGGGGAGTACACGTTCGCTCTCGGTCCCGACCTGACGGTGCTCCCGCTCTGAACGAGGAGAAGCGATGGCCGCTATCCTCATCGGACGTGTGCTCAACAAGGGGACCGACTCGGTCTCCACGCACGAACTGACCGGACTCGTCCCGGAGGAGTTCGATTACGTCGCGCTCGGGTACGACGGGTCATCGAGGCTGACGAGCGCGGTCTATCGAACGGGCGGAGCGGGCGGAGCGATCGTCGCGACGCTCGCGATCACCTACGTCGGCAGCTCGTCGCGGCTCGCGACGGTCACGAGGACATGAGGTGGCGTTCGTCTTCAATCCGTTTACGGGCAATTTCGACGCGGTCACCCTCGGACCGGAAGCCGAACCGTTCACGTTCATCGCGGACTGCTCGGCTGGAGAATCCGTAGGTGACTGCGTCTACGTGTCCGCGGACGCGGTCCTCGGAGTCCTCCAGGTCCGGAAGGTCGACCCGAGCGATCCGACGAAGATGCCGACCCTCGGAATCATCGTCGACAAGCCGACGGCCACGGCCTGCACGGTCGTCTATCTCGGGGCGTTCCCGGTCGGAGGTCTTCCGGCGTTCCTTCCAGGGAAGCGATATTTCGTGGGAGCATCGTCGCAGCCCGTGTCCGTCCCTCCCTCGACTTCGGGAGTGCTCGTCCAGGTAGTTGGCATCGCGCTCGACTCTGGTAGGCTCCTTTTCAATCCCTCTCCGAACATGACCAGGCTCCGATGAAAGCGCTCTCGAAGAAGAAGAAAGCTCCTCCCTCGAAGGAGAAGCCGACCGCGGCCTCTCCTTCCTCGCGAGACGAGTCGACGACGGACGCGGACGGATTCCTCTGCGTGACGGGCGACCGACTCTGGAAGTGGCGCGCGCTCGACGCGGAGCTGCGTATGTCCCTCGCGGAGCTGAACGCCGTCAAGCAGGGCATCACCACCGAGGTCGCGCTCCATCCTGCGCTCGTGGAGCTGTTCGCGCGGCAGACCGACCTCCTCCACGCGGTGTCGACCGGGCGCGCGGAGCTTGCGACGATGCACGCGGAGATCGAGGCGGTTTACGGCGTCTCGCTCAAGGAGTGTTCGATCGACGACAAGACCGGACGCCTCCATAACCTCACGGCGGAGGGCGCGCGCGGCGAACCGCTGCCCGACCGCGGCTCGCTCGACAAGCCCAAGACCTCGACCACCTCGACCAAGAAGACGACTGCGCGCAAAGCGCGAAAGTAGGAGAATCGGACCATGGCACTTCGTAAGTTTCTGTTCGCGAACGCCACCGAGGGCTTCTCGGAGTCGTTCAGCACGACGGCGGACACCGACCAGCTCGACATGGGGACGAGTCGCATCGTCAACCTCGCGAACCCGTCAGGCACGCAGGACGCGGCGACGAAGTCCTACGTGGACTCGCTCGCGGCGGGTCTCGACATCAAGGCGTCCGTGCGCGTACAGCCGACTGCGTCGTTCGCGACGTTCACGCCCGCGGGCTCGGGCGTCGGGAAGACGCTGACGGCGCCGACGAACAACGCCTCGTTCAACACGCAGGACGGCGTGCTCCTCGTCGTCGGCAATCGCGTGCTCGTCACGACGGTCGGCGGCAGCATTACTACGCCGGACCTGAGCAACGGCATCTACACCGTCTTCTCGCTCGGAGACGGCGTGACGACGTCGTTCGTCCTCACGCGCGCGACCGACGCGGACTCGAACGCGGAAGTCACCGCGGGCATGTTCTGCTTCATCGCGGAGGGCACCGCGAACAAGGACACCGGCTGGGTCCTCGTCACGAACGACCCCATCACGGTCGACACGACGGCGCTCCAGTTCTCGCAGTTCTCGTCCGCGACGCCTGCGATCGCGTACACGTTCGATCAGGGCCTCCTCCTCACGGTGGCGAGCGTCACCGTGGAGCTGGACACGGCGGCGGCGGCGCAGACGGTCGGCGCGGGCGGCGGTAGCTCGGGTCTCGAATTCGACGTCAACACCGCAGCCGGCAAGCTCCGCGCGGCGGTCAACGCGACGGGCGGTCTGAGCCGTACGGCGACGGGGCTGAACGTCCTGCTCGACCCCAAGGCGAACACGGCGGGGAACAACCCGACCGTCGCGACCGTCGCAGCGGGTCTCTCGGTTCTCCGGGCTCCGAAGACGGAAGAGAACTACACGGCGAACGAGGCGTTCGCGGCAGGCGACCCCGTCGCGTGGGCCGCGGGCGTGAACGACAAGCTGGCGAAGGGCCGCGCCGACACCGACGCGAAGTCCCGCATCGTCGGGATCGCGCGGACGGCGTCGACGGCGCTGAACGACACCGCGGCGATCGTCTCGGAAGGCGTCGCGACGGGCGTGCTGACGGCAGCCACGGCGGGCGACCCGTACTACCTTCAGGACACGGGAGGCGTCGGAACGTTCGCGGCCGTGACGGCGGGCAAGCGAGTCATCCGAGTCGGCTACGCGAAGAACGCGACGGACCTATTCGTCGACATCGCGGACCTCGGCAAGAAGGCGGCATAAGCTCGTGGCGATCGGCGTCGACCGCGTCCAGGTCATCAAGCGGGAGTCCGCGGCGCTCGGGGGGGACGCGGCGGACGACGTCGATTACTACGCGCCGATCCGTCCGCAGCTCGATGCGATCGAGTACTGCGGCGTCTATCTCCAAGACGCGACCGTTCGCGACCAGAACTGCTACGTCGCGCGCGCTGGCAACGACTTGATCCTGCGCGACCCGAACAACCCGGCGGGTCGCGCGCTCTCGGCGCTCGGAGTCGGGACTCCGCGCGACACGATCAAGTTCGGGATCTCCGGGCGCGTCCTCGTCACCGCGTCCATCGACACGTTCTGGGTCGCTCCGCGCGCCTGCACGATCCGGCGCGTGACGATGATTCGCGGGACCGCGGGGACGAGCGGGAGCACGACCGTCGACGTGAACAAGAACGCGGTGACGATCTACACCACCCAAGGGAACCGTCCCTCCGTCACGCAAGCGTCGGGCAACCTCTCGAAGTCGACGACGACCCCGGACATCACGGCGGTCGCGCAGAACGACGTCATCACGGTCGACGTCGACGTGGTCGAAGGGACGGGCGCAAGCGGGCCTCCCGTCGACCTCGCGGTGATCCTGGAGCTGGAGTACACGTAGACCGTGCTCGCTCAGTCGATGGAGAGCGGGTCGTATACCGGAACCGGCGCGACGCTCGACGTAAGGATCGGCTGGGCGCCTGCGTTCGTCGTCGTCGTCTCGACGCGTACGACGGGCGGCGCGACGGGACGCGGCGTCGTGTTCAAGTCGGTCGAGCAGGCCGGTGCGAACGCTTTCCAGCGCACGGGAGCCGGCGCGATCACGATCACCGCGGGCGTGACGATTACGTCGACCGGCTTCCAGCTCAACACGAACGCGGTCGTCAACAATTCGGGCACCGTGTTCCATTGGTTCGCGTTCCGCCACAACGGAGGCGCGACTCCCTCCGAGGAGGGATACGAGACCGGGACGTACACCGGGAACGGCGCCGCGTCGGTCGACATCATCACGAACAGCCCGCCTGCGTTCGTCTGGATCATGCTCGACGATACGACGGCGTCGACGCTCGCGATGAAGACCTCCGACATGGCGGGCGAGACATGCGCGCGCATCTCGGGCACGACGGTCGACCGACCCTCCGACACGCCGGTCGGGGGCGGGATTACGATGCTCTCGAACGGCTTCCGAGCCGGGCTCAACTACGCGAACGTGAACGGGAAGACCTACCGCTGGATGGCGCGGAGGGCGATCGCGGGCGCGTCGCATAGCTGCGTCGCGCAGACGTTCACCGGCACGACCGGGACGGTCACGGCGCAGTGGGTCTCGAAGCAACGCTACGCGCTCAAGGCGGCGGTCCAGTACGGGACGGTCAACCGAGAGCTTTGTATCCAATCGAGCACCATGAACGTGCCGGGCACGAGCACGCTCGGCTACCGTCTAGCCGCAACGACCGGCGACTGGACGCCTGGCGTCGGATCGTTCTCGTTCACGGGCGCAGCACCGGCCGACATGGTGACGGGTCTGACCTACCTCGCGACGACGGGGCAAACGTATTGGAGCCAGTACCACTGGTGATCTATACTGCGGTGAGATGAGCTACGTCCTATGGGCAACGACGATGAGCGCAGCGTCGCTCACGCTTACGATCTCGAAGGAGGGAGTCGGGGGCGTCCTCGGTCTCTCTCCGACGGTCGCGTTGCGCGATGCCACGACCCCGAACAGCTACTTCGACTGGTCGGACTCGACGTTCAAGACATTCGGGTGGGGAGCGAAGTACGCGGCAATGGGCTCGGTCGAGCGCGGGCATTACAGGAGGTCCCTCGACCTCACGGCTGTCCCGGCGATCATCGACGGGATGGCTCTCTCCGCGGAGTACCACGTCGACGACGGCGGAGAGATCATCGGGGACGCGCACGACATCGTGACGGTTTCCGACGCGGCGACATCCGCGGCTCTCGCGGCGGTCGCGACGGATGCTGCGCTCGTCCGGAAGTACCACACGAATCGGATGGAAGAGACCGCGGGAAACCCCGGGAAGCTCAAGCTCTATGACGACAACGACGTGACCCTCCTCGCGACGCACGACCTCCGGGACGAGACGGGAGGGGCGATCGCTCCGACGGTCCTGACTCCGGCGCGGCGCGCGAAGGGCGTCTGATGGCGGTTGGCGTCACCGGGTTTCCGTCGAGGGGCGGGCACTTCGGGATTCGACGCCTGAACGTCTCGTTCGGCCTCGGTCCTCGCGGCTTTACGGCGGAGGCAGCGCAGGGGACTCCGACGACGGACGGAGGCGTCGTCTTCATCCCGGGCTTGGAAGGTAACGCGGAGGCTCCGACCGTCCTCCTCGCCTCGACAGGGTTCGTCCTCGTGGCGGAGGTCGCGGCTCCGAAGGTGGAGAGCCGGTCTTCCCAACCCGATGGATCTGGGGCATCATCCCCGGGATGTAGCGGCTCGTCGCCCGATCCGAAGCCCAAGACGCGATCGACGGTGCTCGGACCGACGACTAAGAGGAAAAAGTGAGCCTAGAAAACGCCTGTGCCCCTCCCGGTCGGTTCGATCGGACGATGTTCCGAGGGGACTCGTTCGTCTTCGAGGTCCAGGTCCTCCAAGCCGACGGCTGTTCTCCGCAGAACATCACGGGATGGGAGGCGTGGTTTACCGCGAAGGAGCACTACGCGGTCCCGGACGTCCAGGCGACGATTCGGCTCGGGACGACCCTCCCGCTCGTCGGGATCGTCATCACCTCTCCCTTCGAGGGGAAGATGGAGATCGTCGTTCCTCCGAGCGCGACGGTCAACGCTCCCGATACTCCGCTCTGCCTCGTTTACGACGTCCAGGTCAAGGACGGAGCGGGGAGAATCTTCACGGTCGAGCTGGGGACATTGACGATTCGTCCCGACGTAACCCGAGCGATTGCGTGAGGCGACTGCCATGTCTGTAAGCGCGAAGATCAAGTTCACGCAGGGAGGGCTGAACCCTGCTCCGGGAATCGCGCTCATCGGAGTTTTGACGACTCCGGTCGTCGTGACGAATGCGGACAACTCGAACGTCGAGATTTTCCAGTGGGAGGTCATCGACAAGCCTCCGACCTCCGCGGTCCCGAGCGGGATCGTCGCGGTCGGTCCGGTCTCGTCGTTTACGTTTGTGCCCGACCAACCCGGCGGTTACCACATCCATCTCAGAACGACGGACCTCGCGGGGAACACGTCGGACGACTTCCGCGTCTTCCAGGTTCCCGAGCCGTCTGGCTATGTCATCCCTCCTTTCGATGCTCTCGCTCCGGCGCTCAACTTCTCGGGTCAGAAGCGGGGATGGGCGAAGGCGATGGAGGAGCTTCTTCGCCACCTCCTCGCTGGAG
>Ga0315289_10009170_pt1 | contig 14260 bp, 19 predicted proteins | sample YL17G11_40_MG_FD_203452 | JGI IMG/M metagenome (GOLD analysis project Ga0315289, IMG submission 203452) | Sediment microbial communities from Yellowstone Lake, YNP, Wyoming, USA - YL17G11_40 | ecosystem: Environmental > Aquatic > Freshwater > Lake > Sediment | place: USA: Wyoming | collected...
GTAGCTAATACTTTAGTAATAGCAGCAGTAAGCGTCGTTTTACCATGATCAATATGACCAATGGTACCAACGTTTACATGCGGCTTAGTCCTTTCAAATTTCTCCTTTGCCATATTTACCTCCTTAGCAAATACTATAAAATATCATGGAGCCCACGACCAGGATTGAACTGGTTACCTCATCCTTACCAAGGATGCGCTCTACCATCTGAGCTACATGGGCAACATAAAAACATTAATGGTCGCGGGGGCTGGATTTGAACCAGCGACCTTCGGGTTATGAGCCCGACGAGCTACCTGGCTGCTCCACCCCGCAATCTGGAGCGGGAAACGGGAATCGAACCCGCGACACTCAGCTTGGAAGGCTGATGCTCTACCACTGAGCTACTCCCGCATGGTGGGCAGGGAGGGATTCGAACCCCCGTAGGCTTACACCAACAGATTTACAGTCTGTCGCCTTTAACCACTCGGCCACCTACCCACTGGAGCCGACGAGCCGACTTGAACGGCTAACCTACTGATTACAAATCAGTTGCTCTACCTATTGAGCTACATCGGCAATTCCAAATTTAATTATATTGATAGTAAACTCTTTGTCAAGAGTATTAAGGCAATATTGACTTAAAATAGTCTTTTTTAATTTTTAACATAATTATATATTAATAATTTTTTACTTAATGTATTGTTATAACCAGGATAATTAAAAACTTTAACCCCTTGTAATGGGCAAAATAGATTATTTTTCTACAAAGAATGATTCTCTCAATCTTTTTTTTATTCTTTGTACACCATTATCAATTGACTTGTAGGACTTTCCGATTCTTAACGAAATATCCCTTATTCTATATCCTTCTAACCATAATCTAAAAACTTCTTTTTCAAAAGAGGAAAGTTTTTTTGCAAATTCTTCTATCTCCTCTTTTAAAAAAAGAAAATTTTCAAAATCATGTTCATCGCTCTTTACGATTTCCCCATAAGTAACCTTTAAATCATTTTTTCGCTTCTTTAAAAAATCAAGGATGGTATTTCTAACCGCAATAAAAGCAAAATCCTCAAAGCTTTTCCCTTTTTCTTGATCAAAAGAGAGGATTGCTCTCTGTAAAGCAAGCAAACCCTCAATGAAAATATCCTCTTTATCCTCTCTGTTTAAAACGATTCCGTAATATCTAACGATTTTTTTTACAAAAGGGGAGTAGAGATACATAAGTTCATTTATAGCATCTTTATCTCCGTTTTTAGCCTTTTCAATAAGTTTTGTACTACTATATTCAGATTTCTCCATTCTTTCTCTTTGATTCAAGTATCTTAAAAAGTATTATGCTTGCAGCAACAGAAACATTTAAAGAATTCACATTGCCGTACATTGGTATTGAAACAATAAAATCACACTTTTCGAGAATTCCATGTCTTATGCCTTCGCCTTCATTCCCCAAAACAATTGCAAAAGGGTAATTTGTATAATCAAGAGCAGAATATAATGTTTTTGCATCAGGCTTAGTTCCAACAATCCATGCGCCTTTTTGTTTAAGATAATTGATTGCACTAGCAAGGCTTTTAACTTTTATAATTTTCATATGAAAAATAGCCCCTGATGAAATTGAAATAACGCTTTCCGTGACTTCAGCAGATTCTTTCTCTTGAATTATAATGCCTGAAACGCCCGCGCATTCTGCACTTCTTATAATTGCACCAAAATTCTGAGGATCCTGGATCCTATCAAGTATCAAAAAAATGGAATTATTGCTAAAAGTTAAGTCCTCGATTATGGAATAATTAAAAGGTTCTCCAATTGCAACAATGCCTTGCGCATTCAAAGATCTAAATCTTCTTTCAAACCACTGTTCGTCCCTGAGCAAAACTTCAATTTTCTTTTTTTTTGCAGAAGAAATAACATCATGTACGATATCGTTGTATCTTTCTTTCTTCTGAATTATAAGTTGTTTTATAGGATAATTAGCCTTAAAAGCTTCAAAAACCACTCTTTTGCCAACGATAAAATACTCTTCTTTATTTCCCATCTGTATACACCAGTTTGTAGGTAGTACCTTCCGTAGTATCTTCAAGTAATATCCCAATGCTTTTAAGAGCGGTCCGTATCTTATCGGCTTTTATAAATTGTTTCTTCTTTCTCAACTTTAACCTCAACTCAATAATGGCTTCAATGGTTTTTTCCAAATCAAGGCCTGCATCAATCCCTGTTAAATCTTCACTTAAACCTTCTTCAGAAAGTTTATTAATCACGTTGAATAACTCTTCTTTAAATGAAGAAGCTATTATTTGTTCTTTTTTTTCTATCATCTTAAATCCGAGTACGTTAAAAATCTCTTCCAGCATTAACTTGATCTTTGAAGCATCTTCTAGTAAAAGTCTATCCTTATTCGTATTTGTAAATTTAAGTATATCAAAAATAATTGCAATTGCAACGGGAGTATTAAAATCATCATCCATTGCTTTGATAAAAAACTCTTTCCAACCTAATATTTTTTGAGCAACTTCAACATTAGGAATAGAATTATTGTAAACTTCTTTATGAACGATATTTCTGAGAGAATCCATACTTTCTACAAAATATTCATAATTTTTCTTTGCAAGTTCAAGGGTTTCAATATCAAAATTCAAAGGTTTTCCATAGGATGCAGAAATAAAATAAAGTCTTATAATATTTCCATCATAATTTTTCAATAACTCGTCAAGAATGAAAAAATTTTTTAATGATTTACTCATTTTTTCTTTTCTTCCAACTTCAATCATCCCATTGTGGATCCAGTATCTTGCAAAAGGTGATTTACCCGTATATGCCTCAGACTGAGCAATCTCATTTTCATGGTGGGGAAAAATAAGATCATCTCCTCCTCCATGAATATCGAAAGAATTACCCAAATAATAAAGAGTCATTGCAGAGCATTCAATGTGCCAACCAGGCCTTCCTTTCCCCCAAGGGCTATCCCATGAGGGTTCTCCTTCTTTCGCTTTTTTCCATAATGCAAAATCAAGAGGATCTTTTTTTTCTGAATTAACTTCTACTCTTGCACCTTTTCTAAGCTCAGAAAGATTCCTATGAGAAAGTTTGCCATAATCTCTAAATTTGCTGACTTCAAAGTAAACCCCATCCGAAATTTCATAAGCATACCCTTTCTCCTGAAGGATTTTTACAATTTCAATGATTTCTTTAATATGTTCGGTTGCCCTTGGATACTTATATAACGGTTTTATGTTTAATTCTTCTAAATCTTTTAGGTAAATTAACGCAAACTTCTCTGCCAGATCCTTATAGTAAACGCCAAGCTCTTTTGATATTTCTATAATCCTATCATCAATATCTGTAAAATTTGAAATATGAACTACTTCGTAACCAAGAAATTCGAGATATCTGTGTATAACATCATAAACCACAGCAGATCTTCCATGACCAACATGTGGGTAATCATAGGGAGTCAAGCCGCAATTATACATATAAACCTTGCCTGGCTCTCTCGTTATAAAATCTTCGGTCTTCCTTGTTAACGTATTATAAACTTTAAGCATTTATTAACCTCCAGCATTTTTATCGTCATTGCCACAATTTCATTGTTTTTTCAAGTCTCCCTATCGTTTTCTCTTTGCCAAGAAAATAAATAAATTCATGTACTTCTAACCCTTCTTCTTTGCCTGTTATAGCGAGTCTTAAAGGAAAATAAAGATTTCTCCCTTTTATGCTTAAACTTTCACCAGTTCCTCTTATCTCGTTTAATATTGAATCCATAGTCCATGTTTCTAATTTTAAGATTCGCTCCTTAAATTGCCTAAAGAGAGTAATAGAAGTAATTGTTTTAATTTTCTCGATTATTTCAGTGCTCAATGCAAAATCCTCAAAAAAATTATTTGCCAAGTTTTCAATATCCTTAAAGATATCTAAGTGCTCCTTTGTATGGTTTATAAAATTTATCCACCAATCAACGCCTGCATCTTCATTAAGTTCAACTCCTATTTTTTTTGCAAGGCTATAAACCTCCTGGGGTGTGAGTTCAACAATATATTTATGGTTCATCCATTTGAGTTTGCTGATGTCAAATATGGCAGGTGCTTTGTTGACAGATTCAAGGGTAAATAGTTCTATGAGTTCTTCTTTTGTAAAGAACTCTCTCCCGTCCTTTGGAGACCATCCAAGCAATGCAAGGAAGTTAAACATAGCTTCCGGTAAGAAGCCCATTCTTCTAAAGTCACCTATTGAAGTTGCACCATGTCTCTTGGATAGTTTTGTCCTGTCGGGAGCAAAGATAAGGGAAATATGGGCAAAGTAAGGATGAGGAAACTTAAGTGCATCGAATATCAGTATCTGTTTCGGAGTGTTTGAAAGGTGTTCTTCAGCTCTTATCACATGTGTTATATTCATAAGTGCATCGTCTATTACGGTTGCATAGTTATATACAGGGATACCGTTAGACCTTCTTATTACAAAGTCTTTGAATTCGTTTGAGTTAAAGTGGACATCCCCTCTTACTATGTCATCCACTACAATCTCTTTGTCTTCCAGAACTTTAAACACAACTGCCGGTGTTAAACCTTTTTCTTTGAACTCTCTTACCCTTGATTCTCCCTCCAACTCTTTTACCTTTCTGTAGCTGAATGTTTTCATTGATTTTTCATACTGTTCTTTTATGCTTTTAATCTCTTCATCTGTATAGTGGAGTTCATATGCACTGCCTTCCTTAAGAAGGATATCGGTGTAATGGTTGTATAGGTCCATCCTCTCTGATTGGCTGTAAGGTCCATAGTCTCCACCTTTTAAGTACCCTTCGTCCCAATCAATGCCAAACCATGTTATATCCTCAACCATGCTTCTTATGGCTTGATCTGTCGACCTTTTCTTATCTGTATCATCAAGTCTTAAAATGAATGTTCCTTTATTATGCCTTGCAAACAGATAATTGAACAATGCAGTCCTTGCATTGCCTACATGTATTTCTCCTGTTGGACTTGGTGCATATCTTACTCTTATCATATATTCCTCCAAGTTAATAATATATTAGCAAATAATTAAATTAAAAAAAGGGGCAAACGCCCCTTTAAACGAACTATTTTAAAAAATTAACGCTTTCTATATTGTCTATCCTTCCTCGCGGAGTGAAGGCCATACTTCTTTCTCTCTTTTTCTCGCGGATCTCTCGTTAATAACCCTTCGCTTTTTAAGACAGCCCTTAAAGACGCATCAATTTTTAAAAGAGCTCTTGCAATCCCAAGCTTTATAGCATCTACTTGGCCTCGCGGGCCACCACCTGAAACATTAACATCAACATCAAATTTCCCATCCAGATTTGAGATTTGTAAAGGTTTAAAGATCTCTGGAAGAAGAAATTTCAAATTAAAATATTCTTCAGCCATTTTCCCGTTAACTTTCACAGAACCACTTCCGGTAGTAAGTATAACTCTTGCAACAGCTGTTTTTCTCCTTCCAATTCCTAAATATACTACCTTTTCCATTTATTCCTCCTCAGAAACTTTAATCTCTCTGTTAATTTTGAGAGAAGTAGGGTAATTTGCATCTTTATAAATCCTCACACCTTTAAGCATTCTTCTCCCGAGTTTGTTCTTTGGAAGCATTAATCTTACTGCATGCTCTAAAGCAAACTCAGGTCTTGTTTGAAGAATGTCTTTTAATAAATAGGTTTTCATATTCCCCACGTATCCAGAGTGTTTATAATATATTTTCTTGGTGTTCTTTCTGCCAGTAACTTTAACAGATGCCGCATTTATAATAACAACATTATCCCCCACTATTACATTGGGGCTAAAGATAGGCTTGTCTTTCCCTCTTAGAATAGATGCAGCAACAGCCGCAACTCTTCCAATGGATTGCCCTTCTGCATTTATTAGCACCCATTTTCTTTCTATCTCTCCGGGTTTCGCAAATTTAGTTAAGTGCATCATATATTTTCCTCCATTAATAAATACCCAAAATATAATATCAAATTTTAAAAATAAGTCAATGCGCTTGTAAGATTATATATATTTTTTCTATAATTCAAAGGTAAAAATCCTCTAATCTTCTAATAAATAACCTCCACTAAAAAAAGCGGTTCTCCTGGAAGGACTTGTCTTGTATAAGGGATTTCCGAAGCTCCAAAAGGGTCTTCAAGAATTCCTCTTGATATCTTTCCTTGACCAGCCTTTAGAACATAATAAACCATCCTCCTAACCATATGGTAAAGGAACCTATCGGCATAAAAATAAAGTATTGTAACAAAATCTTTTTCTATGAAACCAGCCTCAAAAAGCTCACAAATATTATTCCTGTCATGTTGCGATCTGTCTCTATTAGAAAAGTATGAAAAATTATGCCTTCCTTTTAAACCAGATAACGCCAACTCAACAAGTTGCTTTTCTATAGGTACCTTATAAAAGTAAACATTAGGTTTTAGAAAAAATGCATATTCAGGGTTATCTGAAAAAATGTACGCATATATTTTTCCTTTTGCACTTTTCCGAGCATGAAAATTCAAATCAACCTCTCTAATCTCTTTAATAAAAATATCAGATTTTAAAAGTATTGAATTGAGTTTGCTTTGAATATTAGAAGTATTTATCTCATCTGGGAAATAAAAATTGATATATTGATTTAAGGCATTAACTCCTCTATCTGTACGAGCAGAGCCATAAGTTACTATAGGTCTACGCAAAACCTTCTGTAAGTTGTCCTCAATGATACCCTGTACGGTTAAAATTTCTTTTTGTTTTTGAAATCCATAAAAATTTCTGCCAATATATTGAACTCTTAATAGATAATTTTTCATATGATAGCCCAACAAAATAGTGAAAATAGAGTTACTGCAAGAGTAGAAAGAATAAATATACAATCTTTTACCTTGATTCTCATCGCTCTGTAAGGCGTCCTTTTACCGCCTACCACAAAACCTCTTGCCTCCATTGCTATAGCCAATTGGTCTGCCCTGTTAAAAGCATTTAATAACAAAGGAAGAATTAAAGGTAAAAAGCTTTTTGCTCTATTAACTATGCCTCCAGAGTTAAAATCAGCGCCTCTTGACATTTGTGCCTTCATTATTCTATCGGCTTCCTCGAAAAGTATTGGAACAAACTGTAAAGAAATCGATATCATAAGGGCAACATCTTCCGATGGAAAATGAATAATCTTTAAAGGGGAGATAATAGCTTGAAAACCGTCCGAAAGCTCAATGCTTGAAGTAGTTGATGTAAGAATAAATGTAAAAAAAGAAAGAAGCATAAGCCTTATAGCAATATAAATTGCAAGATTTAATCCTTCTTTTGTAATCTTAATAAAATGGAAAGAGAAAACAACCTTTCCAGGAGTGAAAAATATCTGGAATACTACTGTAAAAATTAAAAGATATAAAATTGGCTTTAATGACCTTATTGCTGAAGCAAAATTAACTTTTGAAAGCAAGACTAAAATAATTACAAAAGCCAAAAGTATGAGATATCCCCAAAGGGATTTGACAAAGAATAAAAAAACAATTATATAAAAGATACTAAGTATTTTAACTCTTGGGTCAAGTGAATGCAAGGGAGAATTAGAATACTGATATTGTCCGAAGAAATTCTTCCTGTTCAATGTGACAACCTTACACTGAGAAATTCTACTAAAGAATCAATGTCTTTTGAAAATGGGATGTCAGGAAAACATTTTAATAGCTTTTTTCTGAAGCTTATTGTAAATGGAATTTCAAGACCTATTTTATTTACCAGGGGCTCATTTTGGAAAAAATCTTTCGAGGGACCATCAAATACAACATATCCTTTATCAAGGGCGATTAATCTATCAGATAGGTAAAAAGCTTCGTCCATATCATGCGTGACAAAAACTACAGTCATACCTTTTTCTATTTGCTTTCTAACCTGGGTAACAATGCTCATTTTGCCTTCATAGTCCATCCCTGCAGCCGGCTCATCAAGAACAATAACATCAGGTCTCATAGCAAGAATACTTGCAATGGCTATTCTTCTCTTTTCCCCACCACTTAAATGAAAAGGTGACCTTTCAATTATTTCGGAAACATTAAAACCCATTGTTTCAAGAGAATACAATACGCTCTCTTTCACCTTAACATCGTTTTGACCCAAGTTACGAGGACCAAATGCAATTTCATCAAAAACAGTCTCGGCAAAGAATTGTTCCTCGGGGTACTGAAAAACAATACCAATTTTTTTTATTATCTCTTTTCTCGGCACATTGCCTTCATTAATATCGATTCCATTAAGAAATACATTTCCCTGATCGGGTTTAATAAGTCCATTAAAAAGTTGTATAAGAGTAGATTTACCCGAGCCAATTTTCCCAACTATAGAAATTAACTCGCCATATCCTATCTTTAAAGAAACATTTATAAGAGCTTCCTTTTTAAAAATTGTTTTAGGATCATAAATTACAGAAACATTTCTTATTTCTAACATAGCCTTTTTATTATTTCCTGTTCAAAAAAAACATCTTCACTTAACAGGCCTCTCTTTTTTAGGTAATAAGAAACATAAATATCGCCCGGAACTGATACTCCTATTGAGTGAAGATATTCTACATTGCTAAAGACTTCTTTAGTCTTTCCTTTAGTTACAATCTTTCCTTTGTTTATAGCAACAATGTAATCTGAATCAACAATCTCTTCGGTATTATGAGTAATGTACAAAACTCCTATCCCTTGATTTTTGACTAATGATTTAACAATTGAGATAATTTCTCTCCTGCTTATTGGATCGAGCAATGATGTAACCTCATCAAGAACAAGATACTCTGGGGTTAAAACAAGGGCTCCTGCTATTGCAACCTTTTGTTTTTCTCCACCAGATAAAATGGATGGTGGAGAAGATAAATATTTTTCTATTCCAAGCATTTCAGAAACTTCTGTTACTCTTCTATGGGCCTCGTTCCTATCTACATTAAGGTTCTCAAGTCCGAATGCTATATCTTCTTCAACAGTCATCCCTATAAATTGGTTGTCTGGATTTTGAAATACAATTCCAACCTTAGCCTTAATTGAATTGCCTATATTTGGATCATCCGTGGTAATACCGTCAACAATGACTTTGCCCTTTTGAGAGAGCAATAGCCCGTTAGTTAAACGGGCTATTGTAGATTTGCCTGATCCATTTCCGCCAATTATTGATACAAATTGGCCCTTATCAAAACTAAAATTTAAATTTTCAACTGCCCATTTATTATCTTCATATTCAAAAAAAACTTCACGAAACTCAATCATAAAACCTACTTAACAAGTTCTAATAATACAAGCTGAGCGTTATCTCCCCTTCTTAATCCTAGTTTTAAAATTCTTGTATAGCCTCCATTCCTTTCAGCAAAATCATTCTTAGCAAGTTCAAACAACTTGGAAACTGCCTCTTTTTTGAAAAGAAGACTATAGGCTTTTCTTCTTGAAGTAAGGTTATCATTTTTTGCGACAGTTATAATTTTCTCTACCATTTTTCTGGCTTCTTTTGCCTTTGCTTCTGTAGTTTCAATTTTGCCATTGAGAATCAAAGAAGTTGTTAGGTTCCTTAAAACACTCATTCTATAACTACTATACATACCAAGTTTTCTTTGTTTTATACCATGAATCATAGCTTCCTCCTCATCATTCTTTAAGTTTCAAATTTAATGTTTTGAGTGATTCAACAACATTTTTTAGAGAAGTCTGTCCAAACTTATCAAGTTTTAGCAAATCGCTTGCAGAGTATTTTAAAAGGTCAGCAACTGTTTTGATTTCATTTTTTTTCAAAACATTTAAAGCACGTTTGGAAAGTTTAAGATCTGTCACAGTCATTTTCTTGACTGAATCGGGTATTACATCATTTTTTTTGCCTAACATTAAGTCTCTAAGTGCACTTGTGTAATCAATTACAACCTGCACAGCTTCCTTCAGGCATTCTTGGGGCGTTTTATTTCCTTTAGTAAGAATGCCCAATATAAGGCTATCGTAGTCAACAGACTCTTCAAAACGCATCTGCTCGATATGAAAATTCACTTTCTCAACAGGTGAGAAAAAGGCATCAATAGGCATAACGGTCTGGGCAAAATTCTCTTCCTTTTCTACTTCTTCTTCAAGCTTGTACCCCTTGCCAACTTTTATATAGATTTCACCACTAAGATGACCTTTAGAAGAGGAAACAGTAGCAATAAGCAAATCTGGATTAATAATTTTGACTTCGCTAGTATGTTTTAAATCGCTAGCTTTGAGTTCCTGTTCTCCCTTTACATCAAAAGCCAAAGTTGTACTTTCAATAACTTCAAGTGAAATAATAAGCTTCTTTATATTTAAGATAATTTGCTCTACATCTTCAACAACTCCATTTATTGTCGAAAATTCATGTAATACTCCATCGATATAAATACCTACAGGAGCTACTCCTTTTATTGAACTTAAAAGGACCCTCCTTAAAGCAGTCCCAAAAGTTAATCCAAAACCACTTTCGAGTGGGCCAAACTTATACTCCCCATATTTATCGTCTTCTTTTATTACTTGAAAGCCAATAGCATCTAAATTCCACATAGAATCACTTCCTACTTAGAGTAAAGCTCTACAATAAGCGTAGGGCTAATTCCAAGAGCAAGCTCTGGAATATTTGGAAGAGTCACAATAGTTCCGTTAAAGGCTTCTTTATTTACCTCTACCCAGGGGGGAAAAACACTTCGTGCCTCGAGCGACTCTTTAATAATTGGAATCTGCCTACTTCCTTCCTTTATTTCAATAGTATCATTTTTATTAGTTATATAAGATGGTATATCAACCTTCTTACTATTTACTAATATATGACCATGAGAAACAAGTTGTCTTGCAGTTTTTCGATTAGGTGCAAAACCCATCCTGAACACAACATTATCTATTCTTCTCTCGAGAATTTCAAGAAGCTTGTCACCTGTAGGTATCTCCTTCTGCCTTATTGCGATACCAAAATATCTTCTAAACTGTCTCTCCAAAACTCCGTAAATACTTTTTACTTTTTGCTTTTCCTGAAGGTGATGTTTATAGTCTGTTGCTTTGTTAAAGTGCAGAACAATTTGTTTCTGTCCAGGAATTCCCCTGCCTCTTTCTAAAGGACATTTTTTTGTATAGCACCTATCTCCTTTTAAAAAAAGCTTTTTCCCCTGGCTTCTACAAACCCTGCACAAAGGACTATTATAAACTGCCATAAATTCCTCCTTAAACCCTTCTCAATTTTCTTGGTCTGCAACCGTTATGCGGGATAGGGGTAATGTCTTTAATTTCCTCTATATCAAGTCCTGCCGATTGCAATGATCTAATGGCAACTTCGCGCCCGGGTCCACCACCCTTTACAAGAACAGAAACTCTTTTTGCACCAATATTTAAAGCCGCCTCAGCAGCTTTTTGTGCAGCAAGTTGAGCTGCGAAAGGGGTACCTTTCTTGGAGCCCTTAAAACCATTTGCGCCTGCAGAAGACCAAGCAACAACGTTTCCTTGTTCATCAGTTACTGAGACAATTGTATTATTAAATGTTGAATGAATGAAAACTTTAGCCTGTCCAGTTATCTTATGAACCTTTTTCTTACCACTTACTCTACCTTTTGCCATTTTTCCTCCTTATTCACTCTTTCTCTTAGAGCCAACCGTTTTTTTCGGTCCTTTACGTGTTCGAGAATTAGTTCTCGTTCTCTGGCCTCTAACTGGCAGGCCTCTCTTATGTCTTACGCCTCTATAACAATTAATCTCCATGAGTTTTTTAATATCAGTTCCCACTTTTTTTCGTAAATCTCCTTCAACCACATATTTACTTTTTATAACATTCTCAATAGATTTTATCTCTTCGGCTGAAAGATCCTTAACTTTCTTCAAAGCAACTTTAGCATCTTTAAGAACATCTAATGAATTATGCCTACCTATTCCATAGATGTAGGTAAGTGCAATATCTACTCTTTTGTCTTTTGGTAAATCAACTCCACTTATACGAGCCAATTTTTCACCTCCTATTTTTGTCTTTGTTTGTGTTTAGGATTTTCACAAATTACCATTAACTTTCCACGTCTTCTTACAATCTTGCATTTAGGACACATTTTTTTAACAGATGATCTAACTTTCATTGTTGTTCTCCCTTCTATAATCTATAAACTATCCTTGCATTAGAAAGGTCATACGGACTGAATTCAAGTCTTACTTTGTCACCAGGTAAAATTCTTATAAAATTCAGCCTCATCTTCCCGCTAATATGTGCTATAATAACTTTTCCATTGGCAAGTTTTACCTTAAACATAGTGCCAGGAAGGGTTTCAATAATCACTCCCTCAGCCTCAATTACGTCTCCTCTACCCATATCGAACCTCTTTAAATGGTGAGTATTTCAGAACCGTTTCCTGATACATAAACGGTATGCTCAAAATGAGCTGCTTTTAATCCATCAATAGTTTTAGCAGTCCACCCGTCTTTTTCGATATAAAGACCCGATTTTCCTTCACAAACCATCGGTTCGATTGCAATACACATACCTTCCTTTATTAAAGGTCCTGTATTTTTTCTTCCAAAATTTGGAACAACAGGATCCTCATGAAGCTTTCTCCCGATACCATGACCGCTATACTCTCTTACAACTGAAAACCCATTCATTTCAACATAATTTTGGATAGAAAAGGAAATGTCGCCAATCCTATTACCAACTCGAGCTTGTTCGATACCAATAAATAAAGCCTTTTCTGTCACCTCGACAAGGCGAGTATCCATTTCACTCTCAGACTGTCCTACAATTACAGTAAATGCAGAATCTGAATGCCATCCATCAAGCAATACACAGCTATCAAACGAAACAACATCGCCATTCATAATTTTTCTTACACTGGGAATTCCATGCACAATTTCATCGTTTACAGAAATACACAATGCGTTTGGATATTCTTCATAACCCTTACAACCTGGAACAGCTCCATTCTTTATTACAAATTCCTCAAACAGTCTATCAAGTTCAATAATTGGAATTCCTGTTTTAATATTACTTCTAACTATATCAAAAGCAGCGCATAAAATTCTACCAGATTTTCTAATTTTTTCAACTTCTTCCCTGGTTTTAAGGTCTATCATAAAACAACTCCAAGTAATCTCTCAGTCACATGAGATTCGGTACCAGATCCATCAATTTCAAAAAAATAATTATTAGATCTAAAATATTCAACCAAAGGTGCCGTATCATGATAATAAACGTCGAGTCTTCTCTTAACAATAGTCTCTTCATCATCTGCTCTTTTATAAAGTTCTCCACCGCATATATCGCATTCCATATCATTTTTGGGGGGATTAAAATGAATATTATAAACAGCATCACAATTTTTACAAATTAATCTTCCACTAATACGCTTGATGATCTCGCTATCTTCAATATTTAAATACAAAACACAATCATAATTTGTACCGCGAGATTCAAGATAGCCAGAAAGAAATTGTGCTTGAGAAACAGTCCTTGGAAATCCATTAAATATAAAACCTTCTTTTAAATTATATTTAGCAAGAACAGTTTTAAAAAATTCATACATTACTTCATCGGGTACAAGTAAACCATTTTTTATAAGTTGTTCGAATTTTAATCCTATCTTCGTTTGAGTCGCTATTTCCTCTCGAAGGGCATCACCGGAGGAAATTAAGGGAATATTTAAAACCTTACTAAGAATCTTTCCTTGTGTATCTTTACCAGAGCCTGGAGGTCCGAAAAGAAAGATGTGATTCCTCATTTCAAAAACCCTTTATACTGTCTCATTAACAAATAGGCTTCAATTTCATTCATGGTTTCCAATGCAACTCCTATAATAATTAGAATAGAAGTTCCTCCAAATATAAAAGATGTAACAGACATTCTCCTGAAAATTAAATTGGGCAAAACAGCAACAAGACCAAGAAATATAGAAGTGGGTAATATTATTTTACGCAAAACTCCTGCAATGTAATCAGATGTAGATTGTCCAGGCCTTATACCAGGAACAAAGCCTCCATATTTTTTCAAGTCATCACTCAATTTCACAGGATCATATGTAATGGTTGTATAGAAATAAGTAAACGCAACGATCAAAGCAAAGTAAAACATATTGTACCATAATCCAGTCGGTGTCCCAAAAAATGGCGTTGCAATATTTTTAGTGAACCAAGAGTTAGGAAAAAATTGACCTATGGTGTATGGGAATGACATTACAGAAACGGCAAAAATGATTGGTAAAACACCAGCTTGTACAAGCCTTAAAGGTATATATGTGGATTGCCCACCATAAACTTTCCTACCAACAATTCTTTTTGCATATTGAACAGGAATTCTTCTTTCCGACTGAT
>Ga0315289_10009172_pt1 | contig 14260 bp, 10 predicted proteins | sample YL17G11_40_MG_FD_203452 | JGI IMG/M metagenome (GOLD analysis project Ga0315289, IMG submission 203452) | Sediment microbial communities from Yellowstone Lake, YNP, Wyoming, USA - YL17G11_40 | ecosystem: Environmental > Aquatic > Freshwater > Lake > Sediment | place: USA: Wyoming | collected...
GAGGGGGCTGGGCGTAGGGGGCAGCGCCTACTCTCCGTCCGCTTCCAGGGAGCCGGCGTAGAGCTGGCGGCCGAAGATGCGGTCGTACTCGGTCAACTCTTTGCCCTCGCGGCGGGCATCGGCCGTAGCGACCTCGAAGTAGTCGAGGTCGGCGTCGAGATTTTCCAGGGCGTGCAGGGTCATCGCCTCGCGGGTCTTGGGGCGCTTGGGCGATCCGTACTCGAGTTGCCCGTGGTGGCTGACGAGAATGTGCCGGAGAAGGAGCGCCTTCTGCTCCGGGAAGTCCGGGATCGCGGCGAGGCGCTGGCGGACCATTTCGTCGCCAATGACCACGTGCCCGAGGAGGGTGCCCTGGGTGGTTCTTTCGATGCTCAGTGCGTAGTGGTATTCCTCGATCTTGCCGATGTCGTGCAGGATGGCGCCGGCGATGAGCAGGTCGCGGTCAATGTTGGGGAAGTGCGAGGCCGCGAGGTCGCACAGTTCGGTCACGGAGGCGGTGTGCTCGATGAGCCCGCCGAGCCGGGAGTGGTGCAGCCTGCGGGAGGCGGGGCAGACTTTGAACTCATCGGTGAAGGCGTGGTCCTCGAGGAAGGCCAGCACCAAAGGGCGCAGGTGCTCGTCCTTCATCGAGCGCGCCTGCTCTTGCAGGCCGGCGAGCAGCGCGCTGACGTCCTTGTCGGTGGCGGGGATGAAGTCAGTCGGCAAGTACTCACCCTGGTCCAGGCGGCGGAGCGAGGTGATGACAACCTGCAACTCGCCCTTGTAGTCCTCGGCGCGGCCCTGCACGGCGACGACATCGCCTTCGTCGAACTCAGCGGCGGCGACCTCGGCGCTCTCCCAGATGCGGGCTTTGACGCTGCCGGTTTTGTCCGAGAGTTCGAGGGCCAGGTAGGCGCCGGGTTTGCTGGCGAACGAGCGCAGCGCCTTGTTGGTGGCCACGAAGGGACCGGCAACCTGCTGGCCGGCCTTGATGTCCCGGACGAAGAGGTCCTTGCGCATACTTCCCTGGGCCTTCTCTCTCAGCGTGCTCACTTGCCCTTGGGCGGCTGCTGTGGAGCGGGCGCGGCCGCCTGCTTGAGGCGCTCGCTGTACTCGTCGAGTAGTTTGGCCTGCTCGGGGGTGAGGGTTCGCACGGCCTGTTCCAGGCGCGCGCGCGATTCGGTCTCGCGCACCAGGGCCTCGCCTTGCTGGAGGTCCTGGCTCAACTGTTGGCGCTGTTGGACGGTCACGTTCCCCTCCGTCAGTCGCTGCTGAACCTGCTTACGCAGCGCCTCCACCTTGGCCTTCATTTGGGCGGCGTCCTTCTCGAAGGAGACGCCCTGCTTCTGGGCTTCTTTGACGATCAGGTAGGTCTGCATGATGACGTGAGTGGCGTAGAAGTCCTCGGGCTTGACTCCGGCCCGTTGTACGGCCGGCGTGAGCGTTGCGCCGGCGGGCGGTGAGGCCACGACGGCGGCGAAGCGCTCAATGGGGTTCTTGCCCTGGGGCGCCTGCGCCACCTGAGGCGGGAGCGCGGCCGCGGCTTTCTCGAAGGCGGGGTAGGCCTTGAGGTAGGCCTCCAGCCTCTCGCGCGTGGGCGGGGTGCTCTTGATGAGGGCCGCGATGTCAGTGAGGTCTATCGCGAGCGCAGGCGCGCTGCCGGCCTGTGGCGAAGGGCCGCCGACGAGGGGCGTTGTTGGCCCTGCTTGTGTTGCGCCTCGGCATCCGGGATGGAGGAGGATGGGCAGCAGCAGGAGAAGTAGGAGCACCGCGACTTGCTTCAATGGCCCCGCACCCGCATTAGATTCGCACCAGGTGGCCACAGTGTGCGCCGGGCAACGCGGAGTGTCAAAACACCGGCGAATGCGCGGCGGCGGGACTCAACCAGGCACGGCGCTGGACGGAGTGGCCGGCGCCCGCGTTCGACCGAGGAGGGCGCGCACGACGACGACCGCGACCGCGCCGACGAGCGCGCCCAGCCACAATCCGTGCAGCACGCGCAGGAGCGTGAGGCTGATGGGGGAGTGTAGGTGGCAGAAGGAGTTGACCACCGAGACTTGCCCGACCGTTCCCAGCAGGAGCAGCACCTTGGCGGCTGCGGTTGCGTTGGTGTGGGTGTTGGCGCGAGCGGCGCGCACCCAGAGCCAGAGCCCCAGCAGCAGTAACGGGTGCCCGAAGAGGAACTCCTTGCTGCGTGGCCGCGAGCCGAAGACGCGCTCCATGATGAGGCGGAAGGGCCGCTCGAGCGGGAGGGTCGCCGCCTCAGAAACATTGCCAGAACGGAGCAGCCAGAGCGCGGCCACCACTGCTACCACCAGGGCTATGAGCAGATGCTTAACGCGCAACGGCTGCTCCACGAAGAGGCGCCACTCGCGCCCGGCGTCGGCGAGATTGTCGTGCGGCGCCAGAAGGGCCTCGCGCATCACGAGCCAGAGGAAGACCAGCAGCACCGGCGTTACCAGCGCCACCTTGACGCCCGAGAACAGGTCCACGGTGACCAGGAAGGTTCTGCTGTAGAGCAGGCCGCCAATGGTCAGGCCGCCGCAGAGCGAGACCGCTGTGGCAGCCGCGAGCCCCCAGGCGGGGCCACCGACGCGGCGCCAGGGGCTCTCGCTGCGAGTGATCGCCATCATGGCCAGGGTGGGGAACGCCACGGCTGAGAGCAGGGCCAGGAGTTTGCGAGCCAGGAGCGGTTGCGCGGCCAGCACGGTTGCGCTCAGCAGCCACCCCGCCAAGCCAAGCACCATCGTCAGGCGCCAGGAGACTAGCCGCATCGTGCCCAGGATGAGGACGACCGCGGACCAGATGCCGATGGCCATGAGCACTGCCAGGGCGAGATTCGTGCCCAGGTCAGGGTAGGGCGTGGGCAGGCCGAGTTTGTAGCCTGCGCGCTCCAGGCCGCTCTTCAAGGCGCCCAGGTAGGCCAGGTTGCGGGAATAGATCGCCTGCGAAGGCCTGCAGAAGAGGCGGGCGTAGCAGACCCTGACGTTGCGCTCGCGCACCGCTCTGACAAAGCGGTCGCGAGCCTCGGCCGGCCGCATGGTCTCCATTTCCTGGGTGGTGATGCTGTGCAGCCGGAGCAGGTCCCCCTTGAGCACCCTCCCCAGCGTCTGGTCGCCGAACTGGCTGGCGAACTCTATGGAGCAGGTCTTGATGCCAGCCTTGTTGAGGGCCTGAGCGACCGCTTTGGCGAGGTCATCGTAGCCCAACACCTCGGTGCCCTCGGGCACCAGCGCCCAGGCCCCGAGCGAGGACAGTTGGGTGAGCAAGATTGCTAGCGACTCGCGGTTGTGGAGCGGGTCGTTACTTGGGCGGGCCAGTATACCCAAACGCGCGGCGGTCACGCGCCGGCAGATCCAGGGCGGCAGGCCGACGCCGGAGTTTGCCAGGCGCTCGTCGAAGATGACGCCCTCGACACGCACCCGAGTGCCGCGCAGTCGCACCCGCCCCGGCATCTTGGACTCGAGGAAGCGGGCCATGCGGGTGGCGAGTTCCTGGTCGCGGGTGATGAAGGTAGTGCCGGATTCTCCCGCGTCCACCTGCAACATGCCCTCCGCTATCAGGGTGGAGGAGGTGTCCTCACGGACTCCGATGGTGGTGGCACCGGCCTGGCCCAGGGCCTGCAGCAACTCGGCGTACGGTTGCTGGGTTGCGGAGTGGAGCAACTGCACGTCTTCCCAGGGCACCACAATGGCCACCGTGTGGTTGGCCCGCTCCACGCGCGCGCGTCCGGCGCAGGCAACCACCGCGGCCAGCACGCCGAGCAGGACCCCCGCCCAGGCAATGCGTGAGAGCGGGAGGATTCTCATCGCAAGGAGGTCTCGAAAGACAGGGTTGTCCGATCGGGGGCGCGAAGATGGTTCTCGTGCCACAGAGAGACCGTGGTGAGCGGATCAACGCGATATCCCACGCCGACCTTACGGGTCTCTCCCCGTGGCGCGGCCTTGGGATGGTAGGTGGTGACGGAGGCAAAGGCGCTCCACAGCCCCCACTGGCCCTGCGCTCCCAGGTAGCCCGCGGTGGCTCGCTCGCCCAAAGGCTTGCCCGTAAGGTATTCGCCCGCGAGCACGCAGCCGGGGGTGCGGTAAGTTGCGTGGCAGGCGAGCGCCTCCTTGCGCGTGTCGGGAGCGGCGGTGTCCGAGTAAAGGCTGATGCCGGCGAACCACTTCCCGCGGCGCCACTCCCCACGGGCGAAGAGGTCAACGCGGTCGTCGGGCTGCACGGCCAGGTTCTGGACGGCGAGTTGCGTCTCCACCCGGCCGAAGGTGTAGGAGATGCCGACGCCGTCACCGAAGGCGTCCAACAGAGGGTTGGCCGTGACCGCCTCGTCCGAGGTGTCCACGTACTTGTCATACGCGGGTATGTCGGGCGAGCCGAAGGGGGAGTAGAAGCGCCCTGCCTGCGCGGTCGGGCCCGACTTGCCGAGCGGAGCGCGGTAGAAGAAGCGGTCGGTGCGCGAGCCCGAGGGCCCGGGGAAGTCGTACATGCAGTATGACCACACTAGCGCCCGGTCGTTGGGCAGGAGGGCGATGAACCCGACCCGGCTGTCGCGGCCATAGCGGAACATTGGCTGTTTGCCCTTGGGCGCGGAAGTCCACAACTGCAAGGTGCCGTCAATCCAGACGTCCTGCGCGGGCGCCTCGGATGCCGCTGACAGCAAGAGGGCCGCCCCGAGAACCAACCCCGCCGCGAGCGCGGCCCTCAATGATCTCTCCTCGCGGCTTTCTGTCTGAGGTAGGCCTGTAGGAAGGGGTCCAGCGCGCCCTCGAGCACGCCGTGTGCGTCGCCTACCTCCACCTGTGTCCGATGGTCTTTCACCACGGTGTAGGGCTGCAGGAAGTAAGAGCGCATTTGGTTGCCCCAAGAGATGTCGGGGTGCTCACCCCTGAGTTGCGCCAACTGCTGCTCTCGCTGGCGCCTCTGCAGGTCGGCCAGTCTGGAGCGGAGAATGCGCATCGCCACCTCCCGGTTCTGATGCTGCGAGCGCTCGTTCTGGCATTGCACGACGATGCCGGTAGAAAGGTGTGTAATGCGCACGGCACTGTCGGTCTTGTTGACGTGCTGCCCGCCGGCGCCGCTGGAACGGAAGGTGTCAATGTGCAGGTCGTCCGGGGTGATCTCCAGTTCCTTGGGCTCCTCAATCTCCGGCAGCACTTCCACGGAGGCAAAGGATGTGTGACGGCGGCGGTTGGCGTCAAATGGACTGATGCGCACCAGGCGGTGGATGCCGTTCTCGCCCTGGAGGTATCCGTAGGCGTAGGGGCCGCGAATCTCGGCGGTGGCGCTGGCGATTCCGGCCTCCTCGCCGACGGTCCGGTCTAGTATGCGCACCTCCATGCCGTGCCCCGTGGCCCAGCGCGTGTACATTCTGAGCAGCATTTCGGCCCAGTCTTGGGCGTCGGTGCCGCCGGCGCCGGAGTTGATGGTGAGCAAAGCGTTGTGGCGGTCATAGAGGCCCGAGAGCAGCGTCTCCGTCTGGAGGCGCTCGAACTCCGCCTCGAGTTCGGCCGCCTCACCCTCGGCCTCGCGCGCCAGGCTTTCGTCCTTTTCGCTGAGGGCGAGTTGGAGCAGGTCTTCGAGCGCGGAGGCGCGCTGCGAGAGGCTGCGCCAGGGCTGGAGGAGGTCCTTGAGGGCGGCCAGGCGCTGGAGCGTTTCCTGCGCCTGCTGGGGCTTGGACCAGAAGTCAGGCGCCGCGACACTCGCCTCCAATTGCGCTATCTGTGTTTCGACGGCGGGCAGGTCAAAGATGCTCCGCAGCCGACTCGGCTGCCTGGCGCAACTTGCCGGCGCGTTTGAGAAGTTCGTTGACGGTCAATGTTGGGGAACCTCCGCGCGTTGCACGCGCTACACCCGGGCTGCTTGCTCTTTCTGCATGCAGCACCGCTTGTACTTCTTGCCGCTGCCGCAAGGGCAGGGATCGTTTCTGCCCACCTTGGGCCCCTTGCGCACGGTGGTGACCGGCTTGGGCTCCTGTGGGCCTTGCCCTTCCAGGGTTCCCGTGCCTTCAGACCTAACGCGATAGGCGCTGCGCACGGTCTCCTTGGCAATCTGCACGCGGAACATCATGGAGATGGCTTCCTCGCGCACGCCGGCGAGGAGTTGGTCGAAGGCGTTGAAGGCCTCCTTGTGATAGGCCACGATGGGGTCAATCTGGGCGTAGGCGCGCAGGCCGATGCCCTCGCGCAGGAAGTCCATTGCCTCCAAATGGTCCACCCAGCGCGTGTCCACGACGCGCAGCAGCACCACGCGCTCGATCTGGCGCACGTTCTCCGCGCCCAGGGCCGCCTCCCGGTCCGCGTAGGCGCGGTGCAGGGCGTCCACCAGCAGTGCTTCCAGTTCCTCGTGCTTGCGGCACTCGGCCATCTGTTCGCGCGTGACGTACGCCTCAATGGGGAAGACCTTGCCGAGTTCGGTGAGGACCTGGCCCAGGTCCCAGTCGTCCGGGTGCAGTTCCTTGTCGGCATAGCGCCGCAGTTTCTCGTGCACGAGTTTCTCGCGCATATCGCGGAAGGTCTCGCTGAGGTCGGCCTTCTCGAGCACCTTGCGGCGCTCGCGGTAGATGAGGGAGCGCTGGTTGTCCATGACGTCGTCGTAGCGCAGGGTGTTGCGGCGCATCTCGAAGTTGTGGGCCTCGACCTTCTTCTGCGCACCCTCGATGCGGCGGCTGATGATACGGTAGGTGAGCGGCTCCTCTTCAGGCCAGGCGTTGTAGAGGAATCGTAGGCGTTCGGGCGCGAACAGCCGCATGAGTTCATCTTCGAGCGACAAGTAGAAACGGGAGGCGCCGGGGTCGCCTAAGCGGCCCGAGCGGCCGCGCAACTGGTTGTCAATGCGGCGAGCCTCGTGGCGCTCGGTGCCGATGATGTGCAGTCCGCCCAGGCGCTTGACCTGCTCCGCCTCGCGCTGCCTCTCTTCCTCAGTGCGTTCGGCATCGGGCGGCCCGCCGAGGATGATGTCCACGCCGCGGCCGGCCATGTTGGTGGCGATGGTGACCGCTCCCAGGCGGCCGGCGTAGGCGATGATGGCGGCTTCCTTGTCGTGGTACTTGGCGTTGAGGACGTTGTGGGCGACGCCCTCCGAGAGCACGCGCTTGACCGCCTGGAACGACTTGCCGTCTTGAGCGCTGGGGGAATAGACCAACTCCACGACCTCGTCGGCCATAGGATCGGCAGGCAAACCGGCGGCGCGTGCGATCGGCTTCAGCTGCGCCAAGGTGAGCGTGTCGGCCGGCCGGGCGAAGATCTCGAAGTACTTCTGCTTGTCTTCGTTGGAGACGCCGTTGGCCGTGCGCAGGCGCTTCTGGAGCGCGATCGCCAAGGCGGCCATCTGGAGCGGCTGCGGGGCCAGGCGGGCGCTGAGACGCTCGGAGACCTCGATGGAGCGGGTGCCCACCAGGATCGGCCGCCCGGTGGCGTGCACCGACGCAATCTCGAGAGCGATGCTGCGGAGTTTAGACTCCTCCGTCTTCTGCACAACGTCGGGGAAGTCCCGGCGGATGATGGGCTTGTAGGGCGGTATCACCACGACCGGCATGCCGTAGATTTTGACGAACTCGCCCTCTTCGGTTTTCGCGGTGCCCGTCATGCCCGACAGTTTCTGGTAGAGGCGGAAGTAGTTCTGGTAGGTGATGGTGGCGAGGGTCTGGGACTCTTCGCGGATGGGGACGCGCTCCTTGGCCTCGATAGCCTGGTGCAGGCCTTCGGCCCAGGTTCTGCCCGGCAGCGTGCGGCCAGTGAACTCGTCAACGATGACGACCTCGCCGTCCTTGACCAGGTAGTCCACATCGCGCTTGTAGCAGTAGCGGCCGCGCAGGGCGGCGTTGACGTGGTGGGCTATCTCCAGGTTATCCGGGTCGGAGAGGTTCTCCAGCCCGAGAGCGCGCTCGACGTTGGTCTGCCCTTCCTCGGTGAGCATGGCGGTTTTGATCTTCTCGTCCACAGTGTAGTCGCGCTCGCGGGTGAGGGAGGCGATGACGCGGTCAACTTTCGCGTAGAGGTCGGTGGGCTTGGCGGCCTCGCCCGCGATAAGGAGGGGGACGCGCGCTTCGTCTATGAGCAGGCTGTCCACCTCGTCCACGATGCAGTAGTTGAGGCCGCGCTGCACTACCTCTTGCAGGCTGATGGCCATGTTGTCCCGGAGGTAGTCGAAGCCGAACTCGCTGTAGGTGCCGTAGGTGATGTCGGCTGCGTAGGCTTCGCGGCGGCGCGCGGGGTTCTTCTCGGTCTGCTGGAGCAGACCCACGGTGAGGCCGAGGAACTCATAGATGGGGCCCATCCACTCGCGGTCGCGCTTGGCCAGGTAGTCGTTATGGGTGGCGAGATGGACGCCCTTGCCGGTGAAGGCGTTGAGGCAGATGGGCATGGTGGCGACCAGGGTCTTACCTTCGCCGGTTCTCATCTCGGCGATCTTGCCCTGGTGGAGCACGATGGCGCCCATTATCTGCACGTCGAAGGGACGCATGCCGACGGTGCGCCGGGCGACCTCGCGGACGACGGCGTAGACCTCGGGGAGGAGGTCGTCGAGCGCCTCTCCGTTTGCCAGCCGCTCCCGGAATTGGGGGCCCTTGGCGGCGAGCGCCTGGTCGGAGAGCGGCCCAATCTCGGCCTCCAGGGCGTTCGTCCGGGCCACAATGGGTCGCAGGCGCGCGACCTGGCGCTCGTTGGAATCCACGAGTTGTTTCAGTAGACTTCCCATAGGACTTTCTCGGCGATCTTGTAGGCGCGCCGCGCTGAGGCGGCGCGCGCCCAACCTGTTAGAGTATAACACACATGCGGCCCGCTCACACTCCCGTGAGCGAGGACGAAAGCGGGGCGGGTAGGCGAGTGAGGTTCGACAGTCTGGTTTTATCTTGGGTCATAGGCGAGGCTAATGCGGCCCTCGCGGGCGCTCGCGTCAAGGCCGTGGAGCAGGCTGGGCGCTTCCATTTCGTCTTGCGGCTGCAGGCGAGCCGCGGCTGGGACCTGTACGTGTCTTCGCATCCCCGCCGCGCGTGCCTGTGGGTCGCTCCGGGGCACGGGCGCGGGGCCCAAGAGCCGCACCCGCTGCTCACCTCGCACCTGCGCGACGCACGCCTCCGTGTGCTGGTCCAGCACGGATTCGACCGGGTGGTCTTCGTGAGATTCGAGCGTCCGGGCACGGAGGCGCGGAGCCTCGTGGGCGAACTCATCAGCGGGGGCAGCAATCTGGTTCTCCTCGGCGCGGAGGAACAGGTGTTGTGGGTCGCTAACCGCAACATGCGCGGGGAGACTGGGGGCCGTCTGGCAGTTGGGGGGCGCTATTCGCCGCCGGCGCCCAAGGCGGCCAAGGACCTGGCGGTTCCGCTTGCGCCGGAGGAGGTGGCGCAGGCGGTCGCCGGCTCTGATGATCCGGGACGTGTGCTTTCCGGCCTGCGCCAGGGACTTAGCCCGACGCTGGTCGTTGAGGCGCTGGGGCAGTTGGGGCTGGGGCCGGGGGAGGCGCGGCGCCTGGCGAGCGATGCGGCGGTCCTGGGCGCCTTCAATAGGCTGCTGGGCGCGCTGCCGAGTGCCGCTCCCGGGCGGGAGGCGGTCGAACGATACCTACAGGGCGTGGCACCGGCGGGGATACTCGCCCCGACGCCGGGCGCAGGGACTCCCGGGGCTGCGAGCGCGGCTGTAGCCGCCGTGTTCCTGCGAGAGCAAGAGGCGGAGGCAGGGGCGCAGGCGCGAGCGCGCCTGTGTGCGATGCTGAGCGCCTCGCTCGAGCGTGCGCACCACACCCTCAGACAGCGTCAGGATGAACTGAAAGAGGCGGGAAGGGCGCAGGAATGGCGGCGGGCGGGCGAGATGCTCCTGGCGCAGCCTGACAAGGCTCCCCTGGGAACCAAGCGTGCCACTCTCGAGGATCTGTACACTCCAGGCGCCAGCATCGGGGTGGAACTGGATCCGAGCCTCTCGCCCTACGCCAACGCCGCACGGCACTTTGACCGCGCTCGAAGAGCGGAGAGCGCGGCGCGCCAACTTCCCTCCCTGATCGCACGCGTAGAGCGCGAGTGCGTCATTCTGGAGGGCGCGCTGCAGGAAGCCAAGAGCGTAGCGACGCCGCAGGAACTGGCGGCGCTGCGGGAGCAACTGCAGGCCAAGGGCCTAGTGCGCGAGAGAGCCGTGGTGCGCAAGGCGAAGGCACGCGTAGGGCTAAAGGGGGTGCGCAGATTCCCCGACATTCGGGGCTACGAGGTGCTGGTAGGCACGGACGCGCGGGGAAACGAGACGGTGCTGCGGATGGCGGAGAGTGACGACCTATGGTTTCACTCCCGGGGTGCGAAGGGGGGGCACGCCGTCATCCGCACGGGCCGCCGCCCGGAGGCCGTAGCGCGCGAGGTGGTGGAGGCCGTGGCCACGCTGGCGGCGCATTTCAGCGACCAGAAGCATTCGGAACTGGTTCCCGTGGACTATACGCAGCGGAAGTTCGTGCGCCGGGCGAAGGGCGCCGGCCCGGGACACGTGCTCTACGAGCGGGCGAAGACGCTGTTTGTGAGGCCGGCGGAGGCGCTCCGCCTGCTGGAGCGGCTGTCGGGCAGCGAGCCGCTAGCGGAATGAGACGTCCGAGAGTACGTCGCGCACCTCAGGGATTCTGCGCAGCACCTCGGTGATAGTGGCGAAGTACTCCTTGAGGTTGACGTTGGCCGCGCGGCTGGCGGTGACCCTGCCGCTCAAGCGCACCACGCCCTTGCTGCAGAACACGTCAAGGAAGCGGGTGTCGAGCGAGCGGCGAGCGAACTCTCGTAACACGCGGAGCCGGAGCTCCTTGTCTTGCATGGGCATTGTGGTTGCTCCTCTACGGCAGAATTTCGATCTCGGCGGTCACCTGACTGCTCTTGCTGACGCGTCCGCCCAGCAGCACGGCTCGCAGACGGAAGATGCCGGCCTTGCGTGGTTTGGCGGTGCCTCTTACTGACAGGGTTCCATTGGGCTCCAACGGGCCGTAGTCGTAGAAGGTTCCCTTGCGTCCGTGTGAGGCGTGGCGCGGCTCCGGGTCGAGGGTTGGCGGCTCAAAGCCCTTGAGCAGGTCGTCGCTCACCCACAGCCGGACCAGGGGGGTAGGCTGGGCCTCGATGTTGTTGACGATGAGGTCGAACTCGCACAGCTCACCCAGGTTGACGTTTTCGGGGACGCGCACGGTGAGGAGCAGCGCGGGCGTCCCGGCGGGTGTTGGGCGAGGTATGAGGGCGAACATGGCGGCGATCAGGAGCAGGGCCGGAAAGACCGCCAGCGCGATGCGCCACGCGGCTGCGCGCCATTCCTTGCGGCCCAAGCGCTCCACGACCAGCGTCGTGTCGTAGAGCGGGCACTCGTTGGCCTCGTCGAGGTCGGGCTGACGGTCGAGTTCTTCGGCCAACTCCAAGACGGTGCAGCCGTAGACGCGGAAGTCGAAGTTCCTACAGTATCTGCACTTCCTGAGGTACTCCCCGCAGCGGGGACAGCGAGGGAAGGAGGCGAGTCGGTCGTGGGTAGCGGCCCCGCAGCGCGGGCAGGTGAGTTCGCGTCCGAGCGGACTGCGCGGGGCCTTGCGGGTGAGAAGCGTCACTCCCCGGCCCCCGTACTGCCGCGCCCACTAGCGGTCAAGCGATTCTTCTTCACCCTATCCGGTCCCCCGTCAAGCCGGCGCGGCTGGGTGACAAGCGCCGGTGCAGAGCCACTGCGTTGCCTCTAACAGACTCCTATCGGTCCTGCGCGCAACCACCAAGGGCGAAGGCCGAGTGAACTGTACACCGCGGGGGCCTCGACCGCAACTATGATGGGGCCTGGGCTGGGTGCGGTAGCGGGCGGGCAAGTGGGCAGGCAAACTGACGTGCGCCAGCGGAGAGAAGCCCTTTGACCGATAACGTGAAAGGTGGTACAAGGTAGGGGTCAGGGGTGGCAGACCCTCTCAGGGTAGACGCCCCGTGCTTGTTGAACTGCTGGCGGAGACAGTTAGTTGGCCTGGTGAAGGTAGCCTGTGTCCCTTGGGGAGGGAATGCGCCTGTGAAAGCAGTGATATTGGCGGCCGGCGAGGGATCGAGGATGCGACCCCTCACTGAACACCGGCCGAAGCCGATGATCCTGGTGGTGAACATACCCATTCTGGAGCACATCCTGGATGGGCTGCGCTTGGCAGGGGCGGACAAGGTGCTCATGGTGACCGGGCGCCACGCGGACATCATCGAGAGTTACTTCGGCGGTGGCGAGCGGGTGGGGGTGGAGATCAGTTACGTGCGCCAGGAGACGCGTGAGGGCAACGCGCGCGCGGCGCTCTTGGCCGAGCCGTTCGTCGGCGACGAGCCCTTCCTGCTCTGCTTCGGAGACATCATGACCTCGAAGCACAACTACAAGTCGCTGGTGCAGCGGGCCCGGCAAGACCCGGCGGCCTGTTTCCTGGCTACCTTTGAGGTGCCGGACGCCACTCAGGGGGGCGCGGTGTTCGTCGAGGACGACCGCGTGACCAAGGTGATCGAGAAGCCGGCACCAGAGATCTGCACTACCAACCTGACCAACGCCGGCATCTTCGCTTTCACTCCCGATGTCTTTCCTCTGCTGGCAGAGACCAGGAGATCCCCGCGGAACGAGTATGAGATTACCACGACCATCGAGAGCATGATTGACCGGGGGGGCCTGTGTCGGCCGTTCCAGCTGGAGGGATACTGGTCCAACGTTGGGCGGCCGGGCGAGGTGCTTTCGCTCAACCGCGTCGTGCTCGATCATGCAGCCAGGGGGCTGGCCAACATCGGGCGCCGGAGCGAGGACGCCGTTTTCATCGGCCCCAACACGGAGATTTCCCCTCGGGCGCAACTGCGTGGTCCCGCGATTATCGGCGCCAACTGCAAGATCGGGAAGGCTGCGGTCGAAGAGTACAGTTGCATCTCCGATGGCACCTGCGTCGGCGACGGCGCGGCCATCCGGGGCAGCGGGCTGTTCGGCGACTGCATAGTGGGCCCTGGGTGCATGGTTGACTCGGCGATCATTGGGAGCCGGGTGGTGCTGGAACCCGAGGTCGAGGTGCGGGGGACGCCGGACCGGGTGGCGGTCATCGCGGACTACGAAGTGGTCTCCAGTTTCCCGCCGGCGGCAGGCTAGGACGTTACGCCTGCCGGGGCGCTCCCCGGCGCGGCCAGTCGGCTGCGCGTGGTCTTCCTCCGCTACGGCTGGTGGGGCACGAGGCGTATGGCAAACTCAAGGGAGCCGCGCCGCTTGGACCAGGTAACGCCGTAGGCGAGGCAGTGCTGCACATTCTCGAGTGTGACCTGGCCGTCGTAGAAGCGGCCATCCCGCAGGTCGTATTGCTGGGCGGTTCTTGCCAGCCAGTTCGGGGCAAGGCGCCCGGCGAGCCCGACGGAGGCCTCGCGGGGGACAACGACCTCGTCGAAGCGGAAGGGGGTACTCCCGGAGACGCCGATGTTGCGGTAGCTGACTTCGGCCGTGGTGTCCCGCGAAAGGCGCAAGATGGCGCGCACGGCGGCGGTCGTGGTGCGCTGGCGGAAGCCCGCCGAGTAGTCGGCTTCCGTTAGGCCGACTTCCCATTGGACGGCGAGGCCGGGCCTGGGCTGTGATCGCCAGCGGCAGTTAGCCGCCGCTAACAAGCGCTCGTGACGCACCTTGCGCGGGTATTCGGTGAGGGAGCCCCAGGAGGTCTCGAGGCTAACGGAAGCGCCGGCGAGCGGCGCTTGCCATTGGGCGGTCACCTCGGGCCAGCGGGTGAGGAGAAGGCTGGAGTCGAACGGATTGTTGGCGTCTTCCTTGAGCGCGGCGCCCAGGGAAGCACTCCACTGTCCTCGGGTCGCCCGCGCCGCGGCGGAGCCGCTGAGCCCGCGCTTCTCGGACAGAACTAGCAGACCGGAGCCGCTGGGGAACTCGAGGTTGATCTGTGCGTTCACGCCGTAGCCGCTGGTGTAGCCGAGGCGCGGGAAGGGCATGCCGCTTGGGCCGCCGGTGACTCGCACGGTGTAGCGGGGCAGAGAGAAGATCCTGGCCCCGTAAAGGCTGGCGGAGACACCGCGCAGCCGGAGCCGGCCGTCCGCGCTTAGGGTTGCTTCGCGCACGTCGAGGGACTGGTGCGGGTGGTCAGCGCCGCAGAAGGAGAGCCGGGCTTCTTGCACACGCCAGGCGCCTGCGGCGGTGCGACTGGCGGCTTGGCCGCCGAAGTACAGGCTGTAGACTCCTTCTTGGCCTTCGCCTGCGGGGAAATCGAGGCGTCCACTCGGTCCTTCGACGCTTGCGGTGCCTTGCTGTAGGTCCGCGGAGAGATCGCGGCCACTGACGGTGCCCGTCGGGGTCTCGAGGGAGGCCTG
>Ga0315289_10009173_pt1 | contig 14257 bp, 11 predicted proteins | sample YL17G11_40_MG_FD_203452 | JGI IMG/M metagenome (GOLD analysis project Ga0315289, IMG submission 203452) | Sediment microbial communities from Yellowstone Lake, YNP, Wyoming, USA - YL17G11_40 | ecosystem: Environmental > Aquatic > Freshwater > Lake > Sediment | place: USA: Wyoming | collected...
ACTTCGCCCTGGGCCAGGAGCTTGGGCTCGAAATCCGGATCGAGTTCCAGGGCCCTGATCCAGTTGATCAGTTCCCGGGTGGCCGGCTTCTTTTCGACCACGTCGATCTCCCGGAGCTTGTAGAACGTGGCGATGGCGTTCTTCGTCAGCTCGGAGCCGAGGTCGGGGAAATGAACCTGGATGATTTCCCGCATGCTCTGGGGATCCGGAAACGCGATGTGGTGAAAATTGCAGCGTCCCAGGAACGGGTCGGAGAGATCCTTCTTGGCGTTGGAGGTGATAATGATGACTGGCCGGTGCCGGGCCGAGATGGTTTTATCGATCTCGATGATGTCGAATTCCATCTGGTCCAGCACGTCGAGCATGTCGTCCTGAAAGTCGGTATCCGCCTTGTCGATCTCGTCGATCAGGAGGACGGTCCGGGCCTCGGCGGTAAAGGCCTGGCCGATCTTCCCCATCCGGATGTAATCCTCGATCCGGCTGACGTCCCGGGCGGAGTCGCCGAAGCGGCTGTCATTCAGGCGGGTCAGGGTATCGTACTGGTACAGGGCCTCTACGAGCTTCATGCTGGATTTGACGTTGAGCACGATCAGGGGCATCTTCAGCGTTTCCGCGATCGCGTGGGCCAGCATGGTCTTGCCGGTGCCCGGCTCGCCTTTCAGGAGGAGGGGCATTTCCAGCCCGATGGAAATATTAACGATCTTGGCCAGCTCCTCGTCGACCACGTATTTTTTTGCGCCCCGGAATTCCTGGGCGGTTTTTACTTTGGCCATGACGCTCCTTGTTTTTTTATCCCGGCCCCCGCGGGGCCGACAAACCGGGGAAGAATATAGCAAAAACCCGGGCAATAAAAAATCCCCAATCGTCAATCGTAAATCGTCATTCGTCAATTCCCTTGGTTTCTTTGGTTACCTGATATCCTGCTACCCTGATATCCACTTCCGGATTCCCTGATAACCTGATTTCCTTTCGCTCTCATCAATTCCACAATCCGCACTCCGCATTTCCTTTGCCCCCCGCCTCTTTCTCTCCCCTCTCAAAAACCTGGCCCCTGATGGGTTATAATGTATCCTGACTGGTATCTCAAACAGCAAGTTTTTAATGGAAGCGCGCAAATTAAATCCGAATCAATCCAATCAGAAGGAAGAAAGCGCGGAGGCCACGGCCCGGGGAAACCTCCGCAAAGCCTTGAAAAGAAAACTCCTGGAGCTGGAAAACGCCCCGGACCTTTCCTTTAAATCCCCCGAGCTTATTCTTATCACCCCCCACCAGGATAACGAGGATTTCTACGATTCCGTCCGGATCGAATATTCCGGAGACGGCGGGTTCGTGATGAAGGGCAAGGCGAAAACAAATACGGAAGTCGTCAGGAAAATGATCGCGAATTATTATTCGTCCCCGACTTCCCCCCTCGTGGTTTTCGCGGAATCCCTTGAAGGCGCGAACATGAAGGAGGTTTACCGGGAAAAAATCCTGAGATTCAGACCGCTGGCCCTGCAATACTTCGCCGAGCAGAAAATGCCGCGGCTGACCGAAAAGGGCCTGTTTGACGTATATTGGGGAAATTTGCTGGGTGTCTTATTTTACTGGACGGGGGATAAAGACAAGGAATTACGGGAGAAGCTCCTGGAATTCGAGGGCATCCTGGAAGAGGCTAAATTAAACAAACCGGAGCTGATCATTGTTGTTCCCTATGAATTCGACCGCGAGGAAAAATCATATTACATGGCCCACGTTTCCTATTTGAAGGGATGGGCCGACCTGGGGTACAAAGAGACCAAGGTCAAGCAATGGTGCAAGGTAGTAAAATTCAGGGAAATCATGGATTGCGACGAAGTGGAAAACCTGGCGGGAAAATATTTTGATTCCCCGCAAAAGCTTCCCCCCGTCATTCTGGGCGATCCGGTTATGTCTCAGGAAAACATGGAAGAGGAAGCGGTTAAATCTTACGAAGCCAAAGTGATAAAATTCCGCCGCCACGCGGTCGAATACTGGACCAAGCATCAGGTTTGAAGGGAGCAGGGGGCAAAGCGCATGGGGCATAGGGTTAAGGCAAAACTGTTCTGGTCTATCTGGTTCATCTGGTTCAGTGTTCAAGGTTCAACGTTCAAGGTTAAAGGGTGTCATTCTGAGCCTGAGGCGAAGAATCTCTCTTTTCTTTCATTCGTAAATCGTCAATTCCCTTGGTTTCTCTGGTTTTCACTCTGCAATCGTCATTCGTAAATCGTCAATTCCCTTGGTTTCTCTGGTTTTCACTCTACAATCGTCATTCGTAAATCGTCAATTCCCTTACCTTCCCCTTTCCGTAATCATCGGATGTTCCCGGTTGTAGCCTTCCCAGAAAGCGCAGCGCCCGATTAAATCCGGGACCTCGGTCCTGACCCTGGTATCCAGCACCTGCACCCGGGGATCTCCCGGCCGGTAGGCGGGCCAGGGGGGCAGGCCTTCCCCGTTCGGATCCCCCCGGTAGGCGAAATTCACCCAGTATCCCTGTATAATCCGCGAGAGCGCCAGGGCGTCAGATATGTCTCTCTGGTACCGGTAAACCCAGCTGATCGGCTTCCGGTCGAAATTCCGTAAAACGAAGGGAATCTCCGAGAGGTGCCCCGCGCCCTCGAACCGGCCGAAGGTCATCCCGTCATAATCGAAGCGGTAATAATAAGTCGAGGCCTGATGCCCGGCCGCGGCCCGCATCCCCTCAAAGGTGGGGCAGATCAGCATCCGGTCGCTTAAAAGGGCCGCTAGGGCCTTGGCCGCGCGGGTATATTTTTCGAGTGGGTAAACTTTCAAAATCTCATCCGCGGCCTCCGGGAAGGCTTTTCGAACCTCCCCCTCGTACGCGGACTGCGGCGAAAAAATCATCCGCGGACGGAAAACGGCCGCGGGCGGGACCTCGTCCCGATTGCTCCCCGCGAGAAGCGGAACCTGGTTAAAATCGCCGGACTGGATCCGGGCCAGAACGCCCCGGTCCACGACATAACCGTCTTCATGGTTCAGGAACCGGGTGCCCTCTCCCTCCATTGTCCTCCGCAGGCTGGGATTAAGTTCATTCCCGATCTCCTTCGCCCCGATTTTCCGCAGGCAGGCGGGATTATTCTCCGCGCATCCGAGCCGGGCCGCGGCCCACCGGCCGGTTTCGGAACCCTGCTCCCGCGACCGGACCACCTGGCAGCCCCCGCTCTCGATGATCGCCCGTTGAAACAACCCGCGGGCAACGGGGGAGGCGAGCAGGGTGCAGACGCTCCAGCCCCCGGCCGACTCCCCGAAGATGGTCACCCGGTCGGGATCCCCGCCGAAATTGGAAATGTTCTCCCGCACCCACCGGAGGGCCGCGATCTGGTCGAGCGTGCCGTAGTTCCCCGAGCTTCCGTTCGGATCCTCCCGAGCCAGCGCGTCATGATAGAGGAATCCCAGGGCCCCCAGCCGGTAATTGACGGTCACGACGACCACCTTACCCTCCGCCGCGAGCCGGTCCCCGTAATACAGCGGGGTGGCCGCCCCGCCGAAGACATACATCCCCCCGTGAAACCACACCATCACCGGGAATTTCCCCTCCTTCCGCGGGCGCCAGACATTCAGCGTCAGGCAGTCCTCCGACATCCCGACCGGCATCGAGTGGACCCATTTCATGAAACGGCCCTGCGGGCAGGCCGGACCGAAGTCCCGGGCTTCCCTGATTCCGTTCCAGGTTGGAACCGGACGGGGGGCCCGCCAGCGGAGCTCGCCTACAGGTGGGGCGGCGAAGAGAATCCCCTTCCAGGCGCAGGCGGCCCCCTCCCCATCCACCGCGCCCCGGACCTGTCCCGACTTGGTGGCAACGGGATTATCGCAGGGGAAGGCTTTCTCTTCCCGGGAGGCCTCCCGGAAAATCATGTGTTTGGGGGGGAATAACGCAATGAAAAGAAACATGAAGGCGATGCCCAAAACCATCGCCAGGATGAATCTCCGAAAAATCGCCCGCATCCTGTCTGATTGGTTCATCTATTTTCTTTGATCAGTTGATAATTAGGTTACAGGTTTTGGGTCATGGGTTATAGGCCAAAAATCACCAATAAAATTATTGGAATGTATTTTTTCACAAACCCACAGTTAAAATACATATCCTGCTAGAAGATGATATTTATTTTTCGAAGCGATTGGTTGAACGAAAAAAGACTGTTGATTTTTTCTCTTCTCGTTGTAGAGGCGAGCCGATTTCGGGGCCGTAACAATATCGTAAACCGCTGAGGTTAAAGCCCCTCCCGCAAAAACAGCTGAAGCTCCAAAAAATGTATTAGCAGGCACGTCATTACCGCCAAATTTAACAAAGGCCCCCGCCATAAAAGCTGAAACACTTAGAACACTTAGTCCGGTCCGCAAGAGAAAGGAATTAAATCCTCTACTATCATTACCAGCGTACCAATGACCTGCGCTTGGACCGATAACAATCCCTACGGGCCAGCCGATTACCATAGAAAATCCCACACAAATGGAATCGGATTCCGAAGTGTTTTGAATTCTATCCACAACCGTAACCATTGTGTCACCAATAATGGCAACCGCGACAGGGATCAGTGTTGCGCCCAGGCTCCAATAGAGGGCTTTGCTTTCGGATTTTTCTTGAATTACAGGTTGCTCTTCTCCCCAAGCGGAATTAGGCATTATAAAAAGACTCAAAAGCAATAAAATAAATTTTTTTCTTACCATTTAACGAAACCAATTGGATTACATACTTCTAAACAAAATATATGACTTATCATCTCTCGTTTATTATCCTTCATTACTTGCATCTCGCCCCTTGCATCTTTTCCCTTATCCTAAGAAATCTATCTTTTCCAGCTTCTTCTCCTTTTCCGGATCGGCCAGCAGCCGCTTGTATATCTCCAGGGCCGATGTAACATCCTGTATCGCGAGGCCGGTAGAATCGAATACGGTGATCTCTCCGGGCGACTGCCGGCCCGGCTTCTGCCCGGTCAGGATTTCCCCGATCGTCCCGTGAATATCCTCCGCCCGGATGATCCCCCGGGAGAGAGGAACGTTGATCTCCCCGCTCTTCGAGGCCTGCTCCCGGTTATCTATCACCACGCGGGCCCGTTTGAGGATCTCGGGATCGAGTTCCTGCTTGCCTTTGGCGTCGGCCCCGACTGCGTTGATATGGACGCCCTCCCGGACATCCCCCGAGAAAAGCACCGGACCCCGGGAAGGCGTAGTGGTAACGATAATGTCCGCCCCTTTTACCGCCGCGGAAACGCTGTCCGCCGACTCGGCTTCCATCCCAAACTTCTCCTTGGCCCAGGTTGCGTAATCCCCGGCCTTTTCCCCGTCCAGGTCGAAAACCGCGACCCTGGACAACCGGGGCCGGACTACCAGGATGGCCTCGAGCTGGGACCGGGCCTGGGTTCCCGCCCCGATGAAGGCCGCCGTCCGGGCGTCCTCCCGGGCGAGGTATTTGACCGCCACCCCGCCCGCCGCTCCGGTCCTCATATTGGTGATGTGGGTCCCATCTATGATCGCGAGGGGATAACCGGTCTCCGGGTCGAACAGGCTGATCGTGCCCATGACCGCCGGCAGGTCCTTGTTCCCGGGATGGACGTTGACGTTTTTCATCCCGGCGATATTCAGGGAAGGGATGTAGGCCGGCATGCACCTAAGGTCTCCCCGGGGAAAGGAAAGGTAGATCTTGGGCGGCATCTCCACCCCGCCCCGGCCGGTGAGCCGGAAGGCCTCCTCGATTATCCCCACGTAGTCCGGCATGGAGAGAACGCCCTCGACTTCGGATCTTTTAATGATGTAAGTGAATCTTTTCATCCCCGTCCCCTGCTGTTTCCCCCATTCTTGGCCACATTTTAACCCAAAGAGACCATTGCAAAAAGATTTTTCTGTCATTCCTTCACGGAGTTTACCCTGAGCTTTGAGATCCTTCGCGAAGTTTATCCTGATCCTTTCAAGATCCTTCACTTCGCTCAGGATGACAAAGAGCGAAGGACTCAGGATGACACAGAACGAAGGGTTCAGGACGGCGTCTGGGCCGACCTGTCCTCCGAAGCCTCCAACTCCGCCAAGGCTATGTCGGACAAGTTGGCGAAGGAGGAAGGGCGAAGAATCTCTCTTCCGTTGGAGAAATCCGAAAAACCAGATCCTTCTCCCGCCAGGGGCGGGATCAGGATGACATATCGAGGATTTTGCAATGGTCTCCCAAAATAAAATGGCCTTACACCTTTGTCCGGAAAAAAGACCTGAACCTAGAATTTCGAGATTTACCGGGAGCTCAGCCTGGTTAAATACCCGTAGCTGGAGATTTTAAGCTATTCTTAACCCATCACCCCTCACCCATAACCTATCACCTGTCTTCCAATATTAGGATCATCCCCCGGGGGATTGGGTTTAATGACCCTTTAACTTCAAGCTGTTATTTTAATGGTTGGCAATCGGGCATCAATAAGGATATATTCCAACTGTATGGTTTCAATAACGGAACCAGTCACCGGTTTGATCAAGGAAATCTCCAATGCGCGGGTCTGAAGACATAAACACGAAAATCTTGCGCTTGTTCCCGCGGTGCCTTGCCTTCCTGTCGATGGCCATCCTTCTGACCGCCTGCTCGGGCGGGGCCGGAAAAGACTGGACCGGCCGGTACCAGGATCCCGATTACCTGGCCGCCCTGCCCTGGCCCACGGACGAATGGACGGTATCGACCCCGGAGGAACACGGGATGGATTCGGCGGTTCTCTCCGGAGCCCGTGATTACGCGGCCGGATCCGGACGCCACACCCAGGGGGTGGTGGTCATCCGCCACAATGTGATCGTGGCGGAGTGGTATTTCGGGGGGGCGGACGCGGACACGCCCGCGGTCAGCTGGTCAGTGGCCAAGAGTTTTGCCAGCGCGCTGATCGGGATCGCAATCGGCGCGGGCAAGATCGCGGGGGTGGATCGCCCCCTGACCGATTATTATCCGGAATGGGCGGGCACGGACAAGGCGGAAATCACCCTCCGGCATGTCCTCTCGATGACGAGCGGACTTGACTGGAATGAGGGCTACGAGGGCGACGCGAGTGATTCCGACGTGATGAGGATGCTTTTTATTGAGTCCGACCAGCTCGCCTACGCGGCGGGCCGCGAGCTCGCGCATGAGCCGGGAACTTATTGGTACTACTCGAGCGGCGACGCCATGCTCCTGTCCGGGGTTCTGGAGCGAGCGACCGGGATCCGGGCTTCGGCCTTCGCGGAAGAGGTTTTATTCTCCCAGATCGGGATGAAGAATTTGACCTGGGATTCCGACCAGGCGGGACACACGCTGACCTACTGCTGTATCAACACCCCTTCCCGGCAGTTCGCCAGGTTCGGGCTCTTGTATCTCAGGCAGGGGAGGTGGGAGGACCGGCAGGTTGTCCCCGCCGAATGGGTGCAGGAATCCACCCGGCCCTCGCAGGAGCTTTACACGGGCTACGGTTACCAGTGGTGGCTCTATGATCCCGACGATCCGAATTGGGCGGACACCCCCGGGTTCCCGAAAGATCTCTTCCTAGCCTGGGGACATCACAGTCAGAAGATTATCGTTGTCCCGAGCCTGGACCTGGTGGTGGTCCGGAACGGCGTCCCCTGGCAGTCCCCGGATGAGTGGAACGACGGCGACTTCCTCAAGCCGGTGCTCGACTCGATCGAGGGGGAATAAAAGCGATACCTCCAGGTTGCCGGCCGACGGCTTAATCGGGCGAGGGTGCCGGAGGGAGCCCTAAAAACCGCGCAATCCTTCATCAAGTCAATATCCAATCTCATCAAGCCCTGAACAAAGTTACAAAACTAATTTATCCTTTGACTTGTCCCGTTTATCCCGTTTATCCTGAGCCAAAGCGAAGGAAGAGATTTCGAGGGAAGATGCGTGGAGGGATTTATCCCGAGAAACGCGAGGGAAGCTCCTGTCCTTCGGCCTGTCCAACGTAGCTCCTGTCCTCCGTAGCCTACGGCGTAGGATGGATTAGCGTAGGAGGACGGAACTACATCCCCTTAAATCTCTCATTCATGATTCCGAAAACGCCACTTTTCAACTTGTCAACAGCGTCACCTAAAATCCCCTAAAGTAATTTTATGGGTGACCCCTTCTTCACAAATCTTCCAAAGCTTAATCCCGGTCCCGGACGGCGATTATCCCGCCCATCACCCCCTGATACACGGTTCCGTCCGGTCCGATTTCGATGGTGGCAAAATAGTTGTGTTTGAAATCTCCGGTTCCGGCCCTGACCATGAAGACCATTTTCCCGGTGCGAAAGTCAATCGCGGCCAGGTACCAGGCCTTACTCACAGTGGTATCAAGTAATTGGGTGTAGGTGTAGATGAGCCCGCTGGCGGTGGAGAGCTTGGGGACGGTGGTCGCGGGAATATCATTGTTGGACCATACCTCGACGCAGCCGCTTCGATCCGGGAGCACGTCGATTCTGGTGAGGCCGGTTGTGAGTTCCCGGTAGTCACCGAAGATATCCGGGGCATTGTAGTTGTTCTGGACAATGAAGCTGGAAAATAAGCCGCCGGCATCGCCGTATCCGATGGGCGATATCTCCACGACGCTGGCTCCGGGACTGAAGAGAGGGACACGGCAGATTTGTTCGCCGCTCGAGCGCCGGTGTACCAGGAGGTGCACCTGATCATCAGCGTTGTCGACAAAGGCCACCAGGTCTTCCCCGACCAGCGTGGGCGTGGTACCGGTCCCCCCGGAAATCATTCCGGGTTTCACCCAGGTGGCCCGTTCGTATTCCGCCCTCCAGGTGAAATGCGGCAATCCTGTTGCCGGATCTATTTCAAACCGGTAAAGGGCGTGGTCGGACGCGGCGTACGTTCCGTCCGGCGCGGTGGAAAACGCGTTTTCAAATTTTTCCCCTTCGAGCGTCATGGCATAAACTTCATCCGTCCCTTCCTTGACGTACCCGACACCCCCGAATTGGGTAACAAACCATATGTTCCCCGCAAAATCCGGCCCCACCGCGATCAGATTGCCGGCGCCTTCGGGAAGATCATCAGAAAGGTCCAGGATGATCTCGTTTTTCCACCGGAGAATCCCGCCAGACCATCCGGGTTCGACAATCCTGATTGTGTTCCCCGGTGAGGCGACCACCGCCCGTCCCAGACTGTTGACGTAGAAGTATATCCCGCTCAGGTCGGCCGGCTGGATGTCGCCGGTGCCGGGAATGCCGACCGTGACCTCCCCGATGGCGTAAAAGTCCAGAGCGGCGAGCGTAACCGGATCAAAGAGGATCAGGTCCATCCCCAGGGTGACCTTCCCGGCCGAGAAATCAACTGTCTGGTAGTAGTAACAGATGGAACTTAGGGATCCGTCCGGGTGGAAAGCTCTCATGAAACATATTCCCAGCGGAGTGCCCAGGGAGCGGGAAAGCACCTCGGGGTTGCTTCCCAGCGGCCCTTCCCAATCGGAGACATCGGTGTTGTAGCTGTCCACGTGGACCCCGCCGCTGGCCGCCAGGTAGGGGTGTACCGGAACGTCCTTCGGGGGGAGGGGATTGGCGGTGGCGACATTGCCGATGAAGAGGGGCAGTTCGTCTACCCCGGCGCTATCGGCGATGGAGCCCATGGGGCCGTGCTGGGAGCCGTCATTAATCGCAGTGATCTCGTGGGGCGCAAGTCCGGATGATCCACCGTTGCAGGCGATGATACCGGAGAGTGGAATCAAAATGCTGAAAAGCAGGATGGGGAATAACTGCGGGTGATGCCTCTCGATTTTCATAATGCCTCCGGGACGCTGCTTTCTGAATTTCTTAATCGAACCGATTAATCTGGTTTCTTTGGTCTATCTGGTTTGTCTGTTTTCTTTGGTTTCTTTCTTTTTTATTCCGCAATCGTCATTTGTAAATCGTTAATCGTAAATTTTTATTAACTCGAAACTGTGTTTATATGGGCGACCCCATCTTCGCGCGGCCCCGGGATTTTAAATCTCCCGAAAAAGAAGTTCGTAATAGGGGAAAAAATGGACCGCGGTGCGGTTCACCTGGGTGGAATCCTTCAATTCCAGGTTGACGATCCAGGCTTCCTCCGGCTCATATTTAGAGATAAAGCCTCGGAGCGGGCGTTCAATAACCGGTCGGGCCAGGGTTTTATGCTTGACCTCGATCGGGATTAATTTCCGGCCGGTTTCGACCACAAAATCCACTTCCGCCTTATCCTTGGTGCGCCAGAAATGAATCTCCTCCGATCGGAAACTCAGTTTTTCCTTCAGAAGGTTGAAAACCAAGTTTTGAAAAAGGAATCCGGACTCGGTCGGGGTCAGGCCCGGCGGCCCGAATCGTCCGGAGATATAATTACGGAGGCCGAGATCGTAAAAATAAATGACCGGCGATTTGGTGATCTCCTTTCTCGCGTTGCGGAAAAAGGGGGTAACCGGGTTGATGATAAAGGTTTTCCGGGCGTACTCGAGATAATTTTTAACCGTGGGAAGGGAAATCCCGAGGGTGGAGGAAAGCTCGGAGAAATTGACCAGCTGCCCCGTCTGGCCGGCCAGGATTTTGATCAGGGAGTTGAACGACTCCACCTTATCGATTCTGAATATATAGGCCAGATCTCTCTCCAGGTAACTTCGGTAGATCTCATCAATAGTCCGGCTTTTCTCCATCAGGGTTTCTTCCAGGATCACCCGGGGATAGCCACCAAAGATCAGGTAGTCGGTCAGGAGCTCGCGGGCCTTCTCCTTTTCGAGGGAGAGGAAATCGGATAGTTTATCCCGATACCGGTATTCGGTTTTGAATTGCAGGAATTCCTCGAGCGAAATCGTGCCGAGCTCGAAGAGTCTTTTTCTCCCCACCAGCGATTCGTGGATCTTTTCTTTCAGTTCCAGGTTTCCCGAACCGGAAACGATGAATTTGTAGGGCGGGTCCAGGTCGTAGATTCCCTTCAGAAAAAGTCCGGCATTTTCCTTGCGCTGGATCTCGTCAATGAAAACATAGCCTTTCTTCTGCCCGAGCTCGAGCTGGATTTTTTTGAGGAGTCCGGCCTGGGATTGAAAATGGGGCTGGTCCGACTCGAAGTCGAGGCTCAAGTACAGTGTTTTTTCTCCGTTTGTTTCCAGATGCTTTTTGAGCATCTGCATCAGGGTGGTTTTACCGGCCTGGCGCGGTCCGACGATAACGCTGATCTCCTTTTTAGGAAGATGGTCAATCAAGGGTTGTAATAGGGTTCTTTCAATCATGGTTATATTTTAGTACGAGTATATTGAATGTCAACTTACAATATTCTCGTCTTCTGGCAATGCTATATATAATTATTGAAGTAAAAAGGGTTGGGTGTCTGGTTTATTATTTTCTTTGGATTGCCCTGCCTGTCCCGTTTATCCAGTTTATCCCGAGATATATCGAGGGAAGCGCAGTCGAATGGTTGATCTGGTTTCTCTGGTTCGTTTTATCCCCTCTTAAACTCGAAACTTACTTTTGCCTGTCATTCTGAACCCGAGCTTGCCGAGGGTGAAGAATCTCTGTTTTTTTGTCTTTCGTTCCGCAACTTGTCCTCCGACCTGTCCTCCGTAGCCTACGGCGTAGGATGGATTAGCGTAGGAGGGTTGGCGTAGGAGGATCCGCAATCGTCATTCGTAAACCTGTCCAACGAAGCTTTAGCGAAGTTGGATCGTCAATCCTTCGACTCCTCTTCCCTCGGTAAACCTCGGGATAAACGGGACAGGTCGTAAATTCATATTAACTTGAAACTATAAACCCGAAACTCGAAACTATTTTTATGATTATCCCAGGATATCCACCTGGTGACGCAAACGAATTTTCCCGGCCATATCCCTCCCCTAACGCCAAAGGCGCGGTTACCTCGGCATTATTTTAACCTAAACCCGCCCCGCTCCCACTCCTGATGAAACCGTTTTTACCATATACCTCTATCCGGGAGGATTTCGATGGGGACGCAGACGCGGATTTCACCTGGATTAATCCGATGGGCAGAAAAAAATTGGGGCCGGGTTTCCTGCACCTTGGTCATATCCGGTTTGAAGGCAACAAACTCGTCCTCGAGGTAAATTCCCGGGAAAGATTGGAAAGGGGGAAAAAACTTCTAATCGAGATCCTGGGTTCTCTGATCCGGCATCGTCTGGATGACTTTCGGGATGTTCGCAAAACCTTGGAAGATTCTACCGACAAAGAACCTCCGGATAAGACGGCCGGGGATGAAATTCCGCCAGATATCCAAGCGGAGTTGGGCGCCCAATTTATGAAGGATTATATGCGCCAGTGGCTGGACGATAATATCCCCGCCTTAGGAAATAAAACCCCCCGGGAAGCTTGTCGGACCAAATCGGGTCGGGAAAAAACAAGGGAACTGCTCAAATCCCAGGAAAACATTCTTTTGCACCAGCACGAAGGCAGTGCGGTATATGATTTTTCCGAGATTTATCGGGAGCTAGGTCTGTCTGAATAGCTTGTAGAGTTAAATATAAATAACAAGACGTCAGGAACTTTGAAAATTTAACGCAGTTGGGAGTCTGACTAACTATTGTCCGGAAAAAAGCTTTTCCCCTCTAATCTCAAGAAGGAAAAGATTACCAAACGCCAAGGTAAAGACCTGACCCTGGAATTTCGCTGGGGATACTCCCGGCACCGGTAAGAAGTCCGGCACCCGCAAAACTCCATGATGACCCGGTAGGAAGATTTCTCGATGAACTTTTCCACGATCTGGTAAGGGAGAACGACATCATTACCGCGCTCCAGCGACTTGTACACCGGGATGGCAAATATCCGGTTTTTCTCCGCTTTCGTCCAGGGATGAATCCGGCGGATGCCGGGGAGGGCGAAGACTTGATACAGCCGATCGATAAGCTCGAACGTGTACCTGGCCATCGGCGAGTGCTTCGCCTGCTCGAGCAGCTTCTTGTTGTTTTTCAGCAGCCTCGAAAATTCCAAAAGACCCGGCATCCATTTTACCGCCATGTTATTCTTCCTCCCTTTCACGCGTTCGTATTAGTCAGGGGAAACTCCATCTAAGGGTTTATCTGGTCTGTTTAGTCTTGGGTTACGGGTCATAGGTTATTGGTAATTGGGTAAAAGCCTCTCGCCTCTTGCCTCCTTGCCCGCTTGCCCGAGGCTCGCCCAGGGAATCCAGTCTTTTCCCCCTCCGGGCCGTAGGCCCTACTGGCCGGAGGCTTTGCGCTATCAGCTTTTTCTTTTTGGGGGGTAGGTTTCATTGAGTCTATCGTGTCTATAGTTCTTTGTGTCCATTGTGTCATTAGGATTCATTCTTGTTCTTCGACACTATGGACACTATGGACACTATGGACACTATGGACTCTATGGACTCTATGAACACTATGAACATATTTGCTCTTGCCTCACCCAGCCTTCTTCAGGATAGATCTATCCTTCCCGTGATTCTCTTTATCACATCATCGACTGCGTTAGGATTTTCTAATTTGAGCTTGATGGCGTTCTCCGGGCAGACCCCGGCGCATCGTCCACAGAGAGTGCAGTATTCGCTCATGACCGCTCTGCCATCCTTAATTTTAATCGCTTCGATAAAGCACTTTTTAACGCACGCTCCGCATCCCACGCAATCTTCGGTAATTTCTATCGAAAGTCCCTCGACCGGCTCCATTATTCCGTGAATGACATCAGCCGGGCCGCGTTTAAAGAAACGCGAGAGGCAGCAGCATTCACAACAAAAACAGCATGTCAGCAGGGTGCCGTTCGGGGGGATCCGCAGCAAGTCGTGATCGGCACGGGCTTCCCCCACGATCGGGACGAGTCCGGCGGCAATCGCCCTCCGCAAATGCCCTTTGGCCTCTTCCCGGGTTACTTCCCGGCTGATATTTTTGGAAATCTTCTTCGCGGATTCCCCCATGAAAATGCAACCGATTTCCTCCGGATAATTTTTGCAGGTATAGACTTTTCGGCAGGCGCAGAAATCAATGACGACCCGGTAATTGGACAGATCAATTAACCGGTCAACAACTTCCTCGGGAAGCGCTATCCCTTCCGCGCCTTCAATATTTTTATTTATGGGGATCCAGGACATGTCGGATTGTTCCGGATCGAGCGCGGGGATTCTTTTCTGAATGAAGGGAATATAAGCAAGGGCATACAGGTATTCGAATATTTTAAATACACTCTTCGCGGTGAATTTCAGCATTTTACTGCCGTGTCTGGAATCGAATCTGTATACCCTGTTCAGCAACGGTTCCTTTTTCTGCCCTCCGGAATTATTGCGAATTTCAAAACCATTATGTGAATGTGAGTTCAACGGATTATGCTTTTCCATTTAAAAGGACCCCTTAGATTTGATTCCGCCT
>Ga0315289_10009174_pt1 | contig 14257 bp, 15 predicted proteins | sample YL17G11_40_MG_FD_203452 | JGI IMG/M metagenome (GOLD analysis project Ga0315289, IMG submission 203452) | Sediment microbial communities from Yellowstone Lake, YNP, Wyoming, USA - YL17G11_40 | ecosystem: Environmental > Aquatic > Freshwater > Lake > Sediment | place: USA: Wyoming | collected...
GCGAAAATATGCTCTTCTAAGCCTTTTACGGGCGTAGTGTCGAGGAAACCGCCCACAAACTTCACTTTCTCACTGACTCCAATAGCGTCCAAATCGCCTATGTTATACTCGCAAATTGTGTATGGTGGAGGATTGTCAGGAATAATTATCTTTGAGGAATGTTTGACGTAGCGTTCGGTGAATCGCTCCCCTGGGCTAAGCACAGAGGGAAAGCCGCAGCCTGGTCGGATGAGGTTTGTTACGTAAACTGAGGGAAATCTCCACCTATGCGCAAGCCGCAGTATATTCATGTCACCATCCGAAACGATTAAGTCTGGCTTAATTTTTAAAATGCGCCGCCTAAGGTCATAGTAACGATGCATGGTCTCCATTGCATTCGAATTCTTTATCTCGAGAGTATTTTTCTCATAGTTGAAAAAAGGAAGAGGAAACAAAATATTGATGAGCGATGCCGAAGTAACTATTCCATGAGCGTTTTCATACCAGCCCACGGGCGTGCACGGATAAACATTCCTGAATTCTTTCTTTAACAGTTGATAGGCTGTGCCTCCTGAGAAAAAGAACAGCTCGTTCCCCTTTTTCTCCAGTTTCTTCCCAAGTGATATAACTCGGGATGCATGCCCTAAACCCAGCTCGGCGCAGCTGAACAGCAGTCTCATAACCCAAAATGAGCAGATGGATTTATTTTAGTTATCCCTACTCAGCGAGAGAACAAATCACGAAACAATGGGATAATCCCAAAGATGCTGAGTTGAAAAACTCCTTACCCAACAATAGAAACAGTAGGAGCAAAGCAAGGGTTTTAAGCCTAAACACAAAGAATAAAAGTCATGTTTATGCCCCGCAAAGTTTTAGAAGAAAAACTCAAACAAATACTCGCTGAAGACATCGGACAAGGCGACGTAACCACCGCAGCAGTTGTTCCTTCAGGAGTGACAGCTGAAGCCGCAGTGATTGCTAAAGAAGCGGGAATAGCCGCTGGAATTGAAGAAACGGTAATTCTTGCGGAAAGTCTCGGACTCAAAGTGAAAACCGAAGTTGCAGATGGAGAAGAAATCAAGAACAGGCAGGTCATCATGAAGATTTCTGGAGACGCCCGTACTATTCTCTCAGTTGAACGAACAATGTTGAATCTTCTCGCGCGCATGAGCGGCATAGCAACGACAACGAGAAAGCTAACTGAAAAACTGAAAAAAGCCAAAGCAAAAGCGAAAATTGCGGCGACACGCAAAACAGCTCCCGGGCTACTCTATTTCGATAAGAAAGCCGTGCTCATTGGAGGCGGCGACCCGCACAGATTACACTTGGATGACATGATCTTAGTGAAAGACAACCACATTGCAGTAGTTGGAAGCATCGAAAACGCTGTGAAAAGAGCAAGACAGAATGCTTCATTCAGCAAAAAAATTGAGGTTGAAGTTTCAAAAGTCACAGATGCTCTAAAAGCCGCGGAAGCAGGAGCAGACATAATCATGCTCGACAATTTCTCCCCAAAACAAGCCAAAGAGACAATTGAGTTATTAAAAAAAGCGGGTTTTTTTGGAAAAATTCTGTTGGAAGCAAGCGGCGGAATTACAGAGGAAAACCTTTTGGAATATGCCGCAACGCAAGTGAACATCATAAGCCTTGGAGAACTAACTCACAGCGCGAGAGCACTAAATGTGAGCTTGGAGATAAAGAACGTAGAAAAAAGGGAAAAGGTGCAGGACTCTAAATAGCCTTGTCTTTCTTGTTTTCATATGCCGATGGATATTAGCCAAGCTTCTATGACAGCGCCCAAGAAGAGCAAACCTGCACAAACCGCAACAAGGATGCCTAAATTCTTGAGCTCACGCAAGCCTCGTCCCTGCAGGATGCGGCGAAACAGCCAAATGCTCTCAGCTAAAGCGGTTGAATAAACGACAAATTCCAACCAAAAAACGGGTGTCAAAACCAATGCAAACAGAACTAGAAAGAGCGGGTAACCTTGGGCGATAGCAATGGCGTTAATGGCTGTGCCGGTGCTAAAGAGCGCGTAAAATCCGAAAACTGGGCCTAAGACTGGAACAAACATTATCAGAGTAATCAAAAAGTTGTTACTAAAAATAGACTGCGCTAGCGTGCCGTTTTGCTGCGCTGTGGTGACCGTTTGGTTGAGCTCGTTGTTAATTTGTTTTGCTTGTTGGGGGTCAACTGGCATCAAACTACCCGCAACAGTAACCACTAGAGCAATTATGAACATGGCAATTGCGGAGAGGATTCTCTTGCGTTTTGGCGAAGCGTTTTTCCAAATGCCTAAATTCATGCTAGCGAACCCCTGCTTAACATTAATCCTTCGTTAAGGCTCGAAAACCTCTGTCTTAAGGAATAGGGCATTTCCGTAATATTAACTTTATTTAAAATCTCACCTGAATAACCTGAGGGTCTGGCACGAGACGCGTCGGAAAATTAGCTTTGTTCTTCAGTCTGGTCTTCATGAGCTTTTAGGCTCAGAGCCAGAATGAACATTTCGGAGCTCTTGGCGCGGCTTGCCTTCGGCTTTATAACCTTAACACTTACGAAGTGTTCCTCAACAGTTTTTATGAAGCCATCGAGGAGGTCGCCTTCAAACACTTTAACAAAGAAGTTGCCTGAAGGACGCAAGATTTCCAGAGCAAGTTTCAACGCTTGATTTGCAAGGTCTATTTGCCGTGCATGGTCAACTTCCCATGCTCCGGAAATGTTTGGCGATGCGTCTGAGATCACAACATCAGCTTTTCTAGGCAAAAAATCAAGGATTTGCTCCAGTGCTTCAGGTTCAGTTATGTCGCCCACGATTGTTTTCACGTATTCCTGAGGAAAAGGCGCGATAGGTTTCAGGTCCACGCCTAGAACGAAGCCTCTGTTCCCGGCTATTTTTCTGGCGGCTTGAATCCATCCGCCGGGTGCCGCGCCCAAGTCAACTATGACGTCGCCTCGGTGTATGAAATCGTATTTTGTTATGGTTTGAGATAGCTTGTAGGTTGCTCTTGAGCGGTATTGTTCCGCTTTGGCTTTTTTGTAGTAATAATCCCGTTTTCTATCTTGGATCCAAGCCTTGGGCAAAATTATCATCACCTAGCGTGGCTGGATCACCTTTTTCTAAAGAGAGAAGCCAGTCAGTGAGTTTCACGCAGTTTTTAGGCGAAACCGTTGTTGTCGGGTCGCATCTCGCGTTGTCTTGGCACAGTAAGCATGGGCAGTCAGCGATGGATGCTATGGATGTTGGAAGCCTTTTAGGGAAAAGCCTGTAAGTCCATCTTCCGCCTTGGAGTTCTTTTTCTCTGCGGATTAGTCCTTTTTCTTCCAGTTTTATGGCTACTCTTGAGCCTTCTCTGCTGCTTGCGCTTAGTTCTCGCCACAATTCCGATTGAAGTACGCCTTCATAGCCAGTGTTTATCACGAAGTGAAGGGCTTTCTGTTCCAGATCATTGCGTTTCGGCATCATCAATCAGTTCCGAGCATCACATTAAATATATGCGTTGGTTCCAGATAAAAATATGTATGCCCTAAAACGGGAAGATAGCATGAAGAAACACAGAGAAACGAAGCGACTAGATGAAGCGTACTGTTTAGGCGTAGAATCCACAGCAGACGACTTCGGCGTTGGAATAATAACTTTCAACGGCAAAGTATTAGCCAACGTCTCGAACGGTTACATACCGGAAGAAGGCGGGATACATCCCAGAGAAGCAGCGAGACACCACGCTGAAGTAGCCGCCAAAGTTCTAGACGAAGCATTTGCTAAAGCTGGAATAAAACCCCGAGACTTGGGCGTAATAGCTTTTTCTCAGGGTCCAGGTTTAGGACCATGTCTTCGCACGGGAGCAACCGTAGCCCGAGTCTTAGCTTCATATCTGGCTATTCCTCTTGTTGGAGTGAACCATTCTATAGCCCACATTGAAATAGGAAAACTCGCGACTGGAGCGCAGGATCCAGTGACGCTGTATGTTTCAGGCGGGAACACCATCGTTGCGGCTTTCGATTCTGGACGCTATAGAGTCTTCGGCGAGACTCTGGACATTGCCCTTGGAAACTGCTTAGACGTGTTCGCGAGAGAGGCGGGTCTTAGACAGAAGAAGGGCGTGCCGCTTGGAGCTGCTTTGGAACAGTTAGCTGCTAATGGGAAAACGCTGGTTTCTCTGCCGTACTCGGTGAAGGGTATGGACATTTCTCTGAGCGGCTTGCTCACGGCTGCAATTAACTTGCTCCATAAAGAAGAGTGCAGACTCGAAGATGTGTGTTTTAGTCTTCAGGAAAACGCGTTTTCAATGGTTACTGAAGTCACTGAAAGAGCGTTGGCGCACACTGAGAAGAAAGAGGTTCTGCTGACCGGAGGCGTGGCGGCTAACAGAAGGCTGCAAGCAATGGTTAACTCAATAGCGGAGGAGCATGATGCGAAGTTTAATGTTGTGCCGCACGAGTTTGCAACGGATAACGGCGCCATGATCGCTTGGACTGGAGTGCTAGCTTACACGCACGGCGCAGTCACACCCATCGAAGAGAGCTTTGTCAAGTTAAGGTGGCGAGTTGAAAAGGTTGATGCCCCATGGATGAAGTAACTTCGCCAACACTGCTCAAAAAGGGGGCAGAAGCGAGCCTCTACCTTGCAGAGTGGCACGGAAGAAAAGTTATCCTTAAAACGAGGCTCCCCAAGAAATATCGGCAAGCAAAGTTGGACATGGAAATCCGAAATTACAGGACTGTGCATGAGCCGCAGCTGATGCATGAGGCGAAAAAAGCGGGAGTGCCGACTCCGACGATTTTTCTTGTAGACGTAAAGAACGCTGTTATAGTAATGGAGTTTATAGAAGGAAAGCAGGTAAAGCAGTTGCTGGGCGGCTTCTCGGAGAAGGAAAGGGAAAAGGCATGCGTTAAAATCGGCGAGTTGATAGGGAGGCTTCATGCTTATGGAGTGATTCATGGTGACTTGACAACGTCGAACATGATTTTGAACTCTGAAGGCAAGATTTTTCTGGTTGATTTTGGACTGGGCGAGAAGACAATGGAGCTTGAAGCTAGGGGAGTTGACTTGCACTTGATGAAGAGAGCCTTGCAGAGTACACATTACCGGTTTGCGGAAGAATGCTTTGAAGCCGTGATGAGGGGCTACGCCGCGGTTTTGGGCGAGGAAGACGTGAAAGACGTTTTGGACAAAATTAGGGAAATAGAGAAAAGAGGGCGTTATGTTGCAGATAGAAGGCAGGAATCCTAAAATGAAGTTTCAGCTTAAAGGCAGAGTCGTTTTTTTCGCCACAAACAACGTTAACAAGTTTAACGAAGCCTGCATGGTATTAGCTGAGTATAAAATAGCCTTGGGCATGCTTAGGGTTAAAACCGCTGAAATTCAAAGCGACAGCCTCAATGAGATAGCGCAAACAAGCGCCATAGACGCGTTCCGGAGATGCCGCTTGCCCATCATAGTGGAAGACGCTGGACTATTCATAGAAGCGCTGAAGGGTTTTCCAGGTCCATATGCGGCACACGTCTACAAAACAATAGGCAACGCGGGGCTACTGAAGCTGATGGAAAACGTGGAAAACAGAAAAGCAAAGTTCCAATCAGCAATCGCATACTACGATGGCCGCTCGGAGGAACCTACATTTTTTGAGGGGGAGGCTGTTGGAGAAATAACCGTGAAGGAGAGAAAAGGAAACGGCAAATCGGGTTTTGGTTTTGACCCGATCTTCCAGCCCTCTGGAAGCGCAAAGAGTTTTGCTGAAATGGACATGGAAGAGAAAAATGGTTTTTCGCATCGTGCAAAGGCTGTCCGCAAATTCGCTGAATGGTACAAAAAGGCTTAACAATTAAGAAACAGAATTTTTCGATTTTTGTCTTGAGAAGCTAGAGCCAAGTAGCGTTCATTTCTTTCGTCCATACTTTTCGCAGTAAGCCTCAGCGGTAGGAAAAACTTCGCTTACGCGCTCAAACCGTTTCTTCGCGTTAATTCTGTTCTCAAGCGTCCGAACGTCCCTCGGCTTACTAAATCGTTCCGTTTTGCCGTCTTCGCGTTTCCTCGCAACCTTTATGCAGTCATCAACCATACAACTCAAAACGCAAGCACCGCAGTAAACGCACAAGTCCTCAACTATACCAACCTCGCCAGCCTTCCAGTACAATGCGTTTGTCGGGCAAGCTTTAATGCAAAGTTTGCACTCCAACCCCTGGCATGTTCGCTTGTTTACGCTGATGCTTCCTTCCGCAAAAAACTCTTTTACGCCCGAAGACGCTAAAAGCTCCTCTCTCCGCTTCTTTTTCGCCTTTTCTCCGCTGCTGGTTAGCATGTCGAATATGTCAACGTTAGAAGAGCTTTTCTCAGGCATCCGAAATCATCGCTAAACTAATTGCAGTTTAGAGCGTATAATAGTCATGAATTATAATTACTTATCGAAGCTAAACAACAAAAACCATCATGATACATAGAATGACTCCTGCTCAAGTTTTCGAAGAACTTCACTCTCCGCGCTTCAGGCAAAGCGTAATTTTCTTAAATCTAAAGCGCTATTGAAACTATAGGTGCAAAATTGAGAAAAATCAACATAGTAATCATCGGGTGCATTCTGGTTTCACTACTTTTCTGGTTTTCAAACCCAGATCTGTTCCCTGAGTATCTTGCTTTCAGCGGCGACAACCTACTCAAAGGAAGAGTATGGACTCTGGTCACCTCTCTATTCCTCCACGCCGACATCCTTCACCTACTAGGCAACATGCTTTTTCTCTACGTCTTCGGCAACACTATAGAAGAGGATTTAGGACCAAAAAAGACTCTAGGCGTCTTTTTCTTTGGAGGTGCCTTATCTTTTCTACTAAGCCTGTTTTTCTACGACGCATCAACGCCCTTGATCGGCGCATCCGCCGCCATATTCACGCTAGCTGCCATAGTCATGCTGATTAAACCGCTGAAGTTCTCAATCCTTTTATTTATGCCTCAAGGACTAGTGGCAATCCTCTATTTCGTGTACAACGCCCTTGCCGTATACTATAGCGCTGAAGGAAACATAGCTTACATCGCCCACTTAATCGGATTCGCCATAGGAATTCCCTTTGGTTTAGCATGGAGCAAAAACTGGTTCAAAAATCTTCTAATAACCATAGCGTTATTGGCAGTGTACTTACTAGTCGTAGTCATTTTGATACCATATATTCTAAGTCAGATCGCCTGAAACAAACTCATAGCCTAGCAACTCACATGCGAACGCCCCAAAGCCCTTATAACCAAGAAAAACACTCTCTCCAAATCGTGAACAAAAAATGTGCGAATTCAACGTCATCCTCAACGGAAAAACCTTGTTTAAAGACGCAGTCTACGCAAAAACCGAAAACAACAACGTCACAGTTAAAAACATACTCGGCGAAACAAAAGAATTCAAAAACTGCAAAATCACCGAAGTCGACGTAAACTCAACCCGCATGGTGCTAACAGCCCTGAAACCTTAACCAGCAATCATCACCCTCTAATTTTTCTCCGACCCCTCACTTACCCCGAACAACCAGCGTTCGCTATTCACTGCTGGGTATCAAATCGCAATAGTAAAAACGGTTTTCTCTCAGCACAATTTCTCCCTTTGTGAAAAAAATTCTCTCATGAAACATCGGTCCATCATACACGAATGTATGGAATTCTCCATTTTCGCCGCATGGATCAACGTTGGAGGGAAGATCAGACAAAAACTGGGTATCAAACGTTCTTCCAGCAAAATCTTTTCCGAGGAAATTCGAGTCAACCATTGTAATCACGGCTTTGAATCCGAGATCTATGAACGTGCGGGCAAGCTGGAGAGTGCCCCTTTTCCACAACGGAAAAACCCCCTTCATCCCTATCATTGACAGGATGCGCTCACGATATTTCTTTACATCTTCCAAAAAAATGTCTCCGAAAACTACGGAGAAAACTCCGTTTATCCGATGCTGCGTGAGAACTCTCAGCAATTCCCTTTCGTAATCCTCATCTGAAGCGCCTTTTGAAATAATCGTTTTTTCAAGCTCAAAACCCAAGGAAAGCGTTTGTTGCTCAAGTAAAACACGCCTTACGCCATGTATGCTGATTCGGTCATAATCCTTCGTCACCGTTGTTAACAGTTCAACCACTTCGTAATTGCCTGTTTCTAGAACCTCATAAAGCGCGAGAGCACTATCTTTGCCTCCGCTCCACGAAACAATCACTTTTTCTCTCAAGCGCGTGCCCCTTTAATCGCGAACAGTTCTTTGTACATCTTATAACTGCTGGCGGATAAGACTGTTTATGTTGATCCCCAACTTGTCGGAAGTGAACCAGTGATGTATAAACGGTTTAAATATCTCCAACCAGCCACTAATACATATGTAGGTAGCAGACATGAAAGTGCTTCTCATCAATCCGCCGCAGACGTTTTATCCCGGCTCAGAACCGCCAGCCGGTAATCTCCCGCTAGGTCTGCTGTATATAGCTGCGGTGCTCGAAAAAACAGGATATGAAGTGGAAATTTTAGATGCGTTCATGTCCGATTCTGCATTCAGGAAAATTGGTGATACAATAGACGTTGGTATGCCTTATGGAAAAATAACCGAGGAAATACGACGGAGAAAGCCAGATATTGTGGGTATAGCGAACCCCTTCACATGTCAAGTGCAGAATGCGACAAAAGTAAGTAACGTTGTTAAAGAGATAGACCCGAACATCTTAACTGTTGTTGGTGGTCCGCATGTCACTGCGGTACCAGTAGAATTCTTACAAGAAGCGAAAAACGTGGACATTGCCGTAATTGGTGAAGGGGAATACGCAATGCTTGATGTTGTCAGGTTCTTTGAGGGTCACAAGAAGGTAAGCGATGTGCAAGGAATTGCCTATCATAAGGATGAGACAGTAACGTTAAATTCGCCAAGACCGTTTATCAAAAATTTAGACGAACTTCCTTATCCTGCTTACCATTTAGTGGACATGGAACAATATCTTAACCCTAAAAAAATAGAATATCGCAGCTTTAGGGACAGAGCAATATCCATGATAACCAGCAGAGGTTGTCCTTTCAACTGCAGCTTCTGTTCCGTTCATCTACATATGGGAAAGATGTATCGAGCGCACTCTGCAAATTACGTTATAGACCATATAGAGTATATGGTGAACAAATATCGAGTTAAGAATATACTCTTTGAGGATGACAATCTTACATTTGATCTGAAAAGATTCGAAGCAATCTGCGACAAAATAATTGAGAAAAACATTAAACTTGGTTGGGAAACGCCGAATGGAATAAGAGTCGACTATCTGACTCTGAACCTTCTAAAGAAGATGAAAAAGGCAGGCTGCCAAAGCGTCTTCTTCGGCATCGAATCTGGCGACCAATACGTCTTAGACCACATTATCGATAAGAGCCTTAAATTAGAGAATGTGATGAACGTTGCTAAAATGTGCAAGGATATAGGACTAAAAACAGGGGGCTTTTACATTATCGGTTTTCCTGGCGAAAAGAAAGAAAACATGCTGAAGACTGTTGAACTTGCCCTCAGGCTTAAGAGAGAATTTGATGTTGGTATGCACCTGTTTATTGCCACGCCGTCATGCGGCACCAGACTGTACGAAGAATGTAAGAAGAAGGGATATATCCAAGAGAATTTGACACCGCGCGCTTTCGCCGAGGTAAGACAACCTCGCGGAATGCCCCTAATAAAAACCGAAGACTTCACGCCAGTCGAGGTGAAAGAAATAGCTTCAATGGCACTAAAAAGGTACAAGAGGTTATCCTTAATCAATCACATTAAGAACCCTGAGAAAACATTAAAAACGGCACTGAGCCAACCAAAGATCATCATCAAATACATCAAGAACCTATCTTCTGCGTGAGTGTCGCGCGTCCTGCTAATATGATTCAGTCGTTTGCTCCTCTTTTTCTTTCCTTAATGTAGGCGATTGCCGCGACCGCTATGGCCAGTAGCAATGTCAAGCCGATGTAAGGCGCTGGAAACTCAAGTTCACTTACTGGGGCAGCATTCTTACTGACTGGTTGGGCAGGTTGGCTAAGAGTTTCAGCTTTCAAATTTTTGAAGGCTATGATTGTGTTTATGTCATAATCCATCAGAACTCCGAATTCACCGCTGCCCAGAGCGTCGTTCCTAGTTTCTGCGTTTTTTATGAGAGTGCCATTTGCATCATACAATTCGGTGGTTCTCTTGTCCTCATTTATTTTTGCTATGACTTTGTACCACGTGTTTTCCCTTGTGTCCATGGACGCGTTCATGAACGCTGAATTGTCTCCATCAAGTTGTTCTGTTGTTTGAGATGTGCCCTCATCTAATACCCTTACGCTTGCAGTGTAATTGTCTCCGCCATCATGTCGCAGGATAAAACCGACCTGATTGTTTATTGTTTGCTCACTCTCCGATACTGTTGTTATGATCCTCGGTATTACCATTGTTCGCCTGCCTGGCAGCATGATTTGAAGTTCGCTTGTCGGTACGGTTATTATTTTCTTAATCTTCGGTACTACTGTTTTTTGCCCATTGCTCAGCATTATAAATTCGCCACTAAGCAGGACGTTTGCTCCCGTCAAATTGTTTTTAAGAAAATTTTTACTGCCTTGACTAGCAAAAATTTTATAGCTCAGAGTAGTGGCAGCGCGGTTGAAAAAGTCGCCGGGTCCCGACAATTCAACCCCAACCACCGGTTTGTAGCCAATAAAAACTGTGAGTGCCTCGCTGTCCGAGCCAGAATAATTTGCTAAATCAACTAAGCTTGTCTTGATATAATATGTCCCCGTTGAGGTGCAGTTCCAAGTTAACGAATAATTTCCAAGATCGTCTGTTACTGTTCTGAAAGTATCGTAAGAAGATCCGTCATGACTAACGTACATTAGTACGCTTTTCCCCGAATCCCTCGGCGAAATTGAACCTGAAATCGTGAATGTGCGCACGCTTTCTGAGGCACTCGAGTTTTCTGAGGATAGAGTTATGGATATAGACGAGGGGAGCAAGGGACTATCCAAACATGATGAAATACGTGCTGCCGATGATTTCTCACAATTTTCAAGGGAAATAATCTGAGGCCCAGCGTTAGTGAGGAGTGCGGGTCGGTCACCCACCTTCCATTCCCCTCGGGGAGTGCACTCTGCCATCCAGTATGTTTTGTTGTTGTACTCAAAGCTGGTAGGTGCCATCCACCACGTACGATAGATCGGCTTATACGGGAGGTAAACTCCAACATTCATGTGACTAGGGCTTAGCCCTTTGTAGTAAAGCAAGACAACATCCAAGCCTCCAGCTTTCATAATTGAAGCTGCAAGGAGCGACAAAACATCGCAATCTCCCGAATTGTCTACAAGAGCTTCAACAGGATACTTTACATCACTTCTGATATATGGGACCTGACGAACAATCATCAACACAGCATTCGCGAACTGTTCATCGCTATTGGGTATATCGCGAGTAACGTTTTGAATGCTTTCTGCGATGGATTTGAACGCGCCAGGCGTTATAAATTTCGAGTAATCACTGTCACCATTTATGAAGTGGCTTTTACTATGGTAATAGTCATAGCTGGAAGGTGTTACAGACGTATACGCTTTGTGATTAAACCGATAATCTCCATATTGAACGTAAAAACTGTAAGTGCGGTCATAATTACTTGTAAAAGAATTCTCAGTGCCGATAACCTCGCTCAAAGAACTAATCCACATCAACCCGAAAATTATCACCAGCAGCGATGTCTGCAAAAGCCTTTTTTTCATTCAAGCTTCCCTCTGCATCTTGGCAGCTTTCTTGCCATCAAAATATGCCTATAGTCATCTAATTAAACTTTTGTCAAAATTATGAAACACGCACTAAATTATTCTGTGAGGAAGAAAAGACGACATGTAGAATAGGGCTAACGCGTCGGAAGTTCAAATTCCCTGGCTTCACGCGTTTTAGAATAGATTTATTACATGATATGCTGCAAAAATAAGTTCAGAATGAAGAATATGAAATCAGACAACCTTTATTATTCAGTTAAAAATACGATTTTTGGCGATATTGCCATCGTCTGGCAGGAAATACCAGAGATTAAAGTGGCACGCATAGTTCTTCCAGCTCAAAAAGGAATTTTTGTCAGCCAGTATTCATGGACGACACAATCAACCAATGACGAAATTATGGGACTCGCTAAGGACATTGCGGATTTCTTGGAAGGTAAAGCCAAACAATTTGATTTGGATATAATTGATTTAAATCAATGTTCAGAGTTTCAAAAACGAGTTCTCATTGCAGAATACGGGATACCTCGCGGCTGGGTCTCTACCTACGGCAGAATAGCTAAGCATATATGCCATCCTAGCGCAGCCAGAGCTGTCGGAAGAGCTTTGGCTACTAATCCCTTCCCAGTCGTAATTCCTTGTCATAGAGCCGTAAGAGGAAACGGAGCACTCGGGGGCTATCAGGGAGGACTGACGATGAAGAAAAAACTCCTTGAACTAGAGGGAATACACTTCATTAACTCTGAAAGAATCAAAATGGGCAAGGTTTATTATTAGCACCAAATACTATGCGAACTAGGGCAAGTTCTATTTTACTAAGAGAACAAGGTCTTAACCCATTACCAGAACAACAGGTTTTTTCTGAAAAGAAAAATTCAGCGGGCCCGAGGGGATTTGAACCCCTGTTCTTCGGCTTTCTTCCGCGTAGAAGCGCCCGGAGGCCGACGCCTTGATCCGTACTGGGCTACGGGCCCTTTTAGACCAGATTAACTAGGCTTCAAAACTTAAGCTAATCGCTGTTATTCTTGGATTAATTCTTCGTTTATCCACCATGCTTTTTTCTTTCCAGATTTTTCTCCTGCGTAATAGTCTATTAAGGGCTTGCCAAACTGTTTTTTTGAGTTTCTCTGCATTTTTCTCAGTCTATTCAAGATTAGCCACCTGTTTGTTTTCATGTAATCCGCCAGTTCTGGCGTGGTTGCGCCTTTGTAGTGCAAAAGATAATCCACTATTTTATGGTCTATCTCGTCGATGCAGAACGTGTGCGGGTTTATTTTTCCATGCTGGAACGTGAGCAACTCCAAATCAGCTAGGTACCTTCTGACTTCTCCGAACTCGCGTTCAATTTTGCCCATTCTCTCTTCTAATTCGAGAAGTTTATCCGCTTTAGGCGTTTTCTGGAGCTTTTCGATTATGGCTTCTCGGATAAAATTGCTCCTGTCGCCTTCTGGAACGCGTAAGACCATCTCGTGATAAACTTCTTCTGGAATCTTCACCGTAACCACTCTGACCTCGCTCAGCGCATTCACTCTCCAGTACTTAATTATGTGGCTCTTATTATTTCATAGTTTCTTCAATAAGTTTTCTCGTGGATATCTGAAAAACTTAAATGTAACCAACCCAAGCTTAATTCGGGGTTGTTCGTTTGTCAAAAAAAACCACAATCTCCCTAATCAAGTGTGATGTCGGCTCTTTAGCTGGGCACCATATTGTTCCGAAACCTCTGTTTAATGTCGCGGAAAAAACCCTCAAAGAAGCTTCAGAAAAAGGCTTGATAAACAACTTCTTCGTTTTCAACGCCGGCGACGACCTTGAACTGCTTATGTTGCATGAAAAAGGAGAACAAAACAACGAAATTCACAAGCTCGCATGGGACACATTCACAGAAGCCGCAGGCAAAGCGTTAGAAATGAAACTCTACGGCGCAGGCCAAGACCTTTTGAAGAACGCTTTCAGCGGAAACGTTTGCGGAATGGGTCCAGGCGTTGCAGAAATGGAGATAGAGGAAAGAGCCTCCGACCCAATCGTAGTTTTCGCCGCTGATAAAACCTCTGCTGGCTCCTTCAACTATCCGCTCTTCCGCATGTTCGCCGATCCCATGAGCACCGCTGGCCTCGTTATTGACCCACATATGCTATGCGGCTTCAAATTCGAAGTGATAGACACCTTGGAAGACAAATCGATAATCCTCAAGTGCCCCGAAGAAATGTACGAACTACTAGCTCTGATCGGAAGTGTGGGGAGGTACGCTATATCTCGAGTCTGGCGAGCAAACGACGACTTGATTTGCGCAGCAAGCAGTGTAACTAAACTTTCGTTGATAGCTGGAAAATACGTGGGAAAAGATGATCCGGTCATGATTGCCCGAGCGCAGCATGGATTGCCAGCTGTAGGTGAAATTTTGGTGCCTTTCATGCACAGTTATTTCGTTCAAGGGTGGATGCGGGGAAGCCATTGGGGTCCATTGATGCCCGTAGGACTGAAAGCATCAAAATGCACAGTCTTCGATGGTCCTCCAAGAATCGTTGCCCTAGGCTTTCAGGTGGCAAACGGCAAAA